>Ga0172367_10009796_pt1 | contig 10446 bp, 8 predicted proteins | sample Lak10m_FD_114542 | JGI IMG/M metagenome (GOLD analysis project Ga0172367, IMG submission 114542) | Freshwater microbial communities from Kabuno Bay, South-Kivu, Congo - kab_022012_10m | ecosystem: Environmental > Aquatic > Freshwater > Lake | place: Democratic Republic of the Congo: South-Kivu...
CCAAAACCGCCTGTGCGCCATGTTTGTTGAGCACACTCACCACACGGGCATAAAAATCATCCGCGACGCCAGGAGGCGTACTGCCAGAAAGCACCCACCACTCGCCGCGTTTCGCCAGCAAGTCAATCTTGTCAAGCAACTCCTGCTGTTTGGCAAAATTCACCAGCGGACCTTTTTCATTGACCTTGATGTAGTGGTCGTGCGACTGGGTCACAATGCTGACGTTGGTACGCGTTTCGCCATCGACCCACACAAAGTCCGTGCCAATGCCAAGGCTCCGCAAGCCGCTTTGCAAAAGTTCGCCCGCATTCCCCGCCAAAAATCCAACGGCAACACTCAAAGCGCCCATGCCTTTGAGCAGGCGCGAAACGTTGAAACCCTTGCCGCCAAAATCGATCCGCGACTCGCTTGCCCGCAAGACGGAATCAAACTCCATCGCAGGCACGGTCAACTCACGGTCAACGGCGGGGTTGGGCGTGAGGGTATAAATCATGCAGGTTTCTCCCACATTTTTTCGAGCAGCGCTTCTTCGGCTTCGTTTGTCCACATGAAGTCATCGCCCAATTTGGCGGCGACTTCGGGCAGGCGCTCCTTGAGTTCCTTGAGTCCCATCAACGGCAGGTTGTGGATTTGGGGGAAGATGACCACCTTGCCAGGATATTTTCCTTCGATGACGGATTCGATTGCCTCGGCGGCTGTTTCCAACCCGCCGATGGCTGCCACTGACCGGCCGGGCGAAAGCGTCCCTGCGACTCGGCGTTCCATCACCGAAGCCTGGTCGTCAATCGTCAAGCCTGATGTGCCCGTGTATTGCGCGTTGGAAAGATACACGTTGCTGAGGTTGAGCGCGCCCATCGTGCCGTTCGGGACGCCCGCGAAGAAGACCATCATGCCATCGGGCTTCATCACGGTGTCGCCTTCTTCCATCAAGGAAGCCACTGGCACGCTGACCACGACATCGTCCGCGCCTTGATTTTGGGTGACTTCCATCACGAAATCGTGGAAGGACTGCTTGGAGGTGTTCGGATTGAAGAAGAACAGTTTGCGCCCGTTCTTGTCTGCCAGCGATTTGAACATGCTGTCCAGGGTTTGCAAGCGGTCGTCGCTGATTTCGGTGGCGATGACAACCTTCGGTCCGTCGGGCAGTTCGAGCGCGCGCTGGACGTGCATTTGTCCCATCGGTCCACCCGCTCCGACGAAGACTGTCGCGCCACCCCCACGCAGTTCACAACGATTGCGGACTTCACCGTATGCGGCGGCGATGTCCGTGCCGTTGGTGCCGACGTAGGCGGTGTAATCGTAGTGCAGGCGACCGAGGTCAATTTGGGGAAGTCCATCGAGCGGCTTCGTGCCGACCAAGTTGAAGGTTCCGCGCCGCGCAATGAATCGCGCAAGCGTGCTGACGGTAGTTGCGGAAGTCGGATTCAAAATTACGATGTCATCGAAGCCGATTCCGTTGGTGAGTTCTTTGCTGAGAGATTCGTAGTCGGCAGTTGTCAAGCCGTTGCGTTCGACAATCAATGCCTCGGTGTTGGAAACTGCCTTTTGGACAGAATCAGGCACATCGGTCAGGATGATGGTGGCGGGTGCATCCAGTCCAGCAGAGAAAGTGAAGGAGGTCGAATCGCCCTGCTGACCGACAATCCACATGACCCCGCCCTGCTTGGGGGTGAGGCGGCGGCGCTGGGTGTAGGCTCCCAGCACACAGCCCCACGGTTCGAGCAGGGAGGACTCGGCGTAGCCCATTTCTTCTTCGACTGGAAGCAGACACGCGCCCGCGTCGGTCTTGAGGACTTCGTCGCCGATGAGGTGATATTGAATCAAGCCGCCTGGGATGGTGTAGCCGTACGCCGTGCTTTTGCCCTGCTGATAAATATCGGGCTGGACGGCGAGGCGTTGACCAGGCTTGTAGTTGGCTTGCAGGTTTTTGCCGACCTTGACGATGGTCAACGAGACTTCGTGACCGAGGCGGGTGGGTTCTTTGGAAAGGTCGCGGTTGTAAAGTTTGGGATGTGCCCCGCCCTGTTTGAGAATTTTGACATCAGAGAAACACACGCCAATGCTGTCAATGCGGACGAGGAGTTGGTCGTCGTTGGGTTCGGGAATGCCGAAGGCTTCGGGCTGCCCTTCCTTGCCCATGTTTTCGAGTCCAGCGCCGTAGAGATTCCAGGTGAAACTTTTTTCGGGCAGGGTGTAATTCAATTTACGATAGGCTTGATATTTTTCGCCCATGATATTTTCCTTTTCTAGTTGGACAGTGAGGCGGAAAAACGTTTCGGCTAACCACTGAGACACGGAGTCACGGAGTTTTCTTTTTCTCTGTGTCTCGGTGCCTCCGTGGTTATTTTTTAGAAACCCGCCTCTACGCGTTAGCGGTATTTTTCTTGACCAGTTCGCGCACTTCCTGCGCGGTGGAGCAATTGAGGGCTTCGCGGGCAATCGGCTGCCAGTCGGCAATTTTGAGAGAGCGCACTTGCGCCTTGACCGTCGGCACGGAGGGAATGCTGATGCTCAACTCGTCCATGCCCAAGCCGAGGAGAATTGGGACGGCGGCGGAGTCTGAGCCAAGTTCGCCGCAGATGTCGGCGCGTTTGCCTTTCTTGTGGGCAGATTCGATCGTGTGAGCAATCAGCCGCAGGACGGAAGGATGAAGTCCATCGTGCTTGCAAGCCAGCGCGGAGTTGCCCCGATCGATGGCAAGGGTGTATTGAGTCAGGTCGTTGGTGCCGATGGAGAAGAAGTCAATTTCGGGGGCGAAGACATCAGCCATCAGCGCGGCGGAAGGCACTTCGATCATGATTCCAATTTGGACGGGGGGAAGGTTCAACTCGCGGCACAGTTCTTCAATAATAGCGCGCGCTTTTCGCAGTTCGGCAATGTCGCTGACCATCGGGAACATAATCTTCAAATTGCCAGAAGGCGCGGCGCGGAGAATGGCACGCAGTTGTTCGCGGAACAGTTCGGGACGGTTGAGGCAGAGGCGAATGCCGCGCTCACCCAAAAACGGATTCAACTCTGGCTTCATTTGAATGTAAGCCACAGGTTTGTCGCCGCCAATATCCAGCGTGCGTACGATGACGGGCAAAGTTTTCATCGTTTCGGCGACGGCATTGTACACGGCGAACTGTTCATCTTCTGTTGGCGCCGTGGTACGTTCGAGGAAGAGAAACTCGGTGCGCAGCAAACCAATTCCGTCCGCGCCCATGTGCAGGGCTTCGGCGGCATCTGCAACCGAACCCGCATTGGCGGTCACGTCCACGCGCACGCCGTCGAGCGAAACCGCAGGCAAAGCCGACTGCTCCTGAGCGAAGCGGCGGTATTCCAGCCAACGGCGTTGGGTGATTTTCGCGCGTTCCAAAACATCCGCTGCAGGGTTGACGGTGAGAGTCCCATCGTTGCCGTTCAAAATCACGGGGGTCTTTTCCTCCAGCGCCAGCATGGACTCATCCACGCCGACGATGGCGGGCAGCCCAAGTGCGCGGGCAAGGATGGCAATGTGTGAGGTGGGTCCGCCTTCGACAATGCCAAAGCCCAGAACAAATTCAGGGTCAAAGGAAGCGGTGTCCGAAGGCGACAGTTCACGCGCCAGGACAACGGCGGGGGTCTTGGGCTTGCACCCCTTTTCGGTCACGCCCAGCATGAGGCGCAAAACACGTTTGCCCACATCGCGCATATCGTCGGCGCGGGCAGCCAACAGCGGATCGTCCAACGCGGCAATTGAGGCGGCTTGTTCGTCAATCGCAGACTTCCACGCCCTGGCAGGATTCAAACCCGTTTCGACACGCGCCAGAACCACTTGCATCAATTCGGGGTCGTCCAACAGTTCGGAATGCGCCTCGAAGATGGCGGCTTCCGCGCCCAACTTTTTCTCGGTCATCTGCTGATGAAGTTCGGCAAGTTGGGCTTTGGCGCGGGACAGGGCTTCATCCAAACCGATTTGATTTTCGGCAGGAAGGCTTTCGATGTTTTCGAGGTCGAATTCAGTTTGTCTAAAATGGAAAACGGGGCCGACTGCGATCCCAGGCGCGGCGCCCACACCTTTGATGACGCCTGCTTCGGGAGCCTCGTCCACTTTGGGAGTTTCGAGGTGCGCTTCGATCTTGACGGGAATGGTTTTGGATTCGTCGTGCGAGAGGTCGTCCCCAAGCCCCGCGCGGATGGCGGATTCGATTTCAGCGATAGCCTTTTCCTCGTCCACGCCGTTGACCTGCACCGTGATCTCGCTGCCGCGCACCGCGCCCAACGTCAGCACCGAGACCATGGATTTTGCATTCACCCGCTTGCTCTTGTGTTGAAGATGGATATCGGATTTGAACTGCTTTGCCAGATTGACCAGCACCTTGGCGGGGCGGGCGTGCAAGCCAGTCTGATTTTGGATGACGATCTCGATTTGTTTCATGGCAGACTCTGTCAGTTCTGCATGGAAGAATCAACTCCATGCGAAGGATACAATGGACTTTGGGAATAACACGTGAACACCGTCCCGAAGGTTTTCTCCGAATAATCTGGACGCCCGACCACAACCTTCGGGACGTTTTAGCTCGAAGGATACAATTACTGGGAGGGCTGTTTTTCTCCCAAGTGCTTGACGACCACATCGGGGTCGGTTGTTTTCAAAAGTTCAGCGAGGGTCTCTTCATTGTCAACCGCGTCCGCCAGGTTGGACAGGACGCCAACATGCTCGTCCGACGAAGCGGCAATGCCGATGACCATGAAGACCTTTTCGCCTTCGTCCCATTCCACGCCATCCTTCAATTGCAGGACGGAAATGCCCGTCTTCAAGATGTGCTCGCGGTTCTCGAAAATTCCATGCGGAATGGAAATCCCATTCCCCAGGCTGGTGGACATGGACTGTTCGCGGGTTAACATCCCTTCCACGTATTGCGGCAGGACGCAGCCAGATGTCACCAGCAATTCTCCCGCCTTGCGGATGGCATCCGCCTTGTCAACAGCGCTTGCTTGAAGGGATATTCGGTCTTTTGAAAGAATGGGCATATTCATCACCTGTTGTTTTTTATTCCCCGTTTGAGACAGGAAGCTACAATCAAACCTTCCGACAGGGGTTTGCTGAACTTCTGCCGCCAACAACGAGGGGCGGATATTTTATTCGTTTGTTTACGGTTCAGTAGAAACGATCTCTGTTTTCTCGACCAGCGACTTGACCAGCTTGTCGAAGATGGGATCATTCAAAAAGTGGTTGAATGCCAGCACCACCGCATTGGGCGCTTTCGTGCGGGCGGTCTTGGCAAGCCCCTTGTGGACGATCACCAACTGGGCATCCGCGGGGATTTCACGGGCGGGCTTGTGGAAGACAACCACGTCGGTAATTTGGGCGGCTTTCAATTTTTTCTTGAGAGAGTTTACGCTCATCAGGCTGGAACCCATGCCTGCTTCACAGGCGAAGATGATGGTCTTGACTTGAGCGGCGGAAATTGACGGTGCCATTTTGTACTCTCCTTACAATTTTTGGGCAGACGCGACAGCGGGTATAATCGTGCGCGGAGATGAGGCTGCCGCGCCTGCCAAAAGTGGACTTGGTTTAGTTTTAGCCTAAACCAGGGACGGAACCAACGGGAGCGGAAGCCTCGTCTTCACCAGTTTCCTTGACGGGGTTGACGCGCAGGATGAAAGCGCCAACGAAGAAGGAAACGACTGCGCCGATCAAAACACCGGTCAAAACCTGGAAGTGTTGTCCGGGCGGGATGACCGCGAGATAGGCGAAGATGGAACCGGGGGAAGGAGTGGCAACCAAACCAGCGCCAGAGATCACGAACCACAAGTCAGCCGCGAAGCCGCCGGCGATCATCGCCAACACCATAATCGGGTGGGCAAGCACGTAGGGGAAATAGATCTCGTGAATACCGCCGAGGAAGTGGATGATCATGGAGCCAGGAGCGGAGTCCTTGAGCATACTGCCCTTCTTGCCAGCCACATAGAAAGCGACCAAAAGTCCAAGACCGGGACCGGGGTTGGTTTCGAGCAGGAAGTGAACTGCGCGACCCGTTTCCTGCGCGGCGACCACGCCCAGCGGAGCCAACACACCATGATTGAGCGCATTGTTGAGGAATAAAATCTTGGCAGGCTCGATAATGATGGCAGCCAGGGGCAGGAGGCGGGCTTTCACCATCGCATCCACGGCGGCGCCAGCGGCATTGCTAAGGGCGACCACCACCGGTCCAATTGCCACATTGGCAATCATGATGAGAATGGTAGCCAAAATGCCAGCCGAGAATGTGTTGTAGAGCATTTCAAAGCCGACGGGAATTTTTTCTTCCAAAGCCTCGTCGATCTTCTTCATGCACCAGCCGCCCAGCGGACCCATGATCATGGCGCCAAGCATCATGGGAATGTCAGCTCCGACAATGACGCCCATGGTTGCCGCCGCGCCGACCACGCCGCCGCGTACGCCGTGAACCATCTTGCCGCCTGTGTAACCGATCAGCAGGGGCAGAAGGTAAACGATCATTGGACCGACCAGTTTGGCGAATGCCTCATTGGGTATCCAGCCTGTCGGGATGAAGAATGCAGTGATCAAACCCCAGGCGAGGAACGCGCCGATGTTGGGAATGACCATGCCGGCTAAAAAGCCTCCGAACTGTTGCAATTTTTCTCGCATCTTACTTTCTCCTTTTAGGATTTTTTATGATTGCCTGAAAAGCAGGCGATTGAAACCGTTTATTACAGGCAGCGGTCGGAACGCCGCCAAGTAACCAATGGGGGGGGACAATCAACTCAGAAACTGGGTGATGGTCTCGATGTCCTCAGGCATCAACAGGGGATGTACCTGGAGCACTTTTGGACTGATTGCATACTGGCGGGGCAATGGCACAGTGGTGAGAATTAAATCCGCCGAAGAAACAAGAGAGGGGGTCAGGTCGCGCAGGGAAACGACTTCGAGGTTGCTCAAGTTCGGGAAGCGGGCGTGAAGACGGGCAACCAGTAGTTGGGCAGTCGCCATTCCGCTGGGGCAGATGACGATGACGCGGTTGAAACGATAGGCGCGATTGCGGATAAAAGCCGCGCGCAGTAAAACCACCAGGTTGTTGATTTCGCTTTGCGGCAGGGTCACGCCGGTAAACTCGTGAACCAATTGTGAAATTTCCTGCGCCACCACAAACTCTTCATCGTGCCTGTCGGGCAGGCTGGCATTGTTCAGAGCCACAGGGAACCACAGGTTGTAACGCTGGCGAAAACAGGCTGGAACGATATTGTTCAACAGCCCGTTCTGTAAAGTACGGTCATGTTTAATTTTGGAAATACCAAACGACAGGCTGATGTGCTCCATTAGGCGTTCGATCAGCGCAGAGAAATCACTTTCATTATCCAATTCGCCGGGGAAAATATCATTGCGCGGGGCAGCCATCATTTCCATGGCAAGGCAAGCCATATCGGCTGGCTGCCACAACGAACTGGCTTCACGCCCCAGCCGCCCAGCCACGTAGGACGCGACTGTCCACATTTTGGAAGCAGAAAGGGACGCGAGCAATTTTTCATCCACCACATGATGATTCCCGCCCTGAATCCGCCTCGACATGATGGCAAAGACCAGCGCCAGGTGCAGGACAGCGTCGTCGGTGAAACGCCCGCCCAATTGCTCCTCGGCTTTGGCAACAAGACCGATCGTACGGCGCATGGGCAGGCTTACAAGATAATCTCCCACTAATTGCACAAGCGGTAAATGCCGCGCGTCATCCTGCAAGTTAAACTTCAACCCGTTTGCGTGGGTAATTTCGGTAATGGGGTCGCTGCTGAACGGAGCCTCGCCCCACAACAATTCCGCCAAAGCCTGCTGGCAATCATGCTCCGCCCCGCTGACCTGGGTGCCAAAATGCGGCTTGCGGATCAACTTGAGCCGCTGGGACTGCATCCACTTTTCGATCTCATCCAAATCCTTGAGGATGGTCATGCGCGAAACCTGGGTCAACTGTTCCAACTGGGTGATGATAAAGGGTTCGGCGCGGGTTAATAAAAACAACGCCAGTAATTGCTGACGTTGACTCACAGACAAAATAATTTGTATTCCCGAATGGATATTGACTTGCTGAAACAACGCGCGCGCCTGATCCGTGCCGACCTGCACGGCAAAGCCAACGCCCGGCAAGACAACCAGGTCCTGGTCATGCTGCTTCAACCAAATTCTCACGCCCTGCATACAATAAGTCACCTGGCGCGGAGTCAAGCGAAGTTTGTCAGCCAGTTCAACCGAACCGATGGGTCGATTGACATCGAGGATGACACGGAGAATGTCTCGCTGACGGGTCGTAAGGGTAATCATGTCCTGCAAAACTCTTTCGATACACTTGAGGATGACTGACCAACTTGCTTGTATACATTTTAGGGTAATTACTTGTTAATGCTTGTTGATTTAGAGTATCTTTCGTCAAATCACTAATAACAAAATTATACTATTTCTTTCGCGCCCATTGCGGCGTTTTAATCCCTGCCTGGTATTTTTGTGAAACAGAAAAATCCGCTGAGCGAGCAAGACTGTCCTCCCCTTCACGGTATAATCTTTTTACCCATCCAATTTTTATGGGTCGCGGTTTCAAATGATGTCAATAATGGATAAGTAAAATCTGGGACTATGTCGCAACTGAAGGGTCTCTCTGAGCCAAGCAAGAGATGCTTCGCGCCTGACGCAGAAACATTACTCATTATTCACGCTAAATAATACAAAACACCGCAATCATTCGATAAAGGAGCCTTTATGAATCAAATTCCTGTGGCGATTCTCGGAGCAACCGGTTCGGTCGGGCAGCGCTTTATCTCGCTGCTCGATAATCATCCCTGGTTCAAGGTCGTTGCGCTTGCCGCCTCCGACCGTTCTGCCGGGCAAAAATATGCGCAAGCCACCCGTTGGGTGCTGGGTGAACCCATGCCAGACTACGTTCGAGACATGACCATTGTTCCCGCCAACACAGAAGCCGTGCAAGCCAAAATCGTCTTCTCTGCCCTGCATACCGAAATTGCAAACGAAGTCGAACCGCAATTTGCAAAGGCGGGCGCGGCGGTCTGCTCGAACGCATCCTCTTATCGGCGCGGCGAAGATGTGCCGCTGCTGCTGCCTGAAATCAACGCGGAGCATGTGCAACTGGTCAAGCAACAACGCAAGAATAACGGTTGGAGCGGGTGCATCGTCACCAACCCGAACTGCACCAGTACCGGGCTGACGATTGCGCTCAAAGCCCTGGACGAAGCCTTCGGCGTGAAAAAAGTTTTCATGGTTTCGTTGCAGGCGCTTTCGGGCGCGGGCTATCCTGGCGTCCCATCACTCGACATTATGGATAACATCATACCGAACGTGGGCAACGGCGGCGAAGAAGAGAAGGTCGAATGGGAGCCGCGCAAGATGTTGGGAAAGTTTACCGAAGACAAAATTGAAATGGCGAATATCCAATTTAGCGCGCACACCAACCGCGTGGCGGTCATCGACGGGCATACGGTTTGCGCCAGCGTCGGGTTGGATAAACCCGTCGAACCCGAAGTTGCAATTCAAGCATTACGCGACTTCAAGGCAAAGCCATCAGCGAGGAATCTGCCCTCGACGCCGCAACCCGTCATCGAGGTCAGGGATGAAGCGGATCGCCCGCAGCCGAGACTGGATCGAATGTCAGGCAAGGGCATGACAACCGTTGTGGGACGCGTCAGGCGCGATCCAATCCTCGACTTGAAGTTTGTGGTGTTATCGCACAACACGATTCGCGGCGCGGCGGGTGCATCCATTTACAACGCCGAATTACTGGTCAGCGAAGGTTTGCTGTAAATTCCCACTTGACAAGTCTGAATTCACTGTGATATAACCGCGCGAAATTAAATACTCGCTCTTATCCAGAGAGGCGGAGGGACCGACCCTGCGAAGCCTCGGCAACCAAACCAAAAGTTCAGGTGCCAATTTCGGCAAATAAGAATGATGAACTTCATTCGTATTCTGGAAGATGAGAGGATGGTATAGACGTATACCTCTTCTTGTACTTTCAGAAGAGGTATTTTTTTAAGTCTTGTGCGCTGTCATTCCGGGCGTAGCGAAGAATCTCCAAGACCATCTTAGAGACCCTTCGCTGTCGCTCAGGGTGACAAAATGAGACAAAGTATCTCTTCTGAAGGGCGGGTAAACATTATTCAAGAGGAGCACACTCAAATGTCCGCAATCAAAGATCGCAAGTTAGGTTTTGCCACCCGCCAGTTACATGCGGGCTATTCCCCCGAACCCACCACGGGAAGCCGCGCCGTGCCGTTGTACCAGACATCGAGTTATCAATTCAAAAGCACGGAACATGCCGCGAATTTGTTCGCGCTCAAAGAATTGGGGAACATCTACACCCGCCTGATGAACCCGACCACCGACGTGCTCGAACAGCGCATCGCTTCGCTCGAAGGCGGGGTGGCGGGTTCATCAGGCGGGTGTAGATGTTCCCCAATTCTTTGAGCGCGAACAAATTCGCGGCA
>Ga0172367_10009797_pt1 | contig 10444 bp, 13 predicted proteins | sample Lak10m_FD_114542 | JGI IMG/M metagenome (GOLD analysis project Ga0172367, IMG submission 114542) | Freshwater microbial communities from Kabuno Bay, South-Kivu, Congo - kab_022012_10m | ecosystem: Environmental > Aquatic > Freshwater > Lake | place: Democratic Republic of the Congo: South-Kivu...
ATATGGCGTTTAACCTTTTTCTTTAGAAGCTCAAGACGTTTTTCTGGCGGGTATTCTTTTGACATTCTCTTGCCATCTATACTAAAAGAGTCTGGATTATACCGGATAAATGTACATGGCTTTCCTAAGACTTGATGTATAGAATACATTCTTTCTTCTTCAGCTATTGGCTCTTTTCCTTTATGTTGTTTTTCATCGACTTCAACAATTAGATACCAAAGAACGTCTTTTGTAGAATCGTCGCTAATAGCGTATAGAATGTCAGGACGGAATAAAGATCTTGGAACTGCTTTATTATGGATGAAACAGCTATAGTCATCTCCAAGACTTTTTAGATAATTCACAACAGATAATTCTTTTTCTTTAGACCATCCCGTCCCAGAACATGTTGCACATCGCACCTTGTTACCATTTACGATACATAGACCACAGTCGATACATAGACGATATTTAAGAGGTATTACTACTTTATTTGACTCTGTAGCACACTTTTTACAATACTTTGTGTTTACACCGTCGATGCTGAAACATGCACTTATTTGTTTACACTTATCACATTGTCGACTAGTTACTATCGCTCCTGGATGATTCTTTGAACATTCTTTGCACCACAATCTAGAAAACTTTTCTATTGTACCATATGAAGGAGCAATCTTTTTGCAATCTACACATAAGGAAGATCCTGTTTGTGCATTTGGATACTTATCTCTATGTATATTAACACATTTATTACACAAGCACTTTTTGCCACCCAGTTCTTTAGGTTTGTCAAACCATGATGGTTGAGTTACTTTACATTCAATACATAGAGGTTCATTAGATAAACCTCCTCTCTCTTTTCCATGATAAGAACAATAAACTAGCTTCTTTTTACAACCAGGTTTAGACCAAGATGCTGTAGTCGTACAGCCTTCAACAATACAAATACCACTATATGAAAACTTCATACCAGGTTCTTTATGTTTATTACACCTAATAGGATCTTTTGGCTTTCCAAGAGTTGCCACTTGATCACATCCTGGATAGTTACATATCATATCTTGAGGAGGAGTTAGTTTTTCATCTTTATAGTACGTTGTTTTCTCATTATGACTTGGATTTTCAGATTCTTCAATCCGAGCAATTAACTCGGATTTGTTTCCTGATATCTTTAACTTCTTAATTTTGCAGATATTCTTCAACTCATTCAATTTCAGCTTTGTAAAATCAAACATAATTGGATGAATATGTTATAACATATTCATTTGTGCAAAACAAGACTATAGTGACCTTTTGAGGTGGATCCAAATTTGTCATACATAGATATGTATGACAGATTATGTGTTAAAACACATCCGTGATTTTTACAAATCTCATACATATTTTATGTATGAATATCACGTAACCTGTTTGTGGATACATAATTTGGATCCACATCAAAAGGTAACGATTTTCACGACTAATGAAATTCAAGCACAATAGCGCCGCCACTGAATGTGACAATTGTCTTCACTTGAGCGATGAAGAGAAGCTTGAATGAGCCACCAGCTGTAGCAGCAGTTGACACAACCTTAGCAGACATGTTGAACATGCGGCTAACGTTGATACCACCTGTTGGGTTGTAGCTGTTACCATAGTAGGCAAGTGACCAGGTGTGGAAACCTGTCTTGCGAGGAGCAGCCTCGAAGTGGAAGAATGGCACAATGAACGAGTAGTAGTCAGCGGGCATGGCATCAAGGCGCTGGCTGTTCTCGTACAGGATTGTGGCGTTGGAGATAGGGTTAGCACCAGCACCGTTCTTGTTATCGGTGTAGTTGGTGATCTGTGTACCATAAACACCGGCACCGTCAGCTGATGTGTTTGTGCGGCCTGTGTTCTGGGCAACGAAAGCCAGCCATGTCATGTGGTAGCTGAAGCGGAGATCGACGTTGGTCTCACCGCTGTTGACAACCATGGTGGCGCTTGTATCGTTAACCTGCTCGATAACCATCTGGCGAGGAACTGTGCCCATAAGTGTGCGCAGCTGCTGGGTCAGAACAACGTAGTTGGTCCACAGCTCAAAGTTAACCAGTGAGGGGTTGTCGGAAATAACGTCGGAAATGCCAGTTTCTGAGCCCTGGAGCAGCTCGTTGAGTGGGCGGAGTGTGAACTCCCACTTAACATCAGCATAGGGAATGCATGAGTGAGGGAAAGCAGCACCAGCCTTCTGGTAGAAAGCCCACAGAGGAACAAGGATTGTGTCCTGAGCAATTGAACCAGCAGGTGTGGTCAGGGTGGACTTGTTGCCGATCATGTTCTGGTACAGTGACCAGTGGCTCTCATCAACTGAGTGGTGAGCGCGGTGCTCAAGGTAGAGCTGTGTGTACTTCTGGATGGGGATGTCGTTAACTGAGAACTCGAGGTCCTTGAAGATAGCGTGGCCGATGTCATCGCACCAGGCAACTGTCTCACCAGCACTAGGAGCCAGAGCTGGGAGTGTGATGCGAGCATATGTGTATGTGGCATAGTCACCCTGGCGTGGCTGTGTGAAGTAGAATGTCTCGTTGAAGTTGCGTGTGCCCGAGTGGCGCAGGCGGATCGGGATCTGACCGAACCAGATGCACTTGGTGATGCGGGCGTGGAAGATGTTGGCGGCATCAGCACCAGCATACAGAAGGTTCTCGATTGTGTCGAATGTTGAGAGGTCAACGTAAGCGACTGTCACGTTGTTGCTGCCTGACATTTTATAGTGTCAACATTTTTCGATTTCGAATTTTTTTCTTCGTGTCGTTGACTATTAAAGCTACCCTCGACTCACAAATGAAATCTCGTTATGACCCACAAAAAATGGACGTTATCAACACTCTCAGTCTCTCAGATGAGAACACTAAAGTAGATGGTTTTGAAGAAGTTAAGCTTGAAGATATCAAGAATGACTCTAGTGTTGTTAACAACCTTCCCGAGAACAGTGGTAACAACATCAAACAAGAACATATCGAGGCCATTCTAGAGAACTTGAAGCAACATTTCGAGACTCAAGGAAACGAGTCAGAAAACGAGTCAGAAAACGAGTCAGAAAACGAGTCAGGAAACGAGTCAGGAAACGAGTCAGGAAACGAGTCAGGAAACGAGTCAGGAAACGAGTCAGGAAACGAGTCAGGAAACGAGTCAGGAAACGAGTCAGGAAACGAGTCAGGAAATGAGGTCGATGATGACAACATTGAGACTAGTGATGAAGACCTTGATAACAGTCCACATGTTCAACAGTATGCTATTGATGATTTGTGGCGGGAGATAGTTCTGAAGCGAATGAACAGTATTCTGATTCTACAGATCTTTACCTACTTTGTTGTCTTATGTGGCATTCTTCTCTCATACATTAAGTAGATGAGTAGAGAAAGAAGAACTGAAACGATAGGTTCATTTCATAGAAATGAACAGTCCTATTATTGCTACTATAGTTAACGTAGTTTGGTTGGTTACAGTAGTGTCTGTTTTTAGTGGAATGGGTTTTCTAAATCGATATATTGCATTTGGTCCAAATTCAGAATTAACTTTTCTCAATGTAGTTATCGACACATGGGAAAAGTGGACAATCTTGATCATATACACTCTTGCGAGTAACGTAGTTCAGATTTACACTTCTGATGTTATTTACCCTTGGATTGTCACTCAAGTCCAGAACATCAAAACACCTCTAATCTACTCGAAAGGTGGTACTATTTCAATGGTACTATTTTACAATTTTAGTGTCACGTTTGGGTCATTTATCGGCATTTATATTGTATTTACACAAGCTGATTTTATGATCGCTACAATCATCGCCCAACTCATAACTAATGCAATCACTACCTGTATATACATCAAGAAGAAAGATGAGTATCTACCAGTTTAACTTATTTGTACTAATTTTTTTGAAACTCGTGTTTCAATAAGAGATAGCAATTATTGAACTCAATCATGAGACCACCGTACCTCACTTATTCCTCAAACCTGTTAGCAGTTGTGCTTGGCACGAAACCTGGAAGGTTGTTTCCCTTTGGCCTGATTAGACCCCATACAGTTGATGTGATATCCTTACCCTTCCGCAAACAGAAAAGAATACCTTTGATGGACTGATCAATCTTGACAGTTCCAAGCTCCTTATCAGTAAGAGTAGCAGTCTTCTGTTTCTCAACTTCTACTTCTCGCATGATTTTCTCGTAACGTTCGGTAAGTAGTCGGCGCATCTCTCGATAGTCACGTGTAAGTTCTTCTGGTAAAACTGTGTCATCTAGAGCTGTATCTCCTTGTGAAAGATGCTCCCAAACACGCATAGGTGTAACTCCTTTGATAAGACGATGAATGCGTGTATACTCATCTCCCTTGAACTTGACTCGGCTACCATCTTCACAAAGAACTACCCAACCTTCGTGGTTTCCGTCAAGTTCCTTTGTAGCAGTCAAAAGTTGTTCAACATTGTCAAACACCATCCTTTCAACTAGCTTCCATTGTAGAGTTTGAGCAATCTTGACGAGTTCATCGTACTTGAACTCGATTCCAGTTTGGTTGAATACAGCGAGCAGATGTAGACCTTGCTGGTCTTCTGGATACGAGATTACAATCCGATTCTCTGTGTAGATGATCTCAGCGCAATAAGTCCAACCAGGCACGAGCTTGTCTGTACCATGCTTCTCTAGCCAAGCTAGAGCCCACTTCACTTGAGGCGACTTGAAGCTACCGCGTGTGTTGACACGCCAAGAACCATTGTGATGGTAGATAATACCAAGGCTGCCATCAAGTTTGACGGTAGCTTCCAACTTGCCAACAGGAACAGTAGTTCCTCGTTCTCCATAGTTGAAGAACTTTGGGAACGGTGTTGCCACTACCTTCTTAGCTACAAGATCCAAAACAAGACCTCGAGCCAACAAAGCTGTAGGAGTCCAGGTGTTCTTGAAATGTGTCTCTTCAGTGTAGTTGTAGAGTGCAAGATCGCCTTCTCGCTTAGTCTTGACAAGACCATTTTCACAGTCTTCAGTCAATCTCTTGAGCAACTCGTCAAAAGAAAGTTGGTGAGCCATGGAGTATTGAGTATCTGTTTACTCAATTTTTCACTTTTCACTATGTGTAAATGACTAGTGAGTTCGATACTTCTGGAGTGTGGTCTTGTTGACCACATCTAGATACTCCCTCAACTTGTTCGCAACAGGACCAGTATCATCTGGGTTCTTACTCAACACGTCACGAATGACTGGAATCGAGTAGTCGTGAACTGGAATAAGCTTCTCGCAACACTCTCCTGTATACTCAGAACATGTCATAGTGATAGTGTATCCCACAGTGGTAGTCTCCACATTGATCTCGTCAATGTCAACTGTGTCACTCTCATTATCAAAGATGTTCATATCAAACTGTCGAACTGCATCAACAAGTCGAGGATCATGTCGAACATCTGCATCGATGTTGTTATCAGCAAGATAACCAGAAAACTTGTCAGTGAAACCTCCGCGCACACCTCCCGAGCCCGAAGTTGACTGGAATACAACGACTGGAACATTTGGTCCGTCAAAAGGTCCGGACACGTCGTCGTGAAAGTTCTCGTTATAGTTCAACTCCATCTTAAGCGGCTCGGGAATACGAGTTAATAGGCTACTATTAGCCTATATATTCATTTCTTATATTCTCATCTTTTCAATGAGAGGCGTGTACTTGAACAGTTCACTATGTACGCTCGGAGTTGTTATCTCGAGCAGGAGATCTTGGATTTTGTAGAGCTCCATAGGTCCAAATGACCACTCACGAGACACGATCTTTTGCAGCATGTAATGAGCTGCTTCAATCACAGGACGATGTTCATACGTGATTTTGTCGATGTCAGTAGCCTGTTCAAGTGTCCAGATCAAAGCTTCGAACCGAGAATTCATCTTGCAAATCTCCCATTCTTCATCCCAACATCCATCTGACTCATAAAGTCCTTTTTCTTTGGTCGGGAAATCGACGTTTGATGCAAGATACATCTTGCGAAATAGACCCTTTAGTTCATCATCAAGACCATTCAGGGCAGACTCTTGTGGATGATGGTAATACAAACAATTGGTTCGTTCCAAAGCCTTCTTTAACCGAGATCCTGCATAACCTCGATTATCATAACCGATAATTGCTGGAACGTACAGTCCAGACCTGTACAAACGAGCGTTATGACGACAACGCTTGCGAGATGCTTGTCCACGCATTACTGGTGGTATTCACCAGTGATTAAAAATCACTTCTACGACTCCCAGTGTTCTACTGTCTCAAGATGGGCTTCAAATGACAAGGTTGTGTTGGGATCATCTGTCAAACCCATAGCTGCCAAAATGTCGATTGAGTCTTTCTGTACATGTACATTCTTCTGGATTCTATGCTCTTCATAGAGCTGATCTAGCTCCCTCCTATTAGGAGAGTTCTTATAGGACGAAGTGACACAATTGCCCATTAGCAAACTGGTGGTATATCCACCAGTGATCAAAATCACTTGACGGTATCCAGGGCTCTAGAAGGAAGACCTCTATATAAGCCTCCCTGGCCGCCAAAGACATCTTCCTCGGGCTCTAGAAGGAAGACCTCTATAAGCCTCCCTGGCCGCCAAAGACATCTTCCTAGGGCTCTAGAAGGAAGACCTCTATATAAGCCTCCCTGGCCGTCAAAGACATCTTCCTCGGGCTCTAGACTCGAAGTCCTCACATTCACACTTCTCGTCGTCATTCAAGGCACAACCACATTTTTTCACAGTTTTTACTTCAATCTCAGGATTATCTACTATTTCAAAGGATGCGTTTCCAAACCTGAAACCAGTTGGTTGACTACATTTAATGTCTGTCGTGACGTCTAAAATTGAGGTTGACACTGGTGGTAGACTTTTGTATCTGGTATTTGTACTGATAGATAGATCTACTTGAGGTCCAGTCTCTTCTGGAATGTATGAGTTTAGAAACCCTAACTCTTCTGGAGTGAGGTCAGTTTTAAATTCCTTCTTGAGGTAGTAACGAGATACTTGGTTAGCTGTGTAGAGATGGTTAAAACAGTAAGAGTAACTATCTTTATATTCGAGGATATTTTGGTTAGTGCATAGTCGAACCATAGTAGTGAAGAACTCAGGAGTGTTATACAAGTTCGGTTTCTCTTTCAGGCGAGTAGGAAATTCAAGCGAGTTGACAAAAATATTGTTGGTGTAGATATGAGCTAGAGACTCGCCGTAGGCTTCCAGATGGTATCCATAAAGCTTCTCCAATTCTTCAATCGTATATAAATTGAATTGTAGCTTCTGAGACATAGTGTCTTTATACTCATACATTTTCCGAATGTTAAATTTCTTGACAATGGCATGATAACTCTCAAAGTAACGATCATCAATGAATTGAAGAATCATAAATTCTAGGTCTTTAACGTGTCGTTTTAAAATCCGGTTGATAAAGCTAGAAGCTTGAAAGTCAGTAATTTTAGACTCCCATTCCTGAACGTTTCTATTCAATCCATGGTTATTACCATGAGAACGAAAGAAATTATAGACCATGTGATTATATTGGGAATCAGACATCTTTTGTATCAGAGTCTCAAGTAGTTGATAGTAGTCCTCCAAGATCTCTTCTGTATACACAAATGGATATTGTAAGTTATCAACTGTGATGTCATTATCATAAAGTGTTGTAGCTCTGAGTAACGATGACATACATCTATAGTTTCCGAGAGTAACGACATGTTTTCCGAGTCCAGCATAGACTTTCTCCGTAAGGTCAATTTGACTCAAAATATGGTTGAAACATCTCTCCGATAGACAGTGAAAGATGAGTTCTCGATCCATGATTTTGTATGTCACTGGTAGGTCGTATCGGTCGATGAGATATCGAAGACTTTCTAGAGTGTCTATTTCTAAACATTGAAGTAGTAGCTCATCTAAAGTATAGATTTCTTTTTCTAGATAGTAGTTGATAGCGTCAGAATTACACTTTTGGAGTGCATATAAAGGACCTCGATTACAATCTTGATCAGATCTAATTGCATCAGCAAGAGATTTGGAAGTGAGAGCTAAAGAGAGGACATCTCGAGGATCCAGACCTGAGAGACAGATTCTGGTTATAATCTCACTAGGAAGTGAGACAAGACTCATTTCAGTAAAATGAGTAAATTGTAAGTAAATCTTGATTTAGATCTCAGCGTCTTCAGGAACCACCTCCGCCAGACGTTTGATAAGGTTGCGGATCTTAATGCCTTTCTTTCGACCGTTCGCTAGTGAGAGTAGCTGAGCTAGGTTAGCTGGATTCATAAACTGCTTCATAGCAGCAGCCGGGTTCTTGCCAGCTGTCTTTGACTTCATCTGACCCATCAGGCTGCGGATGAACTGGTCTTCAGCTGTGTTGCCGCCGAAAGCCTTCTCGATAGGATCTTCTGAGGTTCCAGCTACAGTTTCAGATGTCTCTTCAAGAACGGGAGTCCCTTCACCGAAGACTGAGATGATCTCTTCTCTCTTCTTGTCAAAGTCCATTCCTGGTAGAAGATCAGACTTCTCTAGGACTCCATACAGCCACTGTACGAAATCAGACCGGACTCTTGTATCCTCAATCCGACAGATGAGCTCCCAGATCTTTTCCATGTCAATACAAGCCTTGCCGGTAAGGAGCTTAATCTGGCCTCGAATCTTCATATCAGCACGTAGAGGTGCTCCATAGAGAACATCCTTGTTATCGACTAGAAACGTCTTAAGAGCTGCCCGGTGACGGTTAGCAGCAGTTGGCTTATCAAGTTTGATTGATAGTGTTACGGCCGCGTCGTACTCTTGTAGACCTTCCATCTCTTCTGTACCTGGAATGCAGGTCAGAGCAGCGCAGAACTCGCCAAATCTATTCAGGAACTCTCCCATTTGTATGTCAGTGCACTCTTAAATAGTCTCGGCGATGAGACCGTTCTGATAGTCCTGTGGATAGAAGAGACGATAGTTTGAGAAGATGATCACTTTTCCAGTGACCTGTGTTTGTGACTGTAGAGACTGATATGAACTGATGACAAGGTCTCCATCTTCTAGAGGGTACTTGTTACCATCAAAGGAGAGTTCTGACTTACCATAACTTAAGTAAGCTATATAGTCACCCAGACTCTGTTTGGTGACCGTATAAGGTTCTTTAGTGTCGACGAGAAGTAGATAGTTAGAGCTGAAAGGTCGAACTCCCTTAAGAGGCTTTGGAATCGGTGTTATCGCATTCGACTCTGGAAGGTACCCGAAACGAACCGTTCCAGACCATTTTGAGAGTGCTGACGTGAGAGAACCTTTTTTGGTATATTCTGGTAGTTTGACCACTCCAGGTCGAAGCCGGTAGTTAAGATGTAGGTTTAGGAATGACCAGTCAAGACACCTTCTTTTGATGAAAGCGTCTTCGATTTTGATACTATGACGAGCTAGTCCTGGACGGTACCAGTTCTCTAACAGAAACTTGATGAGTTTCTTGGCGTCAGATGAGACGTACTCAAGAACTCGAGTAGATATAAACTCCATTTATATCTGTGTTTCTACTTTAAACTATTCCATAGACATTTTGAGAAGAAAAACACGTATCTGTAACTCTTAATGAGAGCTGATTCTTTCATACTCTTCCCACAGGAACCTTGGGTGGATTCCAGATGCGTCACGAGCTGCTGCAGACATTCCCATGATCTCTTGACGAGCTCGTTCAGTCAACCCATACTTCTTGACGAGAAGATAAAGCACCTTAAGACCGTCTCCAGCATCATGAGCTAGATACTGTTGAATCAGCCCGACATACTGAGGAAACTTCTCTCCAGCCTGCATACAGGTCTCGAGATCTCCAGAACTATAAGCTTCCTTAACCAGTCGAGGTTCGACTGAAATCTTCTGTCCAAGAACTCTATGTGGTACGCTTACAGCGTTTGCAACTGAGCTTTCATCTACGTATTCGATAGTAGCTCCAGTCCATGTGAATTGAATGTCATTGATCTTCCCAAACTGACTAAACTCCTTTTCAAGGTCGTTACGATTGGTATCAGGATGAAGATGACTCAGAAGAACTTGACACGACATGACTAGTTGATATGTCAACAAGAGTAACGAACTTTCATTTTGGGTTTATTCAGGCAATTCAGAGTATAGGTTTAATCTTCTCATACCATTAATCTGTCGTTTAACCAACGCCTTTTTATTTATATCTGCTATCATGATATACAAATTGAGAACGTCATTATTGAGACCTCTCAGAGTCACGATAGTGTAAACTGACTGTGCAATCAAGAGCAGAAATAAGACTCCAATCAGAATGTAAGCGACCATTTTAAAGACATATATTTTCCATATTTGTGATATGGATTCTACTGAAGAGTCTTTTCTTCAAGGAGTTGATTGATCCTAAAGTCGTGTGTCGGGAGAACGTAACGTGTCATCATCTCACCGTCAGTCTCGTCTTCACATGGGACGTTCTTTTGAACTCTTACTAGTGTGTCATAGCGATCGTTGTTTCGGTAG
>Ga0172367_10009799_pt1 | contig 10443 bp, 11 predicted proteins | sample Lak10m_FD_114542 | JGI IMG/M metagenome (GOLD analysis project Ga0172367, IMG submission 114542) | Freshwater microbial communities from Kabuno Bay, South-Kivu, Congo - kab_022012_10m | ecosystem: Environmental > Aquatic > Freshwater > Lake | place: Democratic Republic of the Congo: South-Kivu...
TGGCCCGCAATCAATGGGGTTGACGTCGCCAATTCCTGCACGCGCTACCGCATCCAGGGCAATAACGCTGAAGCAGTGGCGGCATGGAATTTCGTATTCGCCTTAAAGGCAGGGGATTATTTCCAGTTGAAATGGGAAGTGGATAACACGGATTGCCAGATTGTCGCCTTCGCAGCGGCGGCGCCGCATCCGGCTATTCCGTCCATTATCCTTACCGTAACCGATAACATTACGAGGTGACGCCATGGCTGTAACCGTTAAGCAGATCATTCCCCCAAAAGACGCAGAAGCGACGCAAACCACGCAATACACGGCGACGGGGTGCAAAACGCTGATTGATAAGTTTACCGTCACCAATTACGCGGCGGTCAACGTGGCGTTTTCGCTTAACCTTGTGGAAAGCAGCGGGACAGCGGGCAATACCAATCTGGTCATTGACGCAAAGAACATCGTGCCAGGAGAGACATACCTTTGCCCGGAGGTGATCGGGCATGTGCTGGAGCCAAGCGGGTTCATTTCCACCTTGGCGGGCGCTGCAACGTCCCTAACCATTGTGGCAACCGGGCGTGAAATTACTTGATTAACAGCCGCGTGACGCGGTAAAGCTAAGGCGCTGAGTAGGGCCGCCGGCAGCCGCCACGCAAGGAGCGATACCTTGGAAGACGGTCAGAGCCTTCAGACACACTTTCAGGCCATGAACCTGCCGCCGGACGCCGCGCGCTTCCTGTTGGTGGTTTATGAGGCGTGGCAGGTGTTTGACGATTTTGCCGATGGCGACCCGGTGAAGCGTGAAGACTTGCACGCAACGCTTTGGAATGTTTTTGTCGGTCTCCCTTCCAATCCGTTCTATCAGGCGCATTCGCAATCGCTCATCCCGGCGCTTGGCACGGGCATTCTGAAATGGATTGCATCCGACGCGGCGGAACGCGCGGGCCAGGCTGATGAGGTGTCTTTCGTGTGGCGCGCGGGTTTTTATGATTTGGTGATGCTGGTCGCCCAGCTTGCGCTTGGCCCTGCCGAGGCGATGCGCCAAGCGCCTTCCGTCATGAAACTTTACGGCGAAAAATTTGCCGATTATCGGAAGGAGTTTTCTGATGCCTGATCCTATTAGCGCCGCAGTTGTTGTGGGCGGAACAGCCATAGGCGGCGCCGTACTTCAAAGCAACGCCGCCCGTAGCGCTGCTTCGACGCAAGCCCGCGCGGCAGAAGCGGGGCAAGACACGCAAATGGCGATGTTCCGTCGCACTCAGGAAATATTGGCGCCTTATGTGCGCGCTGGGCGAGAAGAATTGCCGACGCTTGGGCGTTTCGCGGACGTGGGGCCGATGGCGCTCGAACGTCAGATTGCGCTTGGCGGATTACGCGGCGCGGCGGCGCAAGAGCGCGCGATTGCTGGCGTGCAACGCCAGCCGCGTTTTGGTGAATTGGTGGAAGCGGGCGAAAGCGCAATCCTTTCCAATGCTGCCGCAACGGGCGGCTTGCGTGGAGGCAATGTGCAGCGGTCACTTGCTGATTTCCGGGCTGACTTGCTGGCAAATGAGATCGAGCGCGAATATGCGCGGTTGGGCGGGTTGACGGCTTTTGGGCAGGGCGTGTCGCAAAACCTGGCGCAGATGGGGCAGTCGGCAGGAGCCGGAACAGGAGTGGCGGCGATGCAAGCTGGGCAAAATATCGCAGCGCTACAAGGCGCAGCAGGCGCGGCGCGGGCTGGCGGCACGCTTGGAAGCGCGCAAGCCTATGGTCAGGTTTTGAATTTGCCGTCGCAGTTTGTTGGCATGGAATACAGCTTGCGCCGCGCCGGGCAGCCTGGTTTCCTTTTTTAAGGTGACACCATGAGCGGATCACTTTCCCAACTCCCGCAGGTTCCGAATTACCTGCCGAACATTCAAAGCCCGTTTCAAGCGGTGGTGCAGGGCTTACAGCTTGGCCAAGTGTTCGGCGAGGCAGCGACCGCGCAACAGCAGCGCGAGAGCCTGCAAAACGCCATGCAAGCCTTCCAGCGTAATCCGGGACCTGAAACACTGACGCCGTTGTTGGCTGCGCTTCCACCGCAATCGGCTGAGGTAATGCGGAAGCATTGGGAAGGCATGGAGGCTGGGCAGCGCGAGGCCACGCTTGCCTTTGGCGGGAAGCTTATGTCGTCAATCTTGGCTGGCCGGACTGACATCGCGGCGGAAATGCTAAGGCAACGCGCCGAGGCGGAGGAAAATTCGGGAAACGCGGCGCGTGCTAAGTTTAGCCGCGACATGGCCGAATTGGTTAGGGTGAACCCGCAGGCGGCGCTTGGAATCGGCGCGTCAATGCTTGGCGGGACTGAGGCTGGCGTGCGGATGATGAGGAACATTTTGGATGCGCGCGGGGCGCCGACAACAGAGCGCACGGCGATTGCTGGCGCAATTAGCGCAGAGGCGAAGGCACGCACGGAAGAACAGCAATCAATCTTTGCAGGTGAGCGCGCAGCGCTGGAAATCGAGAAACTTCGAGCAGACATTACTAATCAAGCGCAACGGCTGGGCCTTGATGCTGAGAAGGCGCGCAATGAACTTATGATCAAGCTTCAGGAGCTTGAAGCAAAGCGTGGCGAATTAAGCCCTGGCACTCTAGAGCGCGTTAATAAGGTTGCAGCCGAATCCGTACTTGCCAATCAACGCGCGGATCAGATGCGCGACCTTTCGGGTGAAATTAGAGCAAACATCCAGCAAAGTGGCCTTCTGGCGACCGGTGAAGAATTGATTAAGCAAGCAACCGGCACACAAGACAGGGAAACTCTTTTGCGCCGCGAATATGACAGACTCAAAAATTCAGCCGTAGTTGCGGCTTTACCACCAGGCATCGCTTCCGACCGCGACATTCAGGTTTTTATGGCGGGCTTTCTTGACTCCAGCGCTAACCCTGAAACTTTGGCAGCAGGCTTGCGCGGCATGGAAAAGATTGCGCGATATGAAGCTGAAACAAAAGCGATGGAAACCGAATGGCTTTCTGCATTTAACGGACTGCGCCCCGCTACGCGGCAAGCCACCATTTCAGGTGTTCGGGTTGCGCCTGGCACAACCTATTCAGATTTTGTAAAGGCTTTCATTGAAAATCGCGTAAATCGTTCTTTGCAAGCCGGTAATTCTGACGCAGCGCGCAGTCTCATTGAAGCGTATGGGCGTCAATAATGTCAGAAACACGCGAAGCCCCGCCGAATGACTACCGCGATCCGTTCTGGCGCGACCTTATCGCGCGGACGGAAGAACGTGTGGGTATTCCGCGTGGCTTGTTGCAATCTGTGATCTTGTTTGGCGAGAGATCAAACAACGATCAAACCAATAGCAACAACACTCGCACAATCTTTCAGATTATCCCATCAACGCGCGACGCTTTCCTTCGCAAGTATGGGGTGGACGCTTACCTAAGCCCAGAAAATGCGGCAGAGGTTGCGGCTTTGCATCTGAAGGAAAGCCTTGATCGGAACAATAACAGCATTGCATCAGCAGTAGGCGAATATCACGGCAGCCCAAACCGCAGCACATGGGGGCCGCGCACGAATGCCTATATTGCGCGCGTTTTGACCGGGTATCGTAATTTGACAAACCCGGAGCCTGACAATCAAACCCCAGCGCAGCGCGTGCGTTATGAAAACGTGAGGGCAGCGTTTGAAGAGGCAAACCTGACCGATGCGCCTGTCATGCGGACCTTTGAAGCTTATCGTGCTGGCCGCATGACGCCAGAAGATGCCTCGACTTTTGAGCAAGAGGTCCGCGCAGGAAATATCATGCTGCCGCGTGGCGCGGGTTTGATAGGCGAAAACATTGGCCCGACTGAAACGCGCTCGCCATTGGCCAGCGGTTCTACTGCTATTCAAGCCCCGCAAGGATTACTAGACGCCTACACGCAAAACCGCATGACGCATCCGGATAGGTTGACGTTCGAAAAACTTGTAGCGGACGGGCAAATGGCGGTCCCGCAAGGTTTCCAGATGGGGCAAACGCCCCGGATAGGACAGCCCACGAGAGCAATGACGCAGGCGCAGCGCGATTTGATAAAGGCCATGCCGACGCAGCGCCCATCTGCGGCGCCAGCAGGCGCGCCAGTCCCGCCCGCCCAAGCGCCCCAGCCCGCGCCGCAAGCCTTGCAAGAGCCTTTTGCGGCAAACGATGTTGAAAGCATGGCGCCAGGTTTTGGCGCATCGTTCGCCATGCCGTCTGGCGCAGCGCCCGCACCGCAAGCGCCGCAACCGCCGCAAGCGCAACTTGTGGCGCCCCCGGTGGCAGGACCAAGAAGGACAGAGACGACTTTAGCCGGCATGGCTGGCGCGGCTACGCGCGGCATGGCGCCGGCAGCGGCTGGCGCGCTATTCGGCGGCGCCCTGGCGGCGCCGACCGGTGTGGGGGTTCCTTTTGGCGCTGCTATGGGCGCCACGGCTGCCACCTTGGCGCCAATTGTTGGCGATCCAGCGGTTGCCTTGATCAATCGGCAATTCGGAACGAATTTCACGCAACCATCGGAAGCTTTAAATGATCTGTTTAGGCGCGCCGGTATCATGGAACCAGCGACCGCAACCGAGCGCGTAGTGCAATCTGCGGCAGGCGGCGCCAGCATGGGCGGCGCGCAAGCGTCAGCGTTTAGGGAATTGGCCGCCCGCGCTTTGGCGCGCGATTCTAATTCATTGGCGGCGCGCATTTATCGTGCGCTTGCAACTGGCCCGCGCGCTCAGGTGGGCGGCGCGGCAGGCGCGGGCGGTGGCAGTCAAACCGCTGCTGAAATGGACTATGGGGAGCTTGGCCAGGCGGGCGGCGCCTTGTTGGGGGGGCTGGGCGGCGCCGGCGCTGCAAGCGCCCGATTTGGATCGCCCCCACGCATTGCAGCGGACGTGGCGGCGGCGGAACGGGCTGGCGTGCCGCTTATGACAAGCGACGTGGCGCCGCCTCGCACGTTTATTGGGAACTGGCTTCGCAAGGCTGGTGAGGTTATCCCGGTTGCAGGCACAGGCGGCGCAAGAGCCGCACAACAACAAGCGCGCGTTGCGGCGGTGCAAAACATCTTGCGAGAACACGGCGCGACCGATACGGCTGATGCGATTGCGGCTGTTTCCGCTTCTGTTTTGGCAAAACGTGCCGAGCAACTTACCAAATACAGCGATCAAAAAGCCGCGGTCATAAATGGCGCGTCATCCACGCGCGATGTTCCAGTGCCAAATGTGACGCGCGCCATTGATGCAGAATTGGCCGGGCGCGAAATGCAAACCAATGCCTTTGCGCCGGTTCGGCGGGCGCTTGAAAAATGGCGCGAAGATTTACAAGGCCAAAATTTGCAAAGCATAGAACAGTTGCGAAAGGCGCTTGGTCAAGTGTTCGAGGCGCCCGAGCTTGCTTCCATTCGGACGGCTGGCGAGCAAATACTTTCGCGCCTTTACGCTCCATTGCGCGATGATATGGGGCAATTTATCCGGCAAGAAAGCGGCGAGGCTGCCTTCAATAAATGGCAGATTGCCAATCGGCGCCTTTCGGAAATGGCAGGCGAATTGAAAAACGATTCCCTCAAAGCAATTCTGGATCGAGGCGAGGCTACTCCTGAAATCGCGCGGCGTCTGTTATTTTCGTCAAACAGATCAGATGTGCAGCTTCTCTATCGCTCTTTGACGCCAGAAGGCCAGCAACGCGCCAGAGCTGCAATTCTTGAAGATGCATTGGCAAAATCGCAATCGGCGGGCGACCTTAATCCGACGCGCTTTGCTAATGAATTGGCAAAACGAGGCACATCAATCGGCGTGATGTTTAGCGGGCGCGATCTTGAAAATATCCAGGGCCTTGCGCGCGTTCTCAATCTGACGCGGCGCGCTCAAGAGGCATCCGTTGTAACATCTACCGGGCAACAGGCAGTTCCCATCCTAGGGGCGACTGCCTTAGTAGATATTTTTGGCACTGGCGGCGCTGCTTTGGCATCTGGCGCCATAGCTGGCATAGCAGCGCGCATGTATGAAAGCGCGGCTGGCCGAAACATCCTCACGCGCATTTCACGCGCCCCAGCCGGCAGCGATATGGAAACGCGCCTAGTCAATCAATTCATCAATAACTTCCGCGATAGAGCAATCACAATGTCTAACGAGGTGTCGCAATGACCCTAATCAACAATCCCTTCACGCAATTCTTTGATCGGTTCGGCGCGCCGCTCGCCAATGGGCAAATCTTCATCGGAGAAGCGGGGCTCGACGCGCAAAGCAATCCAATTCCGGTATATTGGGATGATGCCTTCACCATCCCTGCGCCGCAACCGATCCGCACATTGAACGGCTATCCAGTTTTGAATGGCGCGCCGGCGCAAATGTTTATCAGCGACACAACCGCGTCAATCACGGTTCGAGACACGCGCAATGTTTTGGTGTTCTCAAGCCTTGATATGGCAGGAACGCAACTTTTCAGCGATCCAACCGGGTCCGCGCTGATTGGCTTCATTCAGGCTGGCACTGGCGCTGTTCCTCGCACGGTGCAAGACAAGCTGCGCGATACGGTAAGCGTTCAAGACTTTGGCGCTGTTGGCGATGGTGTTGCTGATGATACATTGGCAATTCAAAACGCTATTAGCGCTTTCCCCGCCGCTGGCGGCACGTTGTATTTCCCGGCAGGCCGCTACCGCGTGACTGATACCATTACCGTTTTGAATAAGTGCGTCAGCTTCCAAGGCGACGGAAGCGGGCAAATTGCCTCCAGCACATCTGGTAGCTACATTGAGTTTGACGGACTTGGCACCAAGAATGGTTTGGTCTTTGACAATGTGGACGGCGCTTCAATGCGCGATATGGCGATTGTCGCCAAGGCCAGCACGCGCCCGACAGGCGGCTATCTTGTGGTCTATCAAGGCACGTCTGGCGGGTTCTATCACGCCACATGGGATAACGTCATGGTGGATGGCGGCTATAACGGCATGTGGTGGAAGAATGGATTTTTCTTTCATTCCTATTCGTGCATTTGGAAAAACATGAACGGCGAGCAAGTCCTTCTGCTCAATGGCGTATCGGATATTAACGACGCTCAAGCCATCACCTTTGTCAATTGCAACATCGCGGCAGAACAAACCGTCCCGACATCCGCTGTCACGACTGACTGTGTTGTATTGGATGGCTTTGCGGCTTCCACTAAATTCAGCGGTTGCTCAATTTTGTTCGGTCGGCATGGTTTGGTGCAAAAAAACACAACGGGCGGCGATCCGCCGCGGTTTACCTATTTCACTAATGGCGGGTTTGAAAATAACCAAGGCGATGCAATTAGGCTTGAGGCAGGCGATCATTTTATGATGGCGAACGCCTACGCCTCGACCGATGGCGCGCGGTCGCGAGTGATGTATGTAGGGCCGAGTTTCGGCGGCGAAATCACTATCGCAGGCAGTTACATGCGAGCGGGCGGGCGCGGCGGGCTTTGGCTTGAAGATGGAAACGCGGTGATTACCGGCAACACGATCATCAACAATAACGAAGCAAGCGCTACTCAATACACCATCACAAACGCAGCAAACAGCGGCGGATTGATTAGGATTACCACCAGCGAGGCACACAATCTTGAAACTAATGACATGGTTGATGTTTTCGGCATTGTCGGAACGACAGAAGCGAATGGCATCTGGATTGTGACGGTCATTTCCTCCACTCAGTTTGACTTGACGCAAAATGCCGAGAGCGATACCGGCGAGGCATCTGCCTTTGTGAACGTTTATGTTTCTGGCGGCACCATGCAGCTTGCTACCGCAAGCGTCCGGGTTTTGCCAAACGCGGAATGGGTAACGATTACCGGCAACAATCTAGGCGGCGGTTCCAGCGGGCAGCGGCAAACCGAATTTGGTATTCATAGCGCCGCTGATAATGTTGTTGCTTTCGGAAACAAGGTGCAGAGCGTCAATCGCGCGCCGTATCAATCAATCAAAAATCATCGCACAAATGCTTCCCGCTACAATCTTGGGTTCGCGACTGACACCGGCAAGTTTGACCCATATCAGGTGGATGGCGTTCTATCTTTCACGCAATCCGGTACGGTCACGGCAGGTTCTGCAAACTTTACTAGTCAGCTATTTGTAACAGGGTGCAAAATCAGGATTGTTCGTGTCACGCGCAACCTTTCCAGTGCATCGGGTAATCCTGTCACCATCAATCTTCAGGTTGATGGGGTGACAGTTGCAACCTACTCGCAAAACGGAAACACGTTGCAGGATACGGTATTGGCTGTTCCGATTATCATTGACGGAACGGAAACGGCTAAGCGCATAACGCTTAGCCTTTCGACGTCAGGCACGCCAACCGATCTTGTGTTTGACGCGCAATATCAGATCATAACGGGGTGATGATATGGCAGAGATTGACCCGCGCGACTTCGGCAAGCTTGAAAAGGAAGTCGAAGGATTATGCAAAAAGGTCGATGCAATGGCAGCAGACTTGCGCTTGATGTGTTCGCTCATGGATCAAGCAAAAGGCTCATGGCGCGTCATAGTCGCGGTCTCGGGCTTGACCAGCGCCATGACAGCGCTGGCGATTAAGCTCTTGCCGTTTTGGCCACTCCGATGACGCGGGAAGAAGCCATCGTGTCTTTCGTGGTTGCGGCCTTGGGCGGATGGCTTGCAGCGGTGGCGCGCGAATTGAAGAACGAGCGGCGACGGCCATCGTGGAAGATGCTGGCGCTTGAAACGCCTGGCGCGATTATGTGCGGCTTGATCGGCGGCGGAATAGCGATGGCGTTCGGGTTGGTGCATCCGCTTACCGTGGCAGCCTTCGCGTCCATCGCTGGGCACCTTGGCAGCGCGGTCATTATGCAGCTTGTGGTGGCGATTATTCAGAAAAGGAGCGGACAATGATTCCGGCAATTCTGACGGCGCTGGTTCCGGCGCTTGGCACTGTGGTTGACCGTTTGATCCCCGACAAGGCAGCAGCAGAGCGCGCCAAGGCGGACATGGAAGCCGCGCTTGTGAAGGCTGCGAATGATGCCGCCATGGCGCAAGTCGAGGTCAACAAGATTGAGGCGGGTCACGCCAGTGTGTTAGTCGCAGGCTGGCGCCCGGCTATCGGATGGGTATGTGCGGCTGCGCTGGCATGGGCGTTCATCGTGGCGCCGGTCGCCACCTGGGGCATGGCAGCCTTTGGCGTGCGTGAAACCCTGCCGGCCATTGTGACCGATAACCTGTTTGAATTGGTGCTGGCCATGCTTGGGCTTGGCGGGTTGCGGACCTTTGAGAAGCTAAAGGGCGTGGCGCGGCAATGAGCCTCTCCAGCCGCTGCGAATCGCGCTTGGCAGGGGTGCATCCTGATCTGGTGCGGGTGGTGCGGCGCGCGGCGGAAGGCGGCGCGTTGTTCCGGGTGACGGAAGGCTTGCGGACGGCGGAGCGCCAGCGCCAGCTTGTCGCGGAGGGCAATTCCAAAACCTTGGACAGCCGCCACTTGACAGGCCACGCGGTGGACGTGGTGGCGCTTGACGCGCAAGGGCAGGTGTCATGGGCATGGACGCTGTATTTCCCGCTTGCTGACGCCTTCCGGGCGGCCTCCATTGCCGAGGGCGTCCCTGTGGTGTGGGGCGGCGCCTGGGGGCAGATGATGGCCGATTACGACAATGCTAAAGCGGGGCAGGCCGCCTAGGTGGCGCGCATGAAAGAAGCCGGGCGCAAGCCATTCCTTGACGGGCCGCACTTTGAATTGTTCCGGGCGCAGTATCCGTGATTTAGCCATCGGGCTAAATGGCACTAAAACCATTTTCCTGATGTCAGGGAAATGGTGGCGCTCGCTCATGGCTTCACCCTTTCAAACTGCACCACCCAAACCCAGGGATTGCTCGCCCATGCGCCGGGGCCGTTGATTTTGTTCCAGAGCCCCCGAAAGTCATCTCTCGCGGATACGTCAGCCCATGGCATGGGCGGCATTTTCTTCGGCTCAATCATCCAATCTGGCGGCGTCTCGCCAATTTCCTGTTGATGGACGATTAAGCCATCTCCCAAATCGCGGTAACCCTCCCACCATGGCCCTGGAAAAGGACGTGCTATGCACCCCTCCGCCCGCGCATCATCCTCGGAAATATCCTGCAACCGTTCCACCCGGATGTTCTTGACCTCCAGCGTGATCCGGCTGGCCCAGCGCGGCATGTGGATGCTAGGGCGCCATTTAACGTCCACACGCGGGCCGCTATGGCGGGCCTCTGGGTGACCCGCGCGATACCATGTATATAGAGCAGGTTTCGTGACGGTAGCGAAGCCTTCCCGCACCCAAAGCGTATCGCCGGGGGCGCCGTAGGGGCAGCGAAAATAGTGTTCTCCATAATTCCAATGCGCTGCATAGATAGGCTCGGCTGGATAGCTACCATGCGCGGTGATAATTTGCGGCGTATAAAAATCACACAAGATTTCTGCATCAGATGCAGGTTGAATCTTCATCACCCGCCGCGTCTGCGTTTTGCGGCCTTCCAGGATCGCGCGGACCATCTGAGCCTTAAA
>Ga0172367_10009800_pt1 | contig 10443 bp, 10 predicted proteins | sample Lak10m_FD_114542 | JGI IMG/M metagenome (GOLD analysis project Ga0172367, IMG submission 114542) | Freshwater microbial communities from Kabuno Bay, South-Kivu, Congo - kab_022012_10m | ecosystem: Environmental > Aquatic > Freshwater > Lake | place: Democratic Republic of the Congo: South-Kivu...
AGACTGAGCGTATTGTGTTTTGGTACGAAACTCGAAGGCAAAGGAGGCGTTTTCTCCATCTGCATTTCGGATGGCTTTTTTGACGTTCAGCGTGACCTGAAAGGTAGTGGCCGGTGGCAAAGGGCTGGTGGGGTCGAGGCGCAGCGTACGGGTATCTTCCCAGTATAGCTCTCCCTCCACGTCCGGGCTGATGGAGAGGAGCTTATCGGAAGCAGGTTTGCCGATAGACTCTTTCCCTACGGCATCTTCCGCAAACTGTACGCGAATCGCACTGGCTTTGGAAATCACTCCTGAGGTGTACCCATATACGAATGGGTTTACTTCGGTCAATGATTGGATGTCGCGATTTCCGCGCTGACAGGAAATTCCGGTCAGGAGAATGCCGATTAAAAGGAAAAGCACTTGCGAGCGGTGTTGGGTACGCATGAGCATGGGTTTAAAGGATATGGAACACAAAAGAAAACAGGTCTAATATAAGGGTTTTTAACCTTGGAGGGCGGCAAAAATATGGAGGGATGCTTTACTGTTGGACAAGAGTACAAGCAATGAGGGAATTATCTAGAATAGGACATTATTTTAGAAATGAGCGCAGCGTTTTCTTGGTGCACTTGGGCTATTCGTATATTCGTTCTGGTAACAATGAATGAAACTCGATTGAATCGATTCAATTCTGTACACATCGGATAGAAGCGCCTGTTTGATACCAGGCATTGAATACATGCTCCCCGGGTTGCCTGGCAATTTCGCCTGTATTAAAAGATAATACTCTATTGAAGGCCGCCCATCCATAATAATCCGTGGAAGTCCAGTAATAACCCATATCTCGTATATTATAGAAGTTATTACCTGATCTAAATCCTCCCGGAAGTGCTGAAAACCCGCTTGCATTAGTGGCATTGGTGTTTGGCGTACTCCAGAACGGGGTGCCATTCAATTTTAATGCACCTCCTGCATGAAGCATACCCCCTAAGGTGTCGGTTAAAATAGCCCAGTCGGTATCAGATGGTACATGCCAGCCCTGGGGGCAGATGCCTCTGCTATCTCTTGCGGCAATCCCGTTGTACAGGTTTCCATACGGAAGATTATTATGGATACTATCGTTTGCATACCAACACCGCGCACTACTTAATAGACCACCCCAAGTGGAGTCTGTAACAATAGGGATTTGTTCCCCATTCTTAAATTTTGAAACGCGTAGATTTTCCTTTGTAAAAATCCAGGACGTCGCTTTGAATTTCATTGGGGGTGGGTTGAGTAAAACAGAGGGGTAAAAGAAGGCCACACAAGCGCAGCGAGAGGTTTTGAGACCCCGTAAAATCATGAATAGGGACGTCTTCGTGCGTTGGTAATCCCCTTGTCCGCCGGAAACCGGCAGAACCCGACAAGTCAGGGTTGAGGCCCGCCCTGTTCACGTCGAATCGCACCCTAATTTAGTATAAGTTGTCGAGTCAAAACACTATGTGTTTCGCCTGTGTGGCCGAGTGCATTGCGTTTAATGCACGATGTAAATATAGGGTTTATTTCAGAGCTTGTAAAGTCTCGGCTGGATTATTGCCCGTTAAAATATAGGGCAGGGGGCGGGTAATGGCTTTAAAGGATTGGGATTCACGGGGATACTTTTTGAAAAGAAAGCCGGATGAATGATGGTTTACAGGGTGGTTTTTTTCTGTTTGACCTTGAGTGCGAGAGAGACGATGTGCGAGTAGGCGTGTTGTTGGGCACTTAGGTTGGTGAAGGCATAATCGACAAATAGGTTGCCGAAGCGGAGGCCGATACCGATGCCGGGAGTAGGAGAGAGTACCTCTTTGGCGGAAAAGCCGGTTTGGTATTGAAACTGCCGCATGCCAGCCCGAAGGAAGAGCACATCGCGGAGAGCAGCTTCCAGCCCAATACCTGGGTCGAGGCTAAAGGGGTCGCCGGAGAGCAGCACATTGCGTGGCCCGTCGGTGTGGATGGTACAATCTATTTCCGGAAGCAAGGTCCAACGGGGAGACAGCTTAAAGGATTTTGCGATGCCGAGGAGGAGCTGTGGGCGGGTGATTTCGAGGCTATTGATGGGTATTTCATTATTGGTGAGCTGGAGGGTTTGTTTGTCGGCTTCGCTGAAATGGAAGGACCATGCGTTGAAGGTATTGGTCAAGTCCCGGGCGAGGACGCCAAAGCGCCAGGATTGTCGGTGGTATTGGGCACCTATATCCATCCCAAATCCCCACGCGTTGGCAAAGGGGCCGATTCGGCGGTGTACGATTTTGGCGCTTCCTCCCAGCAGCCAGGCTCCGCGGGTTCGTTCTATACGGCGCGCATAGCTCATAAACAGGGCATAATCTGCCGCCGAAAACTCGCGGATATTATCGAAATTGACCGTTCCGTCGCTTTCATACAGGGAGAGCGTATTGGGTATCTCGTCGATGCCAAACCGGATCAGGGAAATGCCCAGGGCAGTAGCGGGTCGTTTGCCTGGGAGGGCGACCGACATGAAATCGAATTTGCCTACACCGGCAAACCACTCTGCGTGCATAGCGGCAATTTGGGGACTTTCTGCTGCGTCGGGGTCGGCCAACCCGGCGGGGTTCCAAATCGCTGCAGTCGGGTCTTTGACCGAAGCCACTACGGCATGGCCCATACCATGTGCCCGGGCACCCGCTCCGATAGCCAGGAACTCGTTGCTGTATTTCTGCGCCACCAATACCGGCAGGGTGGTCAACCCGGCTACTATCGTGTAAAGTATGCGAAGACGCTGTATCATAATTCGCTGCGTTTGGATTGTTCAGACAAGACAGGCTGCGCTGGCTTGCCCATAGTTCCGCCAAAGATAGCCTGCCGTTGGTCGCGGTTGACTGCAATACTGGCATTTAATTCAAATCCGATCATCAGCGCAATGGCATTGAGCTCGACCCAGAGCATGAGGATGATGATGGTTCCAATAGAGCCGTAAAGCTGGTTGTAGGTATTGAACCGATTGACGTAGGCAGAAAAAAGCAACGAAGCCAGTATGCTCAGTACCGTAGCTACCGTCGCGCCGGGGGTGAAAATCCGGAATTTCCGCCTGGTAGAAATACCATACCGGTAAATAGTGCCGATGGAAAGGTAAAACAAGCCAATGAGTGTAAACCAGCGGATAGCATTCAGGGCCAAAGCGGTGACCGCGTCGAGCTTGACCCAGCCTCCTACCGTGCTCAGCAAAAAATCGCCCAGGATGATAAAGACAACCGAAGCAATAAGCAGCAAACCGAGTATGAAGGTCAGCAAAATGGCAATTCCGCGCTTTTGGAGGGCAGTGCGCCGAACAAACGTCAGCGAATACGACTTGTCAAAGCCTTGCATCAGCGATAGCATGCCGTTGGATGCAAAAAATATGGACATAAAAAAACCCAAGGAGAGCAGGCCTACCCGTGGGTTGTTGGTGATATCGGCTATAAATTCAAACAGCCGCTGGCCAGCTACCCCCGGCAACAGCCGTTGGAGCTGATTTTCCAGAAACGCGTCGAAATGTTCACCGTGCGGGAGATAGTCGAGAAAGGCAAACTTGAGATAAGGCAGCAACGTGAACAACGCGATGATGGCCGGAAACAAGGACAGGAAAAAGCTGAACGCCACCGCATCGGCGCGTATGAAGAGGTCGAACTGCCGCAATTCGCGGAGAATGAACGAAAGCACATTATAGACTGGTACCCGAAAAAAACCCGGCATGGAATGTCGTTTCATCCAAACAATGGAAAGTCGGACCGTTCTGCTTTTCCAAAACTTGTTTTCCCAATACGCAGTATTTAAGATTCGTTTATTCACGGTTGAAGTAGGGTAACAGTTTTTCGGTTAAAAAAGCTGGTGCGGGAATAGTTTTCCCGGTATCGCGGGCTACAAAGCAAAGGCGTACCCGACCGCCATTGACCAATTTCCCCTGTTCGTTGCGAATTTCCACGTGAAAAACGATGGTCTTGTCGGGCAGATTGCGCAATTCGGTTCGGATGCTTAGTAGCTCGTCGTAGTGAGCCGGGCGAACATAGCGCATCTCCAGGTGGGTCACGGGCATCAGTACGCCATGTACTTCTTCCATGTCTTTATAGGTAAGCCCCAGGGAGCGGAGCATCTCTACCCGGCCGATTTCGTAGTATTGTGCGTAGTTGCCGTAGTAGAGATACCCCATCTGGTCAGTTTCGCCGTAGCGAACGCGTTTTGGGTAGCTGTGAGCGTACATACAGGTTTACAATTTATCGCGCCACAGGGGGCAGCTCATACAATGGGGGCCACCTCTGGCGCGCGAAAGTTCACTGGAGGGCAAGGTAATAATTGTTTTTTCTAATTGTGCCGGGCGAATCACGCCTTTGTCCATCGCGGTAAGCAGGTCATTGGCGTGCATGACTTGAAAACCAGCCTCCCGAAAAGCAGCTTCGGTCTGGGGGTTGCGGTCGTAGGTAAGCGCTACGCCTGGCTTGAGGGTGAGCAGATTGCAGCCGTCGGTCCATTGCTCGCGCTCCTGATACGGGGAAACTCCGTTTCCGCTGTAAATGAACTGCATGTCCGGGTTAATCTCTGCCAGAAAAAACTCTCGTACAGACGCATAGTGCTGCACCACGCCCGTATGTCGCCATACTTTTACCGTGGAGCTGATACCATCTACTACGAGGGGCTTGTAGCAAACCAGGTGGTCCGGACTGATTTGCGTGAAGACGGTATCGATGTGCATGAAGGATCGATCGGCCGGAATATTTATCTGTACGACTTGTCGAACCGCGTTTTCCCGAAACAGCACCTCCGTGAGGGCGCGTATTCCATAATCAGACGATCGTTCGCTGCAACCTACCAGGAGGTAGTCGGGGTGGATCATCATCATGTCGCCTCCTTCAATAGATACGGCTTCTCCTTTGCGCGACGGGGGAAAGGCATCGATATCGTTGAGATCTATAATACGCCTGGCTTCGTGCAGGTGGCGAAACTGTGGATGGGTATGGAAAATAAAGCGGGTGAGGTGGTTTTCGCGGTAGCGCGCCTCCTTGGCCGCTTTCGCCAGAATGACGTGCTGGTTGGCAACCACCGCAATATCGCGCGTGAAGATGAAATTGGGGATGGGATCGAATAGTATGTAGTCTTTTTCAGGATATGCCCCGGTAATAAGCACCTGTGCCAGGGATTGATTGTCTATGCCCTCCAGCAGATCTGCCAAGGTTCGGGGCAACTCCTCAAAGGCACAGATATGCCGAATCAGCTCGGCGCGGGCCGTCGCATCCGCTTCCAGTGCTTCAAAAAGCAAGTGGGAGGTCTCCAATACCTCGTCGGCTCCTACGAAAGCATTCAGTACACGGGTGAAAATATCGTGTTCCTGCTGCATTTGTGGAAGAAAGACAATGTCATCAAACAGCAATTCATCGGACTGCTTGGGCGAAATCCTGGAAATACCGGCATCCGGCCGGTGTACTACCACTTTTCGAAGTGGCGCAATTTCTGAAGAAACAAAAACGGTATTTTCCATAAAGGACAGATAAATCTGGTTAGGCGGTTAAATGTCGCGATTTATATTGTGCGCATCCCAAAATATCGATAAACGGTCGAAAGGCGGGGAGGTTCAATCGGCTATTCGCGCAACTTGGGGTAAATTTAGTTAGTTTTGTCGCTTATTTAGTATCGTTACTTATCTATGACAGACTTACCTAAAAAATCGTTCTGGCAGCGACCCGAAGGAGTGACGGGCGCGATATTCCTGGCAGCCCTGCTGGGTGGCCTGGGTGTTCTTTTTATCGCTTTTCTCCCGATGCTGGTAGCCCTGGCGCGCAATGTGTTTGTACTCACCGGAATGATTCTGGGTTTTTCCGCCTTGCTATACATGGCGCTGGATCCCAAAATGCGCCACCTGATTGCCTTTATGTACAAAAGTGCGATGCGCCGCATTACAGGGCTTTTCGTAGAGCTGGATCCTATCGCCATCTTGAAGGGATATGTGGCGCACCTCGATAAAAACCTCCGGGAGATGAACCGCCAGGTAGCTAAACTGCGCGGTCAAATGCACAAGCTCCAGGAGATTATCCTCAACAACAAAAAGGCCATTGAAGGCAACCTGGAACTGGCAAACGAGGCACGGGCCAACAATCAGAAAAACGTGATGATTCTTCAGTCCCGCAAAGCGGGTCGGTTGCAAGAGTCGAACCTGCGCCTGGAAGACCTCTACCGCAAAATGGAAGTACTCTATCGCGTACTCAGCAAAATGTTCGACAATTCACAAATTCTAAAGGAAGATATTCAGGATCAGGTAATGGTTAAAGAACAGGAGCGAAAGGCTATCCATGCCAGCAACTCCGCTATGCGTTCCGCTATGAGTATTTTATCAGGAGACCCCGATAAGCGGGCGATGTTCGATGCCGCTATGGATGCCGTCGCACAGGATGTCGCAAATAAAGTCGGCGAAATGGAAAATTTTATGAGCCTGTCCTCGCGATTTATGGAGTCCATAGACCTTCAGAATGGCGTTTTTGAAGAGGAAGGCCTGCGGATGCTGGAGGAGTGGGAGGAGAAAAGCACCTCTTTGTTGCTCGGATCCGACAAATCCCTGCTCATCGACAAAGCGAATAACGAAGCGGATGTGCTCGATTTGAGTACCCCGCTGAAGCCTCGTATGCGCGAAGCCGGACACAAAAATCAATACGATACTTTTTTTGATTGAACCATTTGCTTATGACCAAGTCCTTCGTTTTACTTCTGGTACTGCTGGCCAGCATGCCGTTCCTGCGCGCACAATCTTACAACACCGCAGCCGGCGTTCGGCTGGGAACAGACTGGGGACTGACCGTGCGACAGCGCGTGTACGAAAACCTGACCGCAGAACTCCTCATCCAGCAAAGCCTTCAACGCGATGAATCCGCTGTCACTATCCTCGGACTGATGCATCAGCCATTGCTCATGCGCAACCTCAACCTCTTTATCGGAGGGGGATTCCACAAAGGCTGGAATAACGAACTAAATACTACCTACGGAGATCCCTTCGGACTGGATGTACTGGCCGGCGTCGAACTCAGTATCTCCAAATTCAATTTGAGCTGGGACTTCAAACCCGCCCTTAATATTTCCGGGGGCGCTCGTTCGTTCTACGCTCAGTCTGGCGTGAGCCTCCGCTATATCTTGCAAAAAAGAGAGAAGTTCGCCTGGGAGAAAAAGAATAAAAAATCCGACAAACCTTCCATTTTTAATCGTTCCAAGAAAATGTAAGGCGCGCTGCTCGCCCTGTACTCGCCGTTAGCGCCATAATCTGGGTGTAAACCCTGTATGCCGATAAGGAGGAGATGTTCGCTCATGGGTAGCGATGCGCACCAACCCCGTTGCGCAAATCCCCTTCGGATAATTTTTTTGCTCAAGCTGTTTGAAAAAAAGCCCTGTCGTCGTATATTTGCGCACGCTCTTAAAAAAGGGCAAAATGGTGATTGTAGCTCAGTAGGTTAGAGCGCCAGATTGTGGCTCTGGAGGCCGCCGGTTCGAGTCCGGTCTTTCACCCGAAAAACAGGTCGTTGCAACGTTGCAGCGGCCTTTGTTTTTTTGGCTTCCTGCTGATTGGGCAAAGGACACCCTGTACGGGGTATTTCCAACAGATACCTTTGATGCGGGATGTCTGAATTTTGTTTTTCTTTGCGGGCAAAAGAAAAGTTTATTTATTTTTGCGTGGCCATTTTCGAGGGGTGTTCTCTCGGGAATGCCGGATAGTACAGAAAGGGCTTAGCCCGAAAATTAATCTCAATATGGCAAAACAGACAAAGAATCAGGCAGACGAGGTATTGGTGGATATCGTGGAGGTACGCGATCAGGCACAGGACTTTTATGAAAAACACCAGAAGTCTATCATCACTATCGGCGGAGGTGTTCTGCTCGTGGTAGCTGCATTTCTGGCATACAAATTTTTGTATCTGGCTCCACGGGAGAAAGAAGCAGCGGAACAAATCACCCAGGCGCAGAAGCAATTCGAACGCGATTCATTCGCGCTCGCTCTTACCAACCCAGGTGGTGGCTTCAGTGGTTTCCTCGATATCATTGAGAACTACGGCGGTACCAAAGCGGCTAACCTCGCGTCTTACTATGCGGGGGTATGCTACCTCAACATCGGTAAGTTTGACGCCGCTGTGAGCTATCTGGAAGATTTCAATGCCAAAGGTTCCGTGATGCCTATCATGAAGTACGGCGCTCTGGCAGATGCGTATGCCGAGCTCAACCAAATGGACAAAGCCGGAAAGCTCTATGAAAAAGCGGCCAACGCAGGTAAAAACGAGGCCATCACGCCTTTCTACCTCAAGCGTCTCGGAATGTTCTACGAGCATGAAAAGAACTTCGATAAAGCGCGTAAGGCATATCAAACGATCAAGGACGAATATCCCAACTCTTCAGAGGGTACGGATATAGATAAATACCTCGCCCGCATCGAAGGGTTGTAATTTGTCTTCCGACTACCGGAAAAGCCGCTGTTCCATTCGTCCCGGACGAAACAGAACAGCGGCTTTTTTTTTGATAGGTGCCATCCTTTTTTTGAACGGGGTGTTTACTTTGTGCGCAAGGTAGCGTACCCGTAGCGCGGGCGTTTCCGACTTACCCGGTTTGGAAATGCCCGAAATGGCTTCGCGCGAGGTATGCTGTTGCCGTGCTTTTTTGCTCACTACTGAAAATAAATGCTATGTCAAGTGCCGCTCACAACCTTTCCGATTACGAAAGCAGCCGAATTCCCTCCGGCGAGGGATTGAAAATAGGTATCGTCGTATCGCAATGGAATGAAGAAATCACGGGGGCTTTGTTGCAGGGCTGCCGCGATACGTTGCTCGCCCATCAGGTGAAGGAAGAGAATATGTCGGTTATCACGGTACCGGGTTCATTTGAACTACCCATGGGGGCAAAAATCCTGTTGGGACAGCAGGCGCTGGACGCCGTCATTTGCCTCGGCTGTGTAGTGACCGGCGAGACCAAACACAATGAATACATCAGCAATGCCGTTGCCCAAGGCCTGATGATGCTGGGCGTTGCGTCCGGCACACCCTGTATTTTTGGCCTGCTCACCCCCGATACCCAGCAACAGGCCCTCGACCGGGCAGGCGGAAAATACGGAAACAAAGGGGTGGAAGCAGCTACTACCGCTCTCCAGATGGCTGGCCTGAAAACGCAGCTTCGCAAAAGCAAAACCCGTATTGGCTTCTAAACAGACCCCGGTATATGCTACTTAAAACCATAGAAAGCGGTACCCTTAAACTCGATGGCGGCGCCATGTTCGGTGTGGTGCCCCAGACGGTTTGGGCTAAACTCAACCCCCCTGATAGCTCCAACCTTTGCACCTGGTCGATGCGTACCTTGCTCATCGATACCGGCGCACGTAAAATCCTCATCGATACGGGGATTGGTCAGAAGCAAGACGATAAATTTCGCCGTCATTTTCAGCCGGAGGGACAGGCTTCTTTTTTTCACCACCTTCACCAAGCCGGGTATCAGCCCGACGAGATTACAGATGTCTTTTTGACACATCTCCATTTCGACCATGTGGGCGGGGCGTTATTGCGAGCTGAAAATGGCACCTTCCTCCCCGCTTTCCCCAATGCCAGATACTGGACCAACCACGCTCACCTGGCTTGGGCTACCCACCCAAACCCCAGGGAAGCCGCTTCTTTTCTGCCAGAAAATTTTCTTCCACTGAAAGCCTTGGACCGCTTCGCTTTCATTGATGCTTCCCAGCCAGTCGCCGAATGGCTGCCCGATATCTCTGTTCGCTTCGTCTATGGGCATACCGAGGCTATGATGCTACCCGAAATAGTATGGAATGGCCGAAAAATAATCTACTGCGCTGACCTGATTCCTTCTTCCGCCCACCTGGGATTGCCTTATGTGATGGCCTACGATGTCCGTCCCCTCGAAACCATGAAAGAAAAGGAACGGCTGCTCGAGGAAGCAATTGCCGAAGAGGCGGTGTTGGTCTTCGAACACGACCCCAAGGTGCCGGCCGCTATCATCGGGCGGAATACCAGCGGAAAGTACGCGCTACGCGCACAAGGCAGCCTGGAGGATTTACTCCGGTAAGGCTGCTTCCGTGGCGGTCGTGAGCTGATCACAGGCACGCCGGAAGGAGGCGGCCGATAACGAAATATCCGCTGGAGTGGTTGTCCACGAGCAGACACTGATGCGAATGACCCGCCGCCCGCGCCAGGTGGAGCCTCCTACCCAACAGACGCCCTCCTGCTGTACCGCATGCAGTACGGCATCCGTCGCTTTGTCGTCGGAAGCGGCAACGACTACCTGGTTGAATACGACCTCGTTGAGTATCTGAAGACCGGCAAAGGCTGAAAGCTCCGCTGCAAATTGCTGGGCGCGTTGGTGCAGCCCTTCTACGAGCGCCCCGATTCCCGTACTGCCGAGAAATCGCATGGATGCCCATAGGTCGATAATCCGGGCGCGCCGCGACATTTCCGGGGTATAATACATACTGTCGCGTTGCTG
>Ga0172367_10009805_pt1 | contig 10437 bp, 7 predicted proteins | sample Lak10m_FD_114542 | JGI IMG/M metagenome (GOLD analysis project Ga0172367, IMG submission 114542) | Freshwater microbial communities from Kabuno Bay, South-Kivu, Congo - kab_022012_10m | ecosystem: Environmental > Aquatic > Freshwater > Lake | place: Democratic Republic of the Congo: South-Kivu...
ATAAAGCATCCTGGAGTTCTTCTTGCGAAGCTAGTTTAGAGATAATTTTTACAGGCCATGCAATATTGTGTGAGGCTTTTAAGTGTTCTATGGTAGGCACAAGAGCTTTCTCACCAAAAGCCAAGATTGAGTCTAAAACTTTTTGTTTCTCTCTTCCATCTTGGATTCCTTGCTCGAGGCTGAAGGTAAACCTTTGCAACAAGCACTTTGTAGCAATCAGAGGGTCTTTGTGGGCTGCAAAATATTCAATAGCAGCTACACGATCCTCTTTTATGGCTTTTCGATTTTTTATGGTTGTTTCATTTTTTTCTAAAGTTTTTTGTCGACGATTTTCAAAAAACTTTTTAATTTGACTCATGAGGCTCATAGTCACTCCCTTTGTAAAGTTTCTATAAAGTAAAACAAAAAAGTGCATTTTGGAACGACTTTATCAACACTACTGGGCGACTCTTGGATTGATTTTCCTCGGTCTATAGGGTAGTGTGTTTTTTTATAGGATATTAAATTTGGTTCCAAATATGATGACAATGAAGAAACAAAAAATTACAGCTCTTATATTAGCTGCAGGCAAGGGTACACGAATGGGCGCTGGAAACAAGCCTAAAGTGCTCTATGACCTCGCTCATAAGCCTATGTTGCAACATATCTTAGATACTTTGTGGAGCTTATCGCTTAGTTCTTATGCCGTGGTTTTAGATGATAGTTGGTCTCAGTTTTTACCACTTTTAGAACAATATAAAGATCTTAGGGTTTGTCATCAGAAAAAAAGAAATGGAACAGGAGGGGCTGTCGCAGCTTGTGCTCCTTTGTTTAAAGGAGTGTCAGGAATTAGTTACGCCGAAGGCGATTTGGTGAAAGGCGAAATAATAAGTGAGCTAGGATCTCTTCTTGTTTGTTATGGAGATACCCCGCTTTTAGACTCTTCTCTTCTTCAAAATTTTATTGATCATCATGAGAACAATTCGAGCGATCTCACAGTTCTTGGGATGGATCATCCAAGGCCTGCTGGCTATGGTAGGCTTGTTTTGAGTGTGGATAACAGCGAGCTTTTGCGTATTGTTGAAGAAAAAGATGCCACTGAACAAGAAAAAGTCATCCATATTTGTAACTCAGGTATTATTCTTGCGAAGGCTGATTTGCTTTTTGAGCTGCTTCGTCTTATAAAAAATAATAATAGCCAGAATGAGTACTACCTAACTGATGTCATTGCTCTTGCTCAGGGTAAAGCTTCTGTTCGAGCTTACATAACAAAAAACTGGGAAATCCTAACAGGAGTGAACACTCAAGAACAGTTGAAAGAAGCAGAAAAACTTTTTGTTTCCAGGTTGTCTGTATAAAAACTCTTCCTTATCAATATTGGGAAAAAAATATGTGTGGAATTTTTGGTTATGTAGGAGAGAGGCCTTGTCGAGAATTTATTTTAAAGGCTCTAAAATCTTTAGAATATAGAGGTTATGATTCAGCAGGGATTGCAACTATTTCGAGCAAAGGAAAAATATCTTTTGTGAAGAAAAAAGGAAAAGTTGCAAACATAGATGATCTTCTGAGTGCGTTACCAGCAGAAAACACTGTCGGACTTGGTCATACAAGATGGGCTACTCACGGTGTTGTGAGTGACCGGAATGCTCATCCACATGTGTCTCAAAAATTTGCCATCATTCACAATGGGATCATAGATAACTATCTAGAGTTGAAAGAAAGTTTATCGTCTTCAGGGGTTTCTTTTGAAACTGAAACAGACACAGAAGTGATCTTAAAACTTCTTGAAAAAAACTATTCAAAAGAAATCGGTATTGAAAAAGCTCTTTTAAAAACAGTTTCTTCTTTGATGGGGTCTTTTGCCCTTGGGGTGATGGTCTTAGATCATCCTGAAGTTCTTTATATATTAAGAGAAAAATCACCACTCATTATTGGAGAGGGGCAAGGAGAAAATTTATTTGCTTCTGATTTAGTAGCCTTAGCTCCGTATACAAAAAACTTTTTCTTTCTTGAAGATGGACAATTTGCTTGTATTAAAAAAGATTCTATTGAGATCAAAAATTTTGATGGAACTGTCTGTCATCCTAAAGTTGTTAATCTTTCTGGCTATGAACTGTCTACAAACTCTAAAGGTTCTTATGAACATTTTATGTTAAAAGAAATTTATGAGCAGGAGCGTATTGTTTCTTCTCATATTGAGATGTTTTATGATCTGACTCTTGAAAAACAAAGAGAATTGGGTGTAGGTCTTAAAGACATTGATTTATCAAAATATCGTCAGCTTGTTATGGTTGGTTGTGGGTCTGCTTATTACGCTGCGTGTGTTGGGCAGTACACATTAGAGAAACATTTTAGAATCCCAGTTTCTGTTTTTCTTTCAAGTGAGTTTCACCAAAGAAAAATGCATATAGGGAGTGATACTCTTGTTTTAGCTATTTCCCAGTCGGGTGAGACAGCAGACACTCTTGCTGCTTGTGAGTACGCTAAATTGAGTAGATCTACAATTATTGCTGTTTGCAACACGCCGTATTCTTCTCTTACACGGTTAGCTGACTTTACGATGTATATTCAAGCAGGCACAGAAATAGGTGTAGCCTCTACAAAAGCATTTACAGCAACACTTCTAGCTCTCATGACTCTTAGTTATGCTTTTGCCAAAAAGTTAGGCACACTCGAATCTGATGAACTTTCAAAACTGATTCAAAACTTAAAAATTTTGCCAGAGAAGATTAAAGATGTTTTGTCCTGTGCTTCTCAATATAAGGAACTTGCCAGAAAATATAGTGGTTATGGGAATTTTCTTTTCATGGGCCGAGGGCATCTTTTCCCGATAGCTCTTGAAGGTGCTTTAAAACTAAAAGAAATTTCTTACTGTCACGCAGAAGGTTATGCTGGAGGGGAGTTGAAACATGGGCCTATTTCTCTTGTGACAGAAGAGCTACCAATTGTGGCTATTTGCCCAACAGGAGTTTTCTATAAGAAAATGTTTTCTAATATGGAGGAAGTAGCTGCTCGACAAGGCCTTATTATAGCTGTAGCTCCAAAAGAAAATAAAGAAGTCAAAGGGATTGCAGAAACTGTCCTTCACTGTCCGGATGTGGATGATCCTTTTTTACAAGCTCTTGTGAGTAATATAACGCTTCAGTTTTTTGCTTACTATGTAGCTTTGAAGCTTGGTCGTCACATTGATCAACCAAGAAACTTAGCAAAGTCTGTCACTGTTGAATAAAAGACTTTCCTTCCATACCTTACCTGGAACTCGTAACTCATGGTGTCTCTTAACCGTAATGAAATTAGAAGTAGAATCGAAAGTTTAAACTCTGATCAAAAAAAAGCAGCTCTTCATAAAGATGGCCCTGCTGTTGTTTTTGCGGGAGCTGGTAGTGGAAAAACACGAGTTATTATTACAAGAATTGCCTCTCTTGTTAGTGAAGGAGTACCAGCAAGTAGCATTCTAGCTGTAACTTTTACAAACAAAGCTGCTAAAGAAATGCGAGAAAGACTGGTTGCGATTGACCCTCTCTTACAACAAGCCAGACTAGGGACTTTTCACTCAGTGTGTGCTCGTTGGTTAAGAGAGTTTTCTAAGGAGATTGGGTTTACTTCAGATTTTACCATCTATGATGATAAAGATTCTTTACAAGCGATTAAATCAATTTTGAAAAATTATAAAGAAGATCTCTCAGGCGAGTCTCCAAGAGTTTATTTGAATGCTATTAGTCGTGCAAAAACTTATGCTTGCTTGCCGATGGAAGTAGAAAAGTTGATAGCTCATGATCCTAATTTTTTTCCACCTATGGGAGTGGATGTATACAAGAGGTACCAGTCCTATCTCATTAGCTGTAATGCCATGGACTTCAATGATCTTCTTATGAACATGTTAATGCTGCTAAGAAGTCACAAGCTTGTGAGAGAAACACTTCAACTTCGGTTTAAATATATTCTAATAGATGAGTACCAGGATACTAATCAGACACAATTTTCTTTGGTTAACCTGCTTGTAAATAATAGCAAAAATCTTTTTGTAGTAGGAGATGATGATCAGTCTATTTATTCATGGAGAGGAGCTAATCCTCAAAATATTATAGATTTTCATAAGTACTACCCAAGTGCCGAGGTGTATCATCTTGAACAAAACTACAGAAGTTCTGGGTGTATTGTTAAAGCAGCTAGTCAAATGATTTCAAGAAATAAGACAAGAAGCCCAAAAACTCTTTGGACAGATAGAGATTTTGGTGAGCCCATTGATTTAAAAAATGAGTATGACGCTGAAACAGAGTCATGGTGCATAGCAGACAGTATTGTAGAAGAGAAGAAACTTTATTCTTACAACAATATAGCAATTCTTTACAGGACCAATGCACAGTCACGTCAAATAGAAGAGGCTCTTATAAAAAAGAAGATTCCTTACCGCATTTACGGGTCTTTGCGGTTTTATGACCGGATGGAAGTAAAAGATCTTCTAGCCTACTGTCGTTTGCTTGTGAATAAAGATGATGATGTTTCTTTTAGACGAATCGTTAATTTACCTCCTAGAGGAATTGGTGGAAAAGCCTTAGAAACTATTGAAAATATAGCTCGAGATTCAGATCTTTCTCTTTATGAAAGTACTTGTGAGCTTTTGAGGAAAGAAGGGAAATCGCGAACAAATCTTAAGTTGAAAAATTTTATTTCTCTCATTGAAACTTTAAGAAGTTATTTGAATCAAAATTTTTTAGAAAATTTCTTGGGAGAGCTGTTACAAAAAATAGATTACAGAGCTTATATCGAAAAAAAATATCCCGATCAACTCCAAGACAAGCTTTCTAATATTCATGAACTCGGATCAGCAATCAGTGATTATGCGGAAGAAAACTCTCGTCCTCGTCTTGCTGATTGGCTCAAAGAAACAGCTTTGGTGGACAATGAGCGAGCCGAAGACTCTTTTGTTGAAGAAGATAGCGAACTCAGAGAGTGTGTTCATTTGATGACACTTCACGCCGCTAAAGGGCTCGAGTTTTTGAAAGTTTTTATCATTGGTGTTGAGGATGGGTTAATTCCTCACACAAATAGCATGGATGATCCTTTTCAACTAGAAGAGGAAAGAAGGCTTTTTTATGTAGGAATGACAAGAGCTCAAAAAAAACTAGTTCTTCTCACAGCGACTCGTCGTCGAGTCCTTAATAACTGGTTGAGTTATCCGGTTTCGCGCTTTTTAAAAGAAATACCAAACGAATGTTTTTCAAAAGAGATGGCATCTTACCCTCTTGCACAAGAACAAGAAAAAACATTTACCTCTGGAGACCTCGTCTACCACGAACAGTATAAATCGGGCATTGTAAAAGCAGTGGATAAAGACTCAGGATTTTTACAAGTCATTGTCGATTTTAAATCCTATGGACTAAGAAAAGTCGATGGAAAAAAAATAAAAAAAATCACAACAATTAAAGGACAAGGGTCTTTCCGTTATGATCATAGTGTTTAAAAAAAATGGTTTTTTTTCATGTTAAATTCAAAACGTTTTGAAATCACTGTCCTTGGTTCTGGCACTTCTACAGGGGTTCCTGTCATAGCTTGTTCTTGTAATGTGTGTAAAAGTACGTCTTCTTATAACAAACGTTTACGTTCTTCTATTTTTATTTCGGATAAAAAATTAGGCCGTAATATTTTAATAGACACAACACCAGATTTGCGTGAGCAGCTTTTGCGTGAAAATATCCATTCTATTGATTATGTTTTTTTTACCCACACTCACGCTGATCACTGTCATGGTTTGGATGATTTACGACCTCTTTTTTTTCGTGAACGAAAGACTATGAAAGCGTGGGCTCATCCTGATCATGAAATTGAGCTTAGAGACCGTTTCTACTACATGTTTCAAGATACTGGTTATGCAGGGATTAAACCAAACTTAGAGTTTCTTACTGAAAAAGAACTCTTTGAAGATTTTACAGATCCATCTATTGAAATAGCCTCTCTTCCTCATGGCTCCACAAATTCGACTCTTTTTAAGCTCGGTTCTTTTTTATATGCGACAGATTTCAAAACTTTCCCAGAAGAGCTAATTGAAAAATGGAAAGGGAAAATTGAGGTGATGATTGCAAGTGCACCTACCTATAAACCTCACGGAACACATAGCTCTATTCCAGAAACCATTGAGATTTTTCAAAAACTAGAGGTTAAAGAAGGTTACCTCACACACTTATCACATCAAGTTGATCACACAAGCCACTCTTTAAACTTGCCTAAAAACATTTTCTTTGCTTATGATGGACTTAAGGTTCAAGTTGACGCATAAAATTTAATATCTTGTCTAAAGTAAAAACAACAAGTAATGTAAACAAGTACTATTTATTTCTACTAGGAACAGATTTTGAGTTTTATTTTTTTACTAAACATTTGTTTTTCTAAGGAAAAAAACATGATGGATCTTGATAATTTTAGATTAGAAAACTATTGATGTTTTTCAGTACCATAAAAGTAGTTTATATTCCTCAAGTCTAAAGTTAACTTTAGAAAGTATGCCCATTTTCTTGGAGAATTTTTTCAATGTTTAGCAATTTAAAAATTGGTGTTGTGGTCCCTTGTTTTAATGAAGAGACTCAAATTTCTAAAGTTATCGAAACAATGCCTCCTTTTGTGGATCTTATAGTTGTTATTGATGATAAAAGTACAGACAATACTGTAAAAGCCGTTACTTCTTTGAATAATGAAAAAGTGAAATTACTTGTTCATGCAAAAAATCAAGGAGTAGGTGGAGCAATAGCGACAGGTTATAAATATTGTAGAGATCATCAGATTGATGTAGCTGTGGTTATGGCAGGTGATGGTCAAATGAATCCTGATGATTTTGAAAACATAATAGCCCCTGTTGTTGCTGGAAAGACAGATTATGCAAAAGCAAATCGACTTGCAAGAGCTGAGTATATTCAAATGATTCCAAAAGTTCGTTTATTTGGTAATTCTGTACTTACACTTCTTAGTAAAATTGTTTCAGGTTATTGGCATATCGCAGACTCACAGACTGGTTATACTGCAATTAACAAAACAGCTCTTCATGCTATTGATTGGGATAGTATGTATAAGAGATATGGCCAACCAAATGATTTGCTTGTTCGCTTAAATATTCAGAATTTTCGTGTGCAAGATGTTCCATCAAAGCCTGTTTATAATGTAGGTGAAAAATCAGGGATTCAGGTGCCAAAAGTTACTTTTACAATAGCATGGCTTATGTTTAAGTTGTTTTTTTTGCGTTTAAAAGAAAAGTATATTTTTAGGGATTTTCACCCGCTTGTTTTTTTCTATGGTTTGTCGTGTATTCTTTTTTTGTTTTCTGGAGGATTTTTTGTTCGTTTATTGTATTTGTGGATCGAAATGGGTTATATTCCCCAAACAACTTTTATAGCCCTTCTTTTTACATTCACAACAGCTTTGCAATCTTCTTTTTTTGCTATGTACATGGATTCTGATTATAATCGGCAATAAAAACATGATTCCTTTTAAAGGAGTATATACACGCTGTGCGAAAGTTTTTTTAGCTACTCAAAAAAAACTTTAGAACAGCGTAAAAATTTATTTGACAGGATCTTTTTTACCTTATCTTAATGTCGCCAGGAGAGAAGATTCGTTGCTTTCATTCTAACCTAGGAAAATTAGCTTATGGAACAAGATAAAATATCTATTATAGGTTTGGGTTATGTTGGTTTGCCTCTGGCGATTGAATTTGGAAAAAAATACCAAACAGTTGGGTATGATATTAATGAAAAAAGGATTAATGAGCTTAAGCTTAAAATTGATCGTACTCTAGAGGTGTCCTCTGACGAAATGGAAGAAGCTAAAAATCTTTCATTTACGACTAATCTTAGTGATATATCTGTGTGCAACTATCATATTATTACAGTCCCAACTCCTATAGATCAAAACAACAATCCTGATCTTACATATGTGGAAAGCTCAACAAGAGCGATCTCTTCTTTTCTTAAAAAAGGAGATACTGTTATCTATGAATCTACAGTTTATCCAGGTGTAACAGAGAATATCTGTGTCCCTTTGTTAGAGGAGGGCTCAGGTCTTAAATATAATCAAGATTTTTTTTGTGGTTATTCTCCAGAACGAGTCAATCCTGGAGATCAAGGAAGAAGACTTCCAAGCATTGTTAAAATAACAAGTGGCTCAACCCCGGAGTGCGCTGAAAAAGTAAACAATCTGTATTCAAGCATTATAACTGCTGGAACGTATCTTGCGGAATCTATTCAAGTAGCTGAAGCTGCTAAGGTGATAGAAAATATCCAAAGAGATGTAAATATTGCTTTAGTTAATGAACTTGCCATAATTTTCCATAGAATGGGGATTGATACAAATCAGGTTCTTAATGCAGCAGCAACAAAATGGAATTTTATAAAAATGAAGCCTGGTCTTGTTGGGGGGCATTGCATAGGAGTTGATCCTTATTACCTTTTGTCTAAAGCACAGTCTTTGGGATACACCCCTGATCTCATTAGAATTGCTCGTCAAATTAATAACGGAATGAGTGAATATGTTGCTCAAATGACAATTAAAGAAATGATTCTCAAAGGAGTTAAGGTAAATGGTTCTAGAGTGCTTGTTATGGGAGCCACATTTAAAGAAGATTGTCCTGATACAAGAAATACAAAAGTTGCTGATTTAATTAAATCTTTGGAATCATATTCTTGTCTTGTGGATGTTTATGATCCATGGATTGATCCTAGCGAAGATCGGAAAAATTTTCCCTTTAAAATAATCAATTATAATCCTTTTGAACAATCTCAAAAATATGATGCTTTTCTTTTTGCGGTTTCACATAAACAGTTTAAAGAACTTTCAAGAGCTGATTTAGCAGTACTTTCTAAACATAAAGAGTCAATTATAATTGATGTTAAGTCAACTTTTAAAGATCCAACCTGGAGACTCTAGTGAAAAAAATTAGATTGGCTATTATTGGATGTGGAAGGATTTCATCCCAGCATTTTGAAGCTATTGAAGCTAATTCTAACCTTGTGGAGCTTGTAAGTGTTTGCGATCTTGTAAAAGAAAAAGCAGAAAAAGCAGCAAATTCTTATGGAGTTAGTTATTATCTGGATTATTTGGAGATGTTGAGAAAAGAAAAGATAGATGCTGTTTCTATTTGTACTCCAAGTGGCTTGCATCCAAAGCATGGTATGGATTGTGCTTTTATGGGAAAACATGTTCTTACTGAAAAACCTATTGGAACTTCAACAGAGGAAGCTAGAAAATTAATTCAAGTTTGTCATGAGAATAAAGTTCAGCTCCATGTTGTTCTTCAAAATAGACTCAACAATACGATTGTTCTTGCAAAAAAAGCGATAGAAGAAAAACGCTTAGGAAAACTCTATACAGTTCAATCAAATGTATTTTGGCAAAGACCTCAGAAATACTATGATGAAGCTCCTTGGAGAGGAACTTATGCTCTTGACGGAGGCTGTTTTCTTAATCAAGCTTCTCATTATGTTGATCTTATTTGCTATTTAGCGGGTGAAAGAATAACTGAAATTAGTTCTTACACATCAACTTTATCAAGAAAAATAGAAGCAGAAGATACAGGAGTAGCTTGTTTTAAATTTGAAAATGGTGCTGTAGGTACCCTTAATGTAAGCATGTTAACTTACCCTAAGAATCTTGAGGGTTCGATTACTTTGCTTGGAGAAAAAGGAACAATTCGAATTGGTGGTGTTGCTGTTAATAAAATTCTTCATTGGGAATTTGAAGATCAAAGAGAAGAAGATAGCCAAATCAAGACAAGTTCTTATGAAACAGAGAGTGTTTATGGTTTTGGACATCAAGGATATTATAGACGTGCCATTAACTCAATGTTGAATGCATCAACTCCATTCGTTACAGGGGAAGAAGGTTATCGATCACTTGCATTTATTTTAGGTTGTTATGAATCATCCAAAAGTAAAAAATCATTATCACTTTTAATTTAAGGTAAAAAATGAATTATTTTGTACACGCATCATCTTACGTTGATGACGGGGTTGAAATAGAGGAAGGAGTTAAAATATGGCATTTTTCTCATATTCTCAAGAACACGAGAATTGGTGAAAAATCCTCTTTTGGTCAAAACTGTGTTATTGGTCCGAATGTGACTATTGGAAGAGGAGTTAAAGCTCACAATAATATTTCAATTTATGAAGGGGTTGAGATAGAAGATGATGTTTTTTTATGGCCTTCAATGGTTTTTACAAATGTTATCAATCCAAGAGCCTTCATTGTAAGACGTGAAGAGTTTAAAAAAACACTGCTCAAACGTGGATGCTCAATAGGGGCAAACGCTACAGTAGTGTGCGGCATTACAATTGGCGAATATGCACTCATCGGCAGCGGAACAGTTGTCAATAAAGATGTAAAACCTCATGCTCTTATGGTTGGAGTTCCAGCTCGTCAGATCGGTTGGGTCAGTAGAGCTGGCAATACGCTTGCCTTTGATGAAGATGGCAT
>Ga0172367_10009808_pt1 | contig 10434 bp, 11 predicted proteins | sample Lak10m_FD_114542 | JGI IMG/M metagenome (GOLD analysis project Ga0172367, IMG submission 114542) | Freshwater microbial communities from Kabuno Bay, South-Kivu, Congo - kab_022012_10m | ecosystem: Environmental > Aquatic > Freshwater > Lake | place: Democratic Republic of the Congo: South-Kivu...
CAATAGATGTGGCCAATATGTGGGCGAGAATCCTTCTGCGGATCTGTTGACATCTTCAATAACATAAAATCTTTTTAGAGCAATAGGTATGCTGGCATCTAGGCTGTAATCATCTTTTAAATGAGGAAATTCCACCACATCTCCACTCATAGGTTTTCTTCCTAATCTTTCCACAACATCATTGAGATGCACTGTTAAAAATAGTGTGTCGTTTTGTAGGAACATACCAAATTGGCTAAGGTTAAAATCTGTGTCTTGCACGTTATAGATACCTCTGATAACATACACATCTTTATCGTATTTTCTGTCTCTATTTTCTAAAAATAACAGATCTTGTATGGTTCTATCATTTAAGCTATCACCGGTATAATGCGGTTGTGAGGGGCTGGCATCACCGTCTTTGGTGCCTTCTTCTCCCTGATCGTATATTCCTATATATTTGTGCAGGAAAATGTCGGTTCCGCCCACCTGAAACATCTCATTTATATTGCGATCAAAAAACTTGTAATCGTTGCCTTTTTCTGGCTTGTATATTGACAATCTTGGCATATAGCCATATTTATGGAAAAAGTTTTAGCAATAAATATACGTATGTCAGAATTACAAACAGCACAGCAACAAGTATTTGATTATGTGAAATCCATGCTGGGAGACGGCATGATTGAAGTAGAATTAGACCCAAAACACTATCAAATTGCACTGGAAAGAGCCTTAAACAGATTTAGACAGAGATCTAATAATTCAGTGGAGGAGAGCTATGCCTTTTTGGATCTCATACAAAATCAAAACAAATATATCTTGCCAGACGAGATCATCAACGTTAGAGAGATTGGAAGGGCTACAGTGGGGTCACGAGGTGACGGGCAAGGAGGAACATTGTTTGAACCTTTCAATTTGGCCTATACCAATACCTATCTATTGAGAGCAGGCGCCACAGGCGGATTGGCCACTTATTATGCTTTTGCATCTTATCAAGAATTAGTAGGAAAAATGTTTGGTTCTTTTATTCAATTTCATTATGACAATGCTACCCATACTTTGACCATAACACAACGTCCTAGAATTGACACTGAACGAGTTCTTCTACACACAGATAATTATAGACCAGACATCGTTTTATTAAATGACATCTATACCAAACCGTGGGTTAGAGATTATACTCTAGCAATTTGTAAAGTGATGTTGGGAGAAGCAAGAAGTAAATTCGGAACTATTGCGGGACCACAAGGTGGGACCACTCTAAACGGTGAAACATTAAAACAAGAAGGCATGGCCATGATGGAAAAATTAGATCAAGAGATTGTTCTCAATATGGACGGTGGCAAAGCAACCAGTTTTATTATAGGTTAATTCTTTTTATTATCTTTTAATTCTTTAAAACTTCAGATTAAATAAATCTGATTATGGCTAACACAGGCATTAAAAAAATTCGAGATCTATCCTTTCAAGAGCTAGAAGATTTGGTTACCGCATTGGAAAATATGAGTCACGTGGCTGATCGATCCGCAATGCGAGAGCAGATATTAAAAACCGTGAAAAAAGTCAAACAAGAGATTGCAAAAAGAATAAAAAACCTGTAATATAATTCCATGCTGATAGGATTGGTAGGATTGATAGGATCTGGTAAAGATACTGTGGCGGAATGTTTGGTTAATAATCACGGATTTCAAAGAGACAGTTTTGCAAAATCATTGAAAGATGCTGTGAGTGTGATATTTGGTTGGGATAGATCTTTATTAGAAGGAGCCACACAAGAGAGCAGAATGTGGAGAGAAAGAATTGATCCCTATTGGAGCAATAAACTCGATAAAGCAGTGACTCCTCGATATATTTTACAATATTGGGGCACAGAAGTCATGCGAGGACATTTTCATGACAGTATTTGGATTGATTCATTTATTGCTCGTTATAATGGAGGAAAGATAGTGCTCAGTGACACAAGATTTGTTAATGAAATAGAAACCATTAGAGCATTAAAAGGCAAAGTTGTACTGATTAGAAGAGGACCTATACCTACCAAAGAAGAAATGCAAGAAAAAACAGTGCATCAAAGCGAGTGGGATTGGATTGGACAAACATTTGATTACGAAATAGATAATTCAGGCAATTTAGCAGATTTAAAAATACAAGTGGATCATATGATCAATCATCTACTTCTAAATCACCAATAGACCATCCCAAATCTTGAGTGCTTTTTAATCTTTGACAGTTGGCACAAATAGTTTTTAAATTATAAACACTGGTATTGTTTCTATTGCCATCCACATGAAACACATCCATTTGCTGTTCATTGACTGATTTGAATCCGCATAATTCACAGCGAGCTTTTTTACGGTATCCGGAAAGAAACCAACGAGCAGCACCGTTCACTTTTAAGTTTTTTTGTTTGCGTATGCAGGTATCACATTGACTGCGCCAATAGATTTTGGCTCCTTTACGATAGCCATATGCTCTGGGTTTATTCCTACAAGTTTTACATAGGGGTCTTTTCATAACGTTATTTACGTGCCCTATATAGGCACCAAAAATGTCAAGATAACGCCGCAAAAACCGTGCTGAACAATAAATAAGTCTAGTTATACTTGCAAGGAGAACTAACAATGGCATTAACATCACCAGGCGTAGAAGTCACAGTAATAAACGAAAGTTTCTACGTACCATCAGACGCGGGCACTACCCCTTTAATAATTGTAGCAACTGCTCAGGACAAGACTAACGGAGCAGGCACAGCCGTAGCAGCAGGCACCAAAACTGCCAATGCAAACACAGTATATTTGATCTCTTCTCAGAGAGAATTAACAGAGACTTTTGGAGATCCAAAATTCTATACAGATTCAGCAAACAATTCATTGAATGGTTATGAGTTAAATGAATATGGTTTACAAGCAGCATACTCATTCTTAGGCATAGCCAACAGAGCGTTCGTACTGAGAGCCAATGTTGATCTAGGTCAACTAGTGAGCTCGGCAACTGCTCCTGCAGCAGCACCAACCAACGGTACTTACTGGTTAGATATTAATTCCACAGTGCCAGGTATTTTCGAATGGTCAGCAACAGATCAAGCATTCACCACAATCACTCCGATCTATATCACATCGGTGGATGATTTAGTGGGTGGCGTGTCTACAGGTGCTCCATTAACATCGATTGGTACTCTTGGTTCTTATGCTATCAATACCACTCATGTTACAAATAAAATTTATTATAAAACAAGTTCTAACACTTGGGTGCAAGTGGGCAGCGCAGCATGGAAATCTGCTATCGGTGGAACTGCAAAATTTTTACAAGCTTCTCACATCAATAGACCATTGTGGAAAACTGCAGAAGAAAATAGACCAACAGGTTCTGTATGGTTTAAAACCACAACACCAAATGCTGGTGCCGACGTTTCTGTAAAAATATATAATTCTAGTTCAAAATCATGGACAATAGTTGATGCTCCTTTCTATGCCAACAACCATGCAGCGATCTATGGTATAGATCCTGTGAATGGTGGCAGCGGAATCACAGCAGGCACACTTTACACTCAGTACAACGTGACCGAACAATCAATACTTGGTGCATTTGACTCCACAGACAATCTAGGAGACTTTCAAGTATTCAGATATGAAGGTGGAAAAACTGTCATAACATCTAAAACCGCGGGAGCGACTTTCACAGCAGGACATTCAATCAAGATTGCTGAATCATTAGTGGGTCAAGCTGCTCTAGAAGAGCAATCAGAAACAGTGACACTTGGTGGCACGGCGAACACAGATTTTGTTGCCGCTATCAATGGTGCTGGATTCACAAACATTAGTGCAGAAATCACTAGTGATGATTTTATAAAAATCACACACAGCAAAGGTGGTGAGTTCAGAATGTATGACGTGGATTCAGGCACGGCTCTAGCTGATGCTGGATTTGGTGCTTCGGCTGCTCACAGTTATGGAACATACACTGCAAATTCTTCTACACTGGTAGACAATTTGTATGATGTACCAGCAGGTGCCACAGAAGATTCCACAGGTCCTGCCACAGTAATGGCTTCTAATTGGAAACGTTTGAGCTACACAGCTTCGGTAACTGCTCCCAGCAACGAACCAGCAGATGGCACTTTATGGTACAACACCAATTATGACGCTGACATTCTAGTACACAACGGCACAACATGGGTTGGATACAAAAATGGAACCACCGCTTCACAATCAGGTGGATCATTGGCAACTACCGACCCCAATGGCCCGCAAATCACAGCAACCAAACCTACCTTACAGTCAGATGGAACTGACCTAGTGAACGGTGATCTATGGATTGATGCTAGTGATTTAGAAAATTATCCAAAAATTTACAGATATGATACCACATTAACCGATGGTGCAGATTTTGTATTGATTGACAAAACTGATCAAACCACCGTAGCCGGCATACTATTTGCTGATGCAAGATGGAACAAAGCTTCAACAAGAACTGATTCAGATTCAGAAGGTGGAACCGGCGATGCTGCTAGTATCAAAGATCTTCTATCTGATGACTTCTTAGATCCAGATGCTCCGGATCCAGCTCTATATCCAAAAGGTATGCTGTTATGGAACACCAGAAGATCTGGCTACAACGTGAAAGAATACAAAAACAATTATGTTACCACTACCAAATATCCAGGATCTGGATCTAGCGGCAAAGGTAACATAAGATACAACAGCAATGAGAGCGTGGCCACATATTACAAAGATAGATGGGTGACCAAGAATGCTAACAATGCCGATGGTTCGGGTACATTTGGCAGAAAAGCTGTGAGAAAAGTAATTGTACAACAATTGAAGTCAGAAATCAACACCAACCAAGCAATTAGAGAAGACCAAAGAGGTTTTAACATTATTGCTTGTCCTGGATATCCAGAAGTGATTTCTGAAATGGTGAATCTAAATGCTGACAGAAACTACACTGCATTTGTGGTGGGAGATACTCCTGTGAGATTAGCTAGCACAGCAACAGCAATCACAAACTGGGCGAACAACTCTGCAAATGCTGCAGACAACGGTGAAGATGGTTTAGTTACTTCAAGTGAATACATGGGAGTGTTTTATCCATCAGGAAGAACCACAAGCAACACAGGAAAAACTATCGTGGTGCCTCCAAGTCACATGATCTTGAGAGTATTAGCCAACAATGACAACGTGGGATTCCCATGGTTTGCACCAGCTGGTACAAGAAGAGGTATCATTGATAATGCCACTGCTGTAGGATACATTAATTCTACAACAGGAGAATTCCAAACAGTATCGTTAACTGAATCGGTGAGAGACAGCATGCATACTGCTAAAATAAACCCAATCACAAACTTCTCAGGAACTGGTATTGTCAACTTTGGTAACTTGACCAAAGCCACAGCAAGTTCAGCTCTGGATAGAATCAACGTTTCAAGATTAACTGTTTATCTAAGAACACAATTAGAAAAGATAGGAAAACCGTTTATTTTTGAACCTAACGATACTTTGACAAGAAATGAAATCAAATCAGCTATCGAATCATTCTTGTTAGAACTAGTGGGTCAGAGAGCCTTATATGACTTCTTAGTGGTGTGTGACGAAACCAACAACACCGCTGCTAGAATAGACAGAAACGAACTATATGTAGACATAGCGATTGAACCTGTGAAATCGGTAGAGTTCATCTACATACCGTTGAGAATTAAAAACACAGGTGAAATAGCGAAACTAGGAGTATAATATGGCAATTTCAACACTAAGCAAATTTACAGTACCTTTGGCAAACGATCAGAGTTCAGCATCACAAGGTTTGTTGATGCCAAAACTTCAATATCGTTTTAGAGTGATTCTTGAGAACTTTGGTGTGTCCACTCCAAGATCAGAAATCACAAAACAAGTGATGGACGTGACAAGACCGAACTTGACATTCGACACAGTCACCCTAGATGTTTACAACTCTAAAGTATATGCAGCTGGTAAACACACTTGGGAACCGATCACATTGACATTGAGAGATGATGTTAACAATTCAGTTTCTAAATTGGTGGGAGAGCAGATCCAGAAACAATTCGACTTCTTTGAACAGTCTTCCGCAGCGGCTGGTATCGATTATAAATTCACATCCAGGATTGAAATGCTGGATGGAGGCAACGGGGCCTCAGCACCGTCGATATTGGAAACTTGGGAACTTTATGGCTCTTATGTTGAATCAGTGAACTACAACACACTGGCTTACAACACCAGCGATCCAGTGACAATCACACTTAGCATTAGATACGACAACGCAGTACAAACTCCGCAAGGCACAGGAATCGGCACATCAGTGACGAGAACCATTGGTTCATTAGCGACAGGCGGCGGTATATAATTCAACATTTCGTTTATAGCAAAAGAAGCGCCTTTAATGGCGCTTTTTTTGTGACTATAAATATAGAGTATGCCAAGCATTAATAATTTTTTAAAAGGGTTTAGTGATGGTCTTCCAGGAATGAAGGACTTTCAACATGCCAGTAGATTATACATAGACGATAATTTTAAATTACTTCCCAAACAAAAATTTTTATTTCATGTGGTGTTCACCATCGACAATACCATACCTGCTAGACCTTTCACCAATAATGAACGTTTAGAACTCAACATGTTGGTCAAGTCATGTGAGTTGCCCAAATATGACATGAATCTGGAAGAAAGATTACAATACAATAAAAAAGTCTATGTGGGCACGAGAATAAAATACAATCCAGTGAACATCGTTTTCCATGATGATCATGCCGATACCGTGAATGCTTTTTGGAAAGCCTATTATGAATATAACATCGCAGATTCTCAATCTGTCAACAGCACGGGAATAGTGGACATTGCCAAAGATGACATGTATCACGATAAAAATAGAAAAGTGGTCACACAGTTCGGAATGGACAATGCACAAAAAAGAGGCAAACCATTCCTTAAATCAGTGCAAATATTTGTTTTGCATAAAAAAACTTTTACAGGATTCACTCTAGTGAATCCGATCATTGGCTCTTTCAGCCATGACAATCTTGATCAAACAGACGGTCAGGGACTGATGACTAATACCATGCAACTCTTTTACGAGACCGTGATATACACAGCCGGTAGAGTTGACGGTGTCTCTGTGCCGGGATTCGCAACTTTACATTACGATAAAGAACCTTCTCCTCTGAGCGTGTTGGGACGAGGCACAACGTCTATATTTGGACCTGGAGGAATCGTGGATGGTATTGGATCCGTTATAGGTAACGTTAGACAAGGTAACTATTTTGGAGCAGTGCTTGGGGCCATAAACACCTACAACAATGCCAAAAAAATCAAAGCCAAAGAGGCAGTGAAAGAAGAATTGAAAGGCATAGTGAAAGAGGGAGTGATCGATATTGGCCGTCAAGCCGGCACAATAACCAATCCTGTGGGCGGTTTTTCTATCGGCACCGTGGCAGTGGCGGGTGTCGCTGCCGCAGCATTGGCGGGATCAAAAAGTTTAAGCAATGGAAAAAATCCAAACAATAGAGTGATTTCAACTCCGGTCCTCGACACTCGATTGTATCTTTCGCCCACAGAATCCTTAAATCTTGTTCAAAGTAATTTGGCCGCAAGGGATAAAGTGGCTGCAGGAATTTATTACAAACAGGTGGGATCAAGAAAAGGTTTGACCATCAGCCAAAGCGAAGTAGAATATACAGCAGCAACCAATGACGTTAAAAAAATATATAGAAGCAGAACATTGACCGATACCACAAAATTGGTCAGTGATGGTTTTATCAAAATTAACCGAGCGGGCAACGACGTATCCATTGTCGCAGAAAGAGCAGTATTGTAATGTCAGAATTTTATACCAATCTACCACAGAAAGAAAAAGATAGATTACAGAAAACCATCGACGATCTCACTCAGACTCAGTATGTCGAGCCGTTTCAATTCAGTGCCAATGATTATGACACCACTGTGTCTTTTTTTGTAAGGAGAGGATTTGACCGGCAACCAGCAGAAGAGACAGCTTACGTTATCCTGCGACAGGCCAAGATAGATTCTGTGCCTGTGGGACAGATCCTAGATATCCTGACCAAGGCAGATCCCGTTCAATTAAATGAACTGCTCACTGTGGTATTGAACCTCAATAGATACAAGAGCAGTCGATTGGGTGTGAGGAACAGTAGAAGCAGCAGAGATATTGTATCCAGAAACATCAAAGCATAAATGAAATTCGCTAGAGGAAAATTCGTCATGAAGAATCCTGCGAAGTACGTGGGAACAAAATCTCCAACCTATAGGAGCGGCTGGGAACACTCTTTCATGCGACTGTGCGATGAGCACCCAAATGTCTATCAATGGGCCAGCGAGTCTATCAAGATACCCTATCGACATCCTCTCACGGGAAAATACACAATCTATGTGCCAGATTTTTTTATAGTATATGTGGATAAGAATGGCAGCAAACATGCAGAACTGGTAGAAGTCAAACCCATGAACCAGGCATCCATGGAACGAGCAGGTAAAAGCGCTGGCAGACAGACACAGGTGATCATCAACAGAGCCAAATGGGAAGCTGCTTCCGCATATGCTCGACAGAATAGAATCACTTTCCGAGTGCTGAGCGAAGAACAATTATTCCATCAGGGCAAACGCAAGTAAATATCTACAATGACACGCAAACTAGAAGACATACTCAATTTACCAAACGTCAAGGAAGCATTCGCTAAAGTGGATGCCAAAGAAAAATCACGTGAAGATAAAGAAAAGCACACCATACCCAAGAATGTGGATCCTCAAACTGCCAAAGCATTGGAAAAAACTTACCAAGAATTTGATAAGATAGCAGCGGCTCTGCCACAGGTCAAGGGATTGGGAGAATTAAGTGATCTTGAACTGGACAAACTGGCCATGGAAGCTGAAGAGAGCTATAAAAACCTGATGGATTTGGGAATGAACGTGGACAGCAGATATTCCGGACGTATTTTTGAAGTTGCCAGCTCCATGTTGCGCAATGCCATAGATGCAAAATCACAAAAAATTGACAAAAAGTTACATATGGTAGAACTACAGCTAAAAAAACTCAAAATCGACAAAAGCGGATCAGACGACATCAACGAACCAGTTGAAAGCGAAGGTATGATCATTAGCGATCGTAATGAGTTAATGAAGAAACTGCTTAAAAAAGACTAAATACTGCATTATGACAAACTTTAAACAATATCTAGCAGAATCAATCAAAGAATACAACTACAAGATTAAAGTAGCTGGTGATTTAAGCGAAGATTTTGGCTCTAAATTAGAAGCAGCATTAGCAAAATACGAAGTAAAAACTTTGTCAAAAGGCAAAAAAACTCCCATACAGGAAGTGCCATTGGATTTTTCACATTTAAAAAATCAAGCAGTAACAATATTTGAATTGACCACGATGTATCCAGCATCAGTGTTTGAGATGAGGACATTGATTGCTGACAGCATGAGATTGCATCCTAATCAAGTCGTGGTGAGAAAACCCGGAGAGCCCACAGAAGAATATCAAGAAGAAATGAAAGCGAAAGCCGAGAAAAAATCAGAATTTAAATCCATGTTGCAAGACATAGAATACAAAGATGCTCCAAAAGTAAAAGCAGATGAAGTTTATGGAGATCGAGCCAATCAAAGTTTATTAAAAGAATTACTGAAAGCAAGAAAAGATTTTGATGCTGCTCAATTTGTTGCAAAACCCAAAGTAGAACAGGAAGTGATGAAGAGTGAGGGTGACAAGAAAAATTCCGGATCTCCAATCAAAGCAGCACACAAAGGTCCAGTAAAAGGCAACCCAGACCCAGCAGGAAAATAATTTTATGGAAATGATCGATATCTTATCAAGACTTAAACAGATACAAGAAAACAATCCCAACTTGGACGTCAAAGATGCGATCTCTAGTGTTGCAAAGACCAACGGCACCGTGGATGAGAAAGCAAAAAATCCATATGCGATCGGAATGGCACAGGCTATGAAATCTACAGGAGATACTCCTCCACTTAAAAAATCCACAATCACCAAAGCTCATGATATTGCCAAGAGCATTGAAAAGAACGAGGGAGAGCTTGACGAGGCTCCAATGACACGTCAACATTTCCAATTGTTTGCTGATGTAATAAAGCAGATCGAAGATCCCGCCAAGAGATGGGACACAGCGAAAATGGTGGCGGGGGTGTTGTCTCAAAGCAACCCAAGATTCGACCATGCAAGATTCTTGGTGGCGGCGGGCGCTCACGACGAAGCGACCATGCCAGAAGGCCGAGTGAAAGATTGGTTGATGGACATGGAATCAGATGCTGTGGACATGACCCGAGAAGAATTTATCAAGAAACACGGACGATCACAGGCCCATGTGTGGGACAGAGTGCAAAAACAAGAAAAAGAAATGGAAGGAAAAGAAATGAAAAAAGATAAAATGAACGAGTCGATCGTGATAGCCACAGACAATCCAGAAGA
>Ga0172367_10009809_pt1 | contig 10433 bp, 5 predicted proteins | sample Lak10m_FD_114542 | JGI IMG/M metagenome (GOLD analysis project Ga0172367, IMG submission 114542) | Freshwater microbial communities from Kabuno Bay, South-Kivu, Congo - kab_022012_10m | ecosystem: Environmental > Aquatic > Freshwater > Lake | place: Democratic Republic of the Congo: South-Kivu...
ACGGCGGCGTCAAGCTCAAGCTCTCGCTCGAGGCCTTCGATGGCAGCGGCGCGGCGCTCAAGGTCGGCGGCGCCTACATCATCCTCGACGGGCCCGATAGCCACTTCGCCGTCGACGGCGAGTGGTATGGATCCAAGCAGCAGAAGCTCGCGCCCATCGCCAAGCATGCCACGCCAGGCAAGTCCTTCGAGGTGCAGGTCGTGCGCGTGGGCAGCACCCTATCCGTGCTCATCGGCGGCGCGACCTTGTCGACGATCGACATCGCGCGCGCTTCGCTGGGCGAGGTGGGGATCATCCCTGGGCGCGCGCGGCTCTCCGTCGAACGCTTCGCGCTCTTGGGCGAAACCGCGCCGCCGGTCTTGATGGCGCGCGACCCGGTGCTGCAAGGCCAGGTTGAAGCGGCCATCGAACGCGGCCTGCAGTGGCTCTTGAAGAACCAGATGGCCGATGGCACCTGGGGCATGATGCAGAAGCCACGCGGCGGCGGCTTCCACGGCGGCACGACGGCGCTGTGCGCCTACACCTTGCTGCGCGCGGGACTGCCCTACGAACATCCGAGCGTGCAACGCGCCTTCGCCGCGTTGGATGTGCTGCCCTACAACGAGACCTACACCGCCGGCTTGATGCTGACGGCGTACGAGGCGACGCGCGAGGCCAAGCACATCCCGCGCATGAAGGCCATCACGGCCAAGCTCTTGAAGGACTGCCGCGGCGGCTTGTGGGGCTACCCCAACACCTGGGAGGGCGACTGGGACAAGTGGAACAAGGATCCCACGCCGCCCGACATGTCCAACACGCAATACGCGGTGCTGGGCCTGCGAGCCGCGCACCACGCGGGCGTCGAAATCCCCGAGAAGGCCTGGCTCGACACGCTCGACGCCGTGCTCGACTTGCAGGAGGATCCCTTCCCGATCGAGGCGCCCGTGCGGCGCGAAGGCGGCGCCGACGAGGACAGCCTCGGCACGGGAGCCAAGGGCGTAGCGGGCGGCAAGGCCATGGCTGCCGGCTTCGGCTACCACGGCAACACCGACATCCGGCCTGCGATGGTGGCGGCCGGAGTCTCGGTGCTGGCGATCGGCCGCGAGTGCCTCGGCAACCGCATCAAGGGCGAACTGGGCACGCGCTCCTTCGAAGGGATCCAATGGGGCGCCGCATGGCTCGGCGACCAGTTCCCGTTCAAGGAAGCCGACAACTTGGCCGCCATCTGGGGTGGTTGGCCGCTCTACTACGCCTACGGGATCGAGCGCGTGGGATCGCTGCTGGGCACCGAGTTGCTCGGCGACCACGAGTGGTACGCGGAGGGCGCCAAGTGGATCCTCGCGCGCCAGAAGCCCACCGGCGACTGGCAAATGAACAACTTCTACGGCGGCGCGCATCCCGGCAGCACTTCCGACACGAGCTTCGCCATCCTGTTCCTCAAGCGCGCCTCGCGCCCGACCGTCAAGACGCGCGACTTCTTCGCGCAACCCGTGGTCGCCGACGATCCCAACGAGGCCGTGCGCCTCAAGAGCTCCGGCGGCTCGGCTTGCGCCATGTGGGTCGCCAGCTTGTCGGAGCGCACCTTGAGGAAGTACGGCAACGAGGAGCTTGGCGGCGTGCGCGTGTTGAAGGTCGAGTACCTCGTCGATGGACGCGTCGTGAAGTCCATCGACCTCGACGGCGCCAACGCCTGGAAGGGCGAGCCCTTCCCCTACCGGCACTCCTTGCCGATGGCCGGGTCGTACAAGCTCAAGGTGCGCTTGACGGTGCTGGGCGCCGACGCCGCCGCCGGTGCGAAGGAACCGACGGGCACGATCGAGTCGAAGGAGCGCGTGGTCGCCTCGGAAGGATCGCTGCAGAACTGGATGCTCGAGGCCTGCACATGGCGCAATCGCCAGGCAGCGCCGGTGGAGTCGGTGGTGCTCTCGGCCAGCTCGGAGTACTCGAACTTCGACAAGGCCGCCAACGGACTCGACGGGACTTTCATGACGCGCTGGATGTGCGCGAAGGACGATCAGGCGCCCATGCTGGCCGTCGAGTGCACCCAACCCTTGAAGTTCGACCGCATCGTGCTGCATCCCGCGCAACGCAGCGCGGCCGACATCGGGACCAGCGACCGGCTCGTCAAGCTCTCGGTCAAGGTGGGCAAGGACAAGCCGATCGAGATCGCTTGCCCCGAGAACGAGCTCGAGCCGGTGGTCGTGCGCTTCGAGAAGCCGCAATCGAACAAGCGCATCGAGATCCGCATCCTCGAGCGTGCGCCTGGCGGCAGCCTGCGCGGCGGAGCTGGGTTCTCGGAGATCATCTTCGAGAAGCCGAGCAAGAAGGACTAGGCGTAGCTCCGCTCTGTCCACGCGCGTGGACAGTGGCCTCGCTCGTGGCCGCGCCTGCGCGCGCAGCGGCTGCAGCGCGAGCCTGGCGCTGCTCGAGGCGCCACTGGCGGACTTGGCACGCTCTTCGCAACGCAGTCGCGCGCGAGCCGCCCCGAGGTGGCGACCGGCGCGAGGAGCGGCAGACCGCCGACTCCCGCAGTCCCCGGCGCCCGTGCTCGCGACGCATGCCCACGCCCGCTCGTCGCTTCCCCGCAGTCCCCCTCCGACTCGTCGGCCAAGCCCTCCTCGGCGTCGCGTTGCTCGCGCTCGCGAGCGAGGTCTCGGCCAGCCCCGGAGGCGATCGCTGGCGCGTCGAACTCTCGCCCAAGTCGGCGCGCGTCGTGTCGTGCGGAGGCACCCGTCCGGTCGACTGGCGCGTCGACGCCGGCCATGGCCGCTGCGAGGAGCGCGTTTGGATCGAGGGACGGCACGAAGAGCGCCTCGAGCAGGTCTGGGTCGAGGCGCGCGAAGAGCGCGTGTGGGTGCCCGCCGAGCACCGCATCGTGCGCGATCCTTGCGGCCGCGAACGCCAGGTGCTCGTGCGTCCCGGTCATTGGCGCGTGCTGTGCGTCCCCGGGCACCACGAGACGGTCGTGCGCCGCGTGTGGGTGCCTGGTCGGTGGGAGTTGCGCCACAGGCCGTGGCGCGTGGGCGCGGAGATGCGCTTCTAGGATTCCGTCGGCTCCGCCAGCAGCGCGCGCCAGGCGGCCAACTCGCGCTCCGGCGCGAAGCGGGTCGCCAGCGCGCGGCTACGATCGGCCGACTCCCGCACGAAGTGCTCGTCGCGCGCCAAGCGCTCCAACAAGCTCGCCAAGCGCTGCTCGTCGCCCGGCTCGAAGAGACCGGGATGGTCGGGCCCCAGCATGCCGGTCGCGCCTCCCGTGCGCGAAGCGAGGATCGGACGGCCCAGCAAGGCCGCTTCGGCCAGCACGCTGGGACCGCCTTCGCTGCGACTCGTGAGCACCAAGGCCCGGGCGCGCGCCAGGCGCCGCGACGCCACGCAGCGCGGACGTTCGCCGATCCAGCGCCATCGCCCGCTCGCCCGTTCCGCGCAGGCGCGAGCCAGCTCGTCGTCCAAGCTGGCGCCGATGTGCACGGCCGAGAGCGCGACTTCGTTCGGCAGGCGCTGCATGGCGCGCGCGAGCAACAGCGGATCCTTCACCTCGCGCACATGCGACAGCGCCACGACTTCGCGCGCGATCTCGGGCGCGGAGCTCGCCGCCACGAGGCGCGCGCAACGCGGCAATTGGGCCGACTGCACGATCACGCGCACTCGCGCCGCGTGGCGCCGCGGCACCCGCGCGGCCGCGTCTTCCTGCAACGCGACGATGCGCCAAGCCGAAGCCAAGCTGCGCTCGAGCACGACGGCTTGGCGCGGATCGCCCCCGTAGATGTCCGTGCCCGTCAGCACGACGACCAGCCGCGCGCCCTTGCGACGGCGCGCCCACGCCTCGATCGAAGCGGCGGAACGGACCGCGTGCAGCGCGATCAACACCTCGGCCCGGCCGTGGGTCCAGCGACGACGCAGGCGCGTCTCATGCAACCCGGCGAACAAGCGACGCAAGCGCTCGGCCGTGGTGCGGTTGCCCGTGGCGGCCACCTTGGCGATCGGCAGCACGATGTCGATGCGCATGCGGGACGCAGGATGCCAGACGCCGCCGCCCCCGACCACACGCTAGGCTGGCGCGCGATGATCCGCGCCACCTACCCGTTCTGGCTCGCTTCCAAGGCCGTGCACGCCAACACCGACCTCGTCGTGCGCGACAAGCACAGCCTCGAGATCGCCAGCCGCGTGGCGCAGGCCGACGACTCCCACATCGACGCCGCCTTCGCCGCCGCCGCGGCCGCCGCGCCGGCCATGGCCGCCATGCCCGCCTGCGAACGGCGCGACGCGCTGCTGTGCTGCGCCGACGCCTTCGAGGAACGCAAGGACGAGTTGGCCCATGTCTTGTGCGTGGAGGGAGGCAAGCCGATCGTCGATGCGCGCACCGAAGTCCTCCGACTCGTGGACACCTTCCGCCTGGCGGCCGCGGAAGCCACGCGCCTCGGCGGCGAAGTGCTGCCGATGGACGCCTCGCCGCGCGCCATCGGCTGGCACGGTTTCGTGCGGCGCGTGCCGATCGGCCCGTGCTCCTTCATCTCGCCCTTCAACTTCCCGCTCAACCTCGCCGCGCACAAGGTGGCGCCCGCCATCGCGGCCGGCTGCACCTTCGTGCTCAAGCCCGCCTCGGCGACGCCCATCGGCGCGTTGCTCATGGGCGAAGTGCTGGCCGAGACGAACCTGCCCGACGGCGCCTTCTCCATCCTGCCGTGCCCGCGCGAGGCGGCCGATCGCTTCGCCACGGACGCACGGGCCAAGTTGCTGTCGTTCACCGGCTCGCCGGACGTGGGTTGGGAGCTCAAGCGCCGCGCGGGCAAGAAGAAGGTCGTGCTCGAGCTCGGCGGCAACGCCGCGGCCGTCGTGGAGCCGGATTGGGACTTGGACGACGCGGTGGCGCGCACCGTGGCGGGCGCCTTCCGCCAGTCGGGCCAGTCGTGCATCAAGGCGCAGCGCGTGTACGTGCACGAGTCGTGTTGGCGCGAATTCCGCGAGCGCTTCGTGGCGGCCGCGCGCGCGCTGCGTTGCGGCGATCCCAAGGATCCCGCCATCGCCGTCGGCCCGCTGATCGCCGAACGGGAGGCGGAGCGCCTCGAGCGCTGGATCGCCTCGGCCGTCCAACGCGGCGCGCGCGTGCTCGTCGGCGGCGGTCGCCGCGGCGCGCTGCTGGAACCCACGGTGCTGGAGGGCGTGCCCGAGGACGAGCCGCTGCACGCCGAAGAGGCCTTTGGTCCGGTGGTCGTGCTGATCCCCTACGCGCGCTACGAAGAGGCGCTGGCGGCCGTCGATCGCTCGCGCTTCGGGCTGCAGGCCGGCATCTTCACCCGCGACTGGACCAAGGCGCTGCTCGCCTGGGAGAAGCTGGAGGTGGGCGGCGTGGTCGTGGGCGACTCGCCCAACTGGCGCGTGGACCACATGCCCTACGGTGGCGTCAAGGATTCTGGACAAGGTCGCGAGGGCGTGCGCGACGCGCTGCTGGACATGACCGAGCAGCGCCTCCTGGTGCTGCGCCGGCCGCCCGGATAGGACGGCCGGCAGTGTCCCGAGGGTCGCGCGACCGCGCGGGAGGGCGCTAGCATCAACCGAACAGGCCGCGCACGACTTGGCGCTGCACGCGTTCGTGCTTGCTCCACGGCCACGGCGTCATCTTGGCCACCAACGCCGCGCCCACGAGCAACATGACCAGCGCCGCCAACTGGCCGCGCTTGGGGCGATTCGTGGAGCGGCGCGCCACGATCTTCGCCACGTGCACCAGCACGACGACGAGGACCATCGACGAGAAGTGTTCCATGGCCCAGAAGCGCTGCACGGGGTCCTTCATGCCGCCATCCGCCAGCGAGGCGCGCGCCTGCTGCGCCACGGGGCTCCAGACGTAGTACAGCAGCAACCCGATCGTCAGCTGCACGTCGGTGACGATGGTCAGCGGCAGCCACCACGACTTGTCGCCGGCGTCGAAGGCGCGCGCCTTGCGCCAGCCATCGAAGCTCCGCCACATGGCGCCGAGGAGCAGCACGACGAAGGCGGCGCGCAGGATAGAGTGGGCGACGAGGGCGTACTCGTAGAGGGCGCTGGCTTGCATGCCCTGATTTCAGCCGAGTTCCAGCAGCACTTGCAAGCGCAGGAAGTCCACATCCTTGATCTTGACTTGGATCGGGTGGCCTTCGCTGAAGGACAGGTGGCGCCGTCCGGCGGTGATCTTCAGGACCGGGCCCTCGCAGTGGACCTTCTCGCCGATCGAGCGCGCCGGCAGGAACCCGTGCACGTTGTGGGCGAGGAGCTTGACCTCCATGCCGGCCGGGTTGACGCGCACGACCTGGGCTTCGAGGGTCTTGCCGATCGAAGGCTCCATGTACTGGCAGACCTTGAGGTCGAAGATCGTCTGCTCGGCCATCTCGGCCATCTCGGCCTGCGTGGAGCAATGCGAGGCGATGTCGACCAGGTCATCGACCATCTCGGGCACCTTGAGCTCGTTGGAGGCCTCCTCGAAGCGCGTCTCCACCGCCCACAGCCAACGATGGACGATCAGGTCCGGATAGCGGCGAATGGGAGAGGTGAAGTGCAGGTACGCGCGCCGCGCCAAGCCGAAGTGCGTGGCCACGTCCTCGTGGTCCCTGACTTCGTACACGGCGCGCTCGACGAGGCCCATGATGCGCGCGACCAGCGCCTCGGCGTTGGGGCGCTTCCTGGCGATGACGATCAAGCGCGCGATGTCGCGCCCGGTCAGGCGCTCCTTCTTGGGCACGCGGATGCCGTGCGTCTCGAGCATCGCCGCCAGCTTCTCGATCTCCTCCGGATCCTTCTCCGGGTGGACGCGATAGATGGTCGGCAGGCCCTTGGCGCGGAACAAGTCGCCCACCGCCTGATTGGCGGCCAACGCGGTCTCCTCGATGAGCGCCTGCGAGAAGTAGCGATCGGCCTCGTAGCACTCGCGCGGCTCGCCCCGTTCGTCGAAGCGGAACTTCTTCTCGCTCGACTGCAGGCGCATCGAGCCCTTCTGGTCGCGCAGCTTCTGCTGCACGAGCGTCCACGCTCGAAAACGCTCGAGCGATTCCTTGAGGAACTCCATCTCGATCGTCGCTTCGGTGACGACGCCGTCGAGCAGGTCCTGCACGTCCTTGTACGTGTTGCGCCGCACGCTGCGGATGACCGACTTGGCGACCTTGGCGGAGGTCCGCTGGCCCTTCGCGTCGAAGACCATCAGCACCGAGTACGCCAGGCGATCGCGGCCGCCGACCAGCGAGCAGAGGTTGTTGGACAACTGCTCCGGCAGCATCGGCACGACCTGGTCCGCGAGGTACACGCTCGTGGCGCGCGCCAGCGCCTCGTCGTCGAGCGCCGTGCCCTTCCTCACGTAGTGCGAGACATCCGCGATGTGCACGCCCACTTCGAAGGCGCCGTCCTCGAGCGCCTTGATCGAGATGGCGTCGTCGTAGTCCTTCGCGTCGGCGCCGTCGATCGTGTAGATCAACTCGCTTCGCAGGTCGAGGCGGCCCTGCTTGTCCTCGTCGCTTGGATCGGCCGGCAGCGCCGAGACCTCGCCGAGCACATCCGCGGGGAACACGGTGCGCACGCGGAAGGACCCGAGCACGCCCATCTCCTCGCTCTCGAGGTCCTTGTAGCGCGCCGGACCGTGGTCCATGGCGCCGAACGAAGGTGGACGACGACCGATGCGCTCGCGCGCACCCTCGCCCACGATCTCCTCGTGACGCGCGGAATCCTCCGCCTTCTTCGTCAGATCGCCCGACAGTCGGATCTCGCCCTCCTGCCGCGGCGCGGGCGCACCCCCGCCGAGCAGGTCCTTGAAGCTCTTGAACTCCTTGCCGCCCACGCAAGGAGCCTAGCACCAACGAGCGGCGCCGGTCGCGCCCCTCGTCAGCCCTTGACCACGAAGTTCACCAGCCGCCCCGGCACCACCACCACCTTGAGGACCTCCTTGCCCTCGAGGTGCGCGACCACGGCGGCGCGCGCCACGGCCTCGAGCTGGTCCTTGCCGGCGTCCTTGGGGGCCTTGGGGGTGGCGCGCAGCTTGCCGTTCACCTGCACCGGCAAGTCGATCTCGTCGTCCACGGCGTGGCGCGGATCGGCCTTGGGCCAGGGCTCGGCGGCGCACAGCCCCGCGCAACCCAGGCGGAGCCACAGCTCCTCGGCGACGTGCGGCGCGAAGGGCGACAACGCCGCGAGGAGGCGCTGCGCCTGCGAACGCGTCATGCCCTGCGGCGCCTTGGTTGCCTCGTTGACGAAGGTCATGAAGGCCGCGACGGCCACGTTGAAGTTGAAGTGCGTGAACGACTCCTCGACGCGCACCAAGGTCTTCGCCAGCGCCTTCTCGAGCGCCAATGAATCGCCTTGCAGCTCCTGCGACGCTTCGACCAGGAGGTGCGGTCGCACCGGAGCCGCGGTCTTCTCGTCGACGAAGACGCGCCACAAGCGCTCGAGGAAGCGCCGGCAGCCGGGGATGTCGCGCGGGTTCCACGGCTTGGAATCCGCCAGCGGTCCCATGAACATCTCGTACAGGCGGAACGCGTCGCAGCCGTGCTCCTCGATGATGTCGTCGGGGTTGACGACGTTCTTCAAGGACTTGGCCATCTTGGTCACGATCTGGAAGAGCTGTTCATCGCTCCCCTTGCGCGCGAACCCGTCGCCCTTCGTCTCGACCTCGTCGCTCGCCACCAAGCGTCCGCTGGCGTCCTCGTAGGCGAAGGCCGTCACCATGCCTTGGTTGAAGAGCTTCTGGAACGGCTCCTTGGTGTGCACGAGTCCCGCGTCGAAGAAGACCTTGTGCCAGAAGCGCGCGTACAAGAGGTGCATCACCGCGTGCGACGCGCCGCCGACGTACAGGTCGACCGGGCCCCAGTACGACTCGGCTTCTTGGGAGAACGGCTGCTTGTCGTTGGCCGTGTCCATGAAGCGCAGCCAGTACCAGCACGATCCCGCCCAACCCGGCATCGTGTCGGTGTCGCGGCGCGCCTTGGCGCCGGTCTTGGGCTCGCGCGTCTCGACCCAGTCCTTGGCCCGGGCGAGCGGCGCCGAACCGTCGGGCGAAGGCTTGAAGTCGTCCATCGCCGGCAAGAGCACCGGCAGGGCGTCGTCGGGGAGCGGCACCACCGTCCCGTCCTCGAGGTGGACGAGTGGGAACGGCTCGCCCCAGTAGCGTTGGCGCGAGAACAACCAGTCGCGCAGCTTGTAGGTGGTCTTCTTCGCGCCCACGCCGCGCTGCTCGAGCAACTCGATGGCGCGCGCCTTCGCCGCGGGCGTGGCGAGGCCGTCGAGCGGACCGCTGGCGAGGGCGACGCCCTCGCCGCTGAAGCACGCGCCCTCCGCCAGACCCTTCTCGCCCTGCGGCGGCTGCACGACTTCGCGCACGGCGAGTCCGTGCTTGCGCGCGAACTCGAAGTCGCGCTCGTCGTGTCCGGGCACGGCCATGATGGCGCCGGTGCCGTAGCCCCACAGCACGTAGTCCGCGATCCACACCGGGATGCGCGCGCGCGGATCGTCGCGGTCGAGCAGCGGATTCAGCGCGTACGCGCCAGTGAAGACGCCGGTCTTCTCCTTCGAGAGTTCCGTGCGCTCGAGCTCGCTCTTCGAACGCGCCGCCGCGGCGTAGGCTTCGACCGCGGCGCGCTCGCCTTGCGTCACGATGCGCTCGACCAGCGGATGCTCGGGCGCCAACACCATGAAGGTCGCGCCCCACAGCGTGTCCGGCCGCGTCGTGTAGACCTCGACCTCGCCGCCAACCTCGAGCGGAAAGCGGATCGAGGCGCCTTCGCTGCGGCCGATCCACTCGCGCTGCTGGATCTTGATCGACTCGGGCCAATCGAGCCCGTCGAGGTCCGCCAGCAGGCGATCGGCGTAGGCCGTGATCTTCAGCATCCACTGCTTCAAGGGACGCCGCACGCACGGATGGTTGCCGCGCTCGCTGCGTCCGTTGATCACCTCTTCGTTGGCGAGGACCGTCTTCAACTCCTCGCACCACCACACCGGCACCTCGGCGCGGTAGGCGAGGCCGCGCTCGAAGAGCGTCTTGAAGAGCTTCTGCGTGTGCTTGTAGTAACCCTCGTGCGAGGTGTCGATCTCCCGCGACCAGTCGTACGAGAGGCCGATGTTCTTCAGCTGCCGCCGGAAGTTGGCCGTGTTCTCGTCGGTAGTCTGGCGCGGATGGCGGCCGGTCTGGATGGCGTACTGCTCGGCCGGCAGGCCGAAGGCGTCCCAGCCCATCGGGTGCAGCACGTCGAAGCCCTCCATGCGCTTCTTGCGCGCCACGATGTCGGTGCCGACGTAGCCCAGCGCGTGGCCCACGTGCAGGCCCGAACCCGAGGGGTACGGGAACATGTCGAGCACGTAGTACTTGGGCTTGCCGCTCCCGGGACCGACGGCGCGGTGCAACCCCGCCTCCTCCCAACGCGCCTGGTGGCTGCTTTCGAAGGTGCGTGGCTGGTACTGGTTGGAGGATCCTGCGTCGTGGCTCATGCCTGTGGCCCAAAGGC
>Ga0172367_10009811_pt1 | contig 10433 bp, 9 predicted proteins | sample Lak10m_FD_114542 | JGI IMG/M metagenome (GOLD analysis project Ga0172367, IMG submission 114542) | Freshwater microbial communities from Kabuno Bay, South-Kivu, Congo - kab_022012_10m | ecosystem: Environmental > Aquatic > Freshwater > Lake | place: Democratic Republic of the Congo: South-Kivu...
GATAATCTGGTTCGTCCAGCACTCGAGCGCGGAGAGTGGGTGATCTGTGATCGATTCACTGACGCGACGCGGGCCTATCAAGGCGGTGGGCGAGGCGTTGACGCAGTATTGATCGAACAGCTCGCCCTCTCTGTGCATCGTGGTCTCGAGCCCGATCTGACGTTGCTACTGGATGTACCGGTCACCATCGGCCTCAACCGAGCGAGATCGCGCCGTCAATCGAACGGAGAAGTGGTGACAGATCGCTTTGAAAGCGAGACCGTGCAATTTTTTGAGCGCGTGAGTAAGTCGTATCTTGAGATTGCTCGACGTGAACCGCAGCGTTGTCGCGTCATCGATGCGTCAGCGGACCCCGATACCGTCAAGTCGGCCGCGCTCGTTGCACTTCAGGGGCTCCCAGGATGACGGAGCGCGACAGCGACACAGTCAAACGAGCGCTCCTTCCCCTCGACGCCAACATCCCCTGGCTCGCAGGGCTACAGCGTTCGTTAGGTGATGCGATCGAGAACGATCGGCTCGGGCATGCGGTCCTGATCCAGGTCGATCCGGGCCTCGGGGGAGAGTGGCTCGCGACATGGCTCGCCGCCCGGCTCTTCTGCTCGACCGATCAGTCGATCCAGCCTTGTGGTCACTGTCTCGAGTGTCGGCGTGTCGTATCGGGCGAGCAACCCGATCTGATCCGACTCAGTCCCATCGAGGATTCCAAAGAAATTCGAATCGATCAAGTTCGTGAGATGGCCTCTGAATTGGCGCTGACCAGTCATGGTCGTGGTCGTAAGGTGGCCGTGATCACGCCAGCCGAGCGTCTTAATCGCAACGCTGCAAACGCCTTACTCAAGACTTTGGAAGAACCACAAGGGAGTTCACTGCTGTTGCTCGTCACGGGAGAGCCGTCGAGGTTGCCCGCGACCGTTCAGAGCCGTTGCACCCGGGTCGGTGTGCCCGTACCGCCCATCGCAGAACTTGAAGCTTGGCTGCGCGCTCACGGGGGCGCCGCAACAGACTGGAAAGCGGTGATGAGCGCGATCGGACCGCAACCCTTGCTTGCGTTGCAGTCGGACGCCGAGACGATCGCTGACTTGCAGCGCGAGACGGTCAGGGCGCTCGATCAAGTCGTGGCCGGTACGCTCGATCCGGTCGAGACGGCCGAGAGTTGGGGAAAAGAATTCTTTGCGCTGCGTATCCGTTGCATCGAACACTGGCTCGTCACTCGGATACGCGACTGGGCGACCGGGCAACGTCCGGCGAATACAGAAGCGTTGTTCGCTGCGCTCGACGAGGCGCGAGAAGCGCGTCAGTGGACCGAGACCCCGGTCAACAAACCGCTCGCACTTGAGCGATTACTCTGGCGGCTTAACGCAATCGCGACCAGCCGGCGTCCGGCTTGAAACGATCGCCGTAGCGAGTCGAGAGTTCTTCGAGTCGCGCGACGCAGGTGGAGACGCCACGCGTCGTCGCATCCTGCAGCGGGCCGCCACGGAACGGCGCGAAACCGCACCCGAAGATCACACCTGCATCGATCATCTCTTGCGACTCGACGAGACCCTCGCGCAAAACGGCCACGCACTCGTTGAGCAGCGACAGCATCAGGCGATCTTGCAGGTCTGCTCGCGAGATCGAATCGGGGCGCTTGGTGACCCCGGGGACCGGTGCGGCCGACGTCTTATCACGAACCGCTCGACCTTTCTCCCATCGATAAAAACCTTCGCCGGTTTTACGGCCCAGCTTTTTCTCAGCGATCCGAGCATCAAGCGCCGAGGTATCGGCGACAGGTCGACCGAGCGCATGGCCGACGATGCTGCCGACGTGTCGACAGACATCGAGCCCTACCATGTCGGAGAGTTCGACGGGCCCAACGGGCATCCCGTAGACGGTCGCGGCTCGATCGATCTCGTCGAAGCTGAATCCATCTTGGGCGGCGTACATGGCTTCCTGCATGTACGGCGCCAGTACACGATTGACGAGAAAGCCCGGAGCGCTGCGGCAAGGCAGTGGAAGCTTGTCGATTTTGCGAGCGACGGCCGTCGCCACCGCGATTGAATCGGGGGTGGTCACCGGGGTGTGAATGACCTCAACCAAGGGCATCAAGGCCACGGGGTTGAAAAAATGCAGTCCAACGAGTCGGCCGGGCTCGGCGAGGCTCGAGGCGAGTTGATCGAGCGGGATCGAGGAGGTGTTGGTAGCGAGAATCGCGCCGGCTTTCATGCGCGGTTCGATCGACGCATAGAGCGCCCGCTTGGCCTCTACGTTTTCGATGATCGCCTCGAGGACAACGTCCGCCTCAGCCACCCCAGCGCCCTGCAGATCACCGCGTAGTCGCGCGACGACGGCCGCACGTTTCGTCGCATCCTTCACGCGTTTTTCAAAGAATTCGTTCGCACGCGTCATGCCGGCGTCGACGAAACGCTGCTCGCGATCTTGCAACGTCACCTCGAGACCGCGGAACGCGCACCACGCGGCAATATCCGCGCCCATGACCCCCGCGCCGATGACATGAATTTTTTTCGGGGTACCGCCCGCGCCCTTGCCCTGTGACTTGAGCGCATCCTGCAGCATGAACACGCGAATGAGGTTACGTGCGGTCGGCGTCGCCGCGAGGGCAGCGATGGAATCGGCCTCGGCTGAGTACGCCTTGAGACCTGTTCCACCGTAACGAACCCAGAGGTCGATGAGGGCGTACGGGGCGGGGTAGTGGGCCTTGCGTACCTTTTTGGCGACCTGCGATTCGAGTTTTGAGCGCAGCAATGGACGAACGACACCCAACCCCGCCAGACGCTGCAGCAAAGGAGGTTTGTGAGCGCCCGGATTCTCTCGAATGAGATCACGACACGCAGCGAGCGCCGACTCGTGGCTGTCGGCGAGACGGTCGACGAGACCGACCTGGAGGGTCTTGCTGCCTTTGATGTTCCGCCCGGTGAGCATGAGATCGAGTGCGGCCAGCGACCCGATCGTTTTGACCGTGCGCACCGTGCCGCCGAACCCGGGGTGAATGCCGAGCATGACCTCTGGTAGCCCGAGCGTCAGCCGATCGTCATTCACGCCGACGCGGTATCGACAGGCGAGGGCAAGCTCGAGTCCGCCGCCCAGCGCAAACCCTTCGATGAGAGCGACCGTCGGGCAGGGTAGAGACTCGAGCTCCGCAAGCACCCGATGCCCACGCTCGACGAGCGCCCGTGCCTCGTCGACACTTTTGAGTGTCGTGAATTCCTTGACGTCGGCGCCCAGCACGAACCCAGATGTTTTGCCCGATCGAAGGACAACGCCGCGCGGGGATCGTTTCGCGACGGTGGCGATCATTCCACCGAGCTCTTCGAGCACCGGCGACGATAACGTATTCACCGATGCCTCAGGTTTGTCGAGCGTCAACCAAACGATGCCCTCGGCATCCGTCTCTTCACGCCAGCAGCGGGGTTCTTGTCTGATCGTCACGTTGTGCAATCTCCGTCGGGGTCAACACTCTAAAATCACAGATGACAGGGCGATGATCCGAATGCTGAACATTCGGCACGCGAAAATCGATGAGCTCGATCTCTCGACTCACCAAGACAAAATCGAGTTCGAATCGCGGGATACGCGCGGGGAAAGAGGCGAGACCTTTGAGGTTGGCGCTACGAAGCCCCGTCGCTCGCATGAAGAGATACAACTCGTTCGTACCCGAAAAAGTATTGAAGTCGCCGGCGACGACCACAGGCTTCTGAGCGGCGAGCACCAGGTCGTGAAGATGTCGCAGCTGCTCCTGACGATGTCGATATTTGAGCGACAAGTGCACGAGAAATACGCAGACGTCATCGAGTTCCATTTCTATGATCAATCGCTTGATGCCGGTGGGAAAGTAATGGAATCTCTCTCCCGTGACTCGCGGGGCCGCCAGAATCGCATTCCCTTGTTTACGCACGATCGGGAGCTGATTATTGAAGGATGCAGAGCCGTACTTGCACTCATAAACGGTGTAATGACCGAGGTGCTGAGCGATGTACTCGGCCTGATTGACGAGCGCGCTGCGAACCGAGCCCGTGTCGACTTCGATCAAGCCGACGAGCTCCGGATCTTCAGCACGAATGAACTCCGTGATGTCGTTGAGAATGCGTCGACTACTGCGCAGATAACCCGCGCCAGGCAACGGCAAGTGGAACGCCGGTCCCGTCCCAGTGGCGTATCGGATGTTGTAGACGAGCAGTCGCAATGGAAGCTCCGGGCGTCCGAGCCCTAAGAACGACAGTTTACGCGAAGCCGGCGCACCCGGGATTACGCCCATGAACCTGTGATCGGCGTCACGGTTACGAAACGTCAGACTGGTCAAGCGACGTGTCGCCCGTACGATCGCTCGCTATGGATGCACAGCTTTCAACGACCCTGACGATCGCGTTGGCGCGGGCCCTGGAGTCGAGACCCACGGGTCTGATCGGCGCGTCTCGCGCCGCGATCCCGGGTGCGATCGAGCAGTCCACCTGGGTCGCGCCGCGGGTGGCCGTGGCGATCCCTCGTGAATCCGAAGTCACGCGAAGTCCGCTCGCGGACGAACCCGCCGGATCCGGCTCAGCGATGAACGCGGAGTCATTCGTGTTCGGAACGCTGCAGATGGTGGCCTATGGCCGAGACCATGCCGAGGCGCTGGTGGAGTATTCGGCAGACCGTGATACGGTGCTGTAGCGCCGGGATTTCGCCATTGGGGACATCCTTGAGTGCGCATAATGTATATTATGTTAAATAACGTATGATCTTGCTGCTATCCGCCATGCCGGAGGAAATCGCCGCCCTGCGTGCGGGTCTCTCGAGCGCTAGCCTGCAACACGGCGCCGGCCGCGAGTTCGTGCTCGGTTCGTTGGGACCACAGTCGATCGTGCTGGCGTTCTCACGTTGGGGCAAGGTCGCCGCGGCCACTACAGCAGCGCATGCGATTTCGAGATTTCCAATACAAGAGATTGTTTTTACAGGAATCGCAGGCGCCCTAAAGACCGATCTCGAGATTGGCGATTTGGTCCTCGCTGATCGCCTCTTCCAACATGATCTCGATGCCCGTCCATTCTTTGCAGCCACCGAAGTGCCGTTGCTCGGCCTATCAGCCTTACCAGCCTGTGAGACGCTCACTGGCCGCTTGCAGGCTGCCTATGGGCGCTGGGCCGCGGCAGAGCGAGATCTTGGCCGTGCTGTACCCAAACTACACCGCGGTGCGATTGCGACGGGCGACCAGGTCATCGGTGACAGCGCCGCGCGGGATCGTGTTCGACAGGTGACGCCGGAGGCCCTCTGCGTCGAGATGGAAGGCGCCGCGGTGGCCCAAGTCTGTCACGAGTTCGGCCTGCCCTATGCGTGTCTTAGGATGATCTCCGATCATGCAGATGAGCGGTTAACTCCGGAGCAGGTGTTCGCCTTGGCGCGGCGCAGCGGTGAGACGACGCTTGGCGTGATGCAGCACCTGGGCGCGCTCTAGCTCTTGGCCTCGCGGCGGTCTTACGCACTCCGGCGATTGTCCAGCCGACAACCCACACCAGAGCGACCGCTGGAACCTTAATCGCCGTTGCACGGACTCTGGCGACCGTCTCGGCGTCATCGCGGGCCCAGTCGTTGGCGATACCAAACACACTACGCAAGGTCGCAAGCGGCAAGACGAGCGCACCCCAATGGATGGTCTGTATCGCGACCAGTGCGGTGATCGCCGCTACGGCGATGACATGCATCGCCACGAACAGCGCGACGGGTCTCGTCGTTCGACCCGGCGCAAGTGCCATGGCAGTCGCCGACGCCCAAGCCAACAACGCGACGATGAGCGGATAGAAACCCATCGCTCACAGGATGTGTGGAACGATCCAGAAGCAGATCGCAGCGATCGTGATGGCACCTGCGAGATCGACCAGTAAACCGGCTTTCAGCATCGCGGTGATCGGAATACGGCCGGTCGAATACACGAGCGCATTCGACGAAGTCGCAGCGGGATTCGCAAAGCCGAGATTCGCCGCCATCGCGGCCGCGAGGGCCGCGAGTACCGGATCGTAGTTGGCGCCGAGCGCCAAACTCGCAGCGATCGGCATGAAGATCGTCGCGGTCGCCACGTTGCTCGCTGCCTCGGTGATAAGAGCGCACAGCAAGGCAATGGCGAGCAGCATGGGCAACAACGGTAGGTCGCTCACGGCGCCGAGCGCCTGAGCGAGCCAAGCCGAAAGACCAGATTTGACGACGGCATCCGCAAGCGCAAGACCGCCACCCAACAGCAAGATGAGATACCAAGGCGCACGTTTCGCATCGTCCCACTCGAGCAGCGTTCGGGACTGACCCGCGCCCTCTGCACCCGACGGCAGCAACGCAAGCAGCAAGGCGCCTGCGATGGCGATCCCGGCGTCAGTGATGCCAGGGACATGGCTTTGTACGAAGGGTTGAAAAACCCAAGTGAGTGCGACGAGGCTGACCACGAGGACCACCCTCTTCTCTGGTCTGCCCATCGACCCCATGACGCCGATTGCGGCGCGGATGGAGTCCCGTGTTCCGCCATCGAATCGGAATGGCAGAGTGATACGCGAGAGTATCCACCAAGTAACAGGTAGCATCACCACCATAAAAGGAACGCCATAGCTCATCCACTCGGCAAAAGAAATCGACGTCTCGAAACTACGTTCAAGAATGCCGACCGCGATCGAATTGACGGGTGTGCCGATCGGCGTGGCGAAGCCGCCGATGTTAGACGCCAAGGAAATACCGAGGATCATCGCCGCTGCGAAGTTACGTCGGTGCGTATCGGCTTGCGGCGAGTCGAGATTGGGGACGATGGCGCTGATCGCCGCGAGCGCGATCGGCAGCATCATGACCGTCGTCGCCGAGTTGTTGACCCACATCGACACGACGGCGGTGACGGCCATCACGGCAAACAGCAAAGAGCGTGGCTCCGGATTCGCGTGTGACACGACAAACAGCGCCACGCGTCGGTGCAGGTTCCATTTCTCGAATGCAGCACCGATCAGTGTTCCGCCGAGAATCAAGAACAACACCGGCGACATGTACTGCCCCGCAACGGCATCGGCCTTAGATACCCCGAGCAGCGGCAACAGCAAGAACGGCAGGCTGCCCGTTAGAGTAACGGGCACGGCCTCGGTGAACCACCAGCAGCCAATCAGTACCGTCAACGCGGCTACACGCCATCCCTCGAACGAAAGCCCCTCTGGTGCAGGTAGTACAATCATCAAAGAAAAGAGACTGGCACCTAACCAAAAGCCGACTCGTTGCAGACTCACGCGAACTCCCAGCCGTCAGCGATCAGCGGTAAGCGGCGCGGTCGTTGACCGGTGGCGGCATGGATAGCGCCCGCGAGCGCCGGCGCGACGCCGGGCACACTCGCCTCGCCTGCGCCGCCGGGTGGATGGTCGGTGTCGAGCAAATCGACGACGATGGTTGGTGTCTGACTCATCCGCAGCACCGGCGCCGAGTCAAAATTTTGGGCAATCGCCGCGCCCTTAGTAAAGCGAATGTCGCCATCGATTGCCGCGGAGAGCCCAAAGACGATCCCACCGGATATCTGCGCGTCGACCGTACCCGGATCGATCATCAAGCCACAGTCGAACACGGCCGTGATCTTCACGATCTGCACGCGCCGTCCCGTGACAGCGACTTCGACGACTTCGGCGCAATACGAACCGTAAGCTATGCTCAACGAAATGCCTCGTCCGCGTCCCTTAGGGAGCGGTTGATCCCACTGTGCCAAGCGCGCGGCGCGCTCGAGTACGGCCAATGCCCGAGGATCGTGCGCACATAGCTCACGTCGCAAGGCGTATGGGTCGCGCTGAACGATTGTCGCAATATCGTCTATCGTACTTTCGGAAAAGAAACCGTTTTGCGACTGCGCGACCGAGCGCCACGTCCCGATCGGTACGGGTGCTTTGGTTTCGACGTAATCGGCAAGTCGAGCGGGCAAGCGATAGAAATCGTTGATCAACAAACCAGTGGCAAAGGGATCAGCGACGCCCGGCGGGAGGTTTCGCTTTTGGTAAGTGAAGATGCTCGGACCGGTAATACGGCTGTGCAGGGCAAGTAGTTGTCCATCCTCGCTCAAGCCGACGCGCGAGCGCGCCACATGCGCGGGGCGGAATCGATCGTGCAGAAAATCTTGTTCGCGCGTCCAAGTGAGTTTGACGGGCGTTCCGGGTCGCTCTCGGGCGAGTTCACGCGCGATGGTGACCGTCTGACGTACGAAATCGGTTTCCCATTTTCGGCCGAAGCCGCCGCCCAAGAACGTGACGTGCAGAACGCAGCGCTCGCGCGGCAAGTCGGTGATGGCCGCGATCGCATCGCGACAGCGGTCGGGCTGTTGCGTGGGTGCCCAGACCTCGGCGCGATCCGCGTGCACGACCGCCGTCGCACATAGCGGTTCAAGCGCCGCATGCGCGAGGAACGGTACCTCGTAAATCCATTCCGCCTGTCGCGGCGCGCTCGAGAGCGCAGTCATCGTGGCAGCACGATCGTAAGGCGGTCCGCTCAGGGCGCGCCCGACTCGGGCCTCGTCATCGGCATCGAGCGCCGCCCGCATGGCTGTGCGCAGCGTCTCACTCTCGAAACTGTCGGCTGGCGACTCATCGAACTCAACCGAGATTTCTTTGGCCGCTTTCCAGGCTGCCCAGGTCGAGTTGGCAACGACTGCGACGCCCTCCTCCAGCTCGAATGCGTCGACGACGCCCGCTCGAGCGAGCGCGGCCTCGCGATCAAAAGCTTTTACTCGAGATGCGACGACCGGCGAGCGACGCATCGCCGCGTACAGCATACCGGGCAATTGCACATCGATACCGTAAACCGCACGCCCGGTGACTTTTGCTGGGGTGTCTTTGCGCGGCGTCTTGCGACCGACCAGTTGATAGTCTTCGCGGCGCTTGAATACCGGCGCCTCTGGCACGGGCAGCTTGGCAGCAAGAGATGCCAATTCGCCGAAACCGAAGCGCCGTCCTGAACCGGAATGACGGACGATGGAACTCTGCGCTCGGCACTCGCTGACGTCGACTTGCCACTGCTCTGCCGCCGCCCTGAGCAGCATATCGCGTGCGCTCGCACCCATCCGCCGCATGACATCGCGATAGATCACCACCGACTCGCTCGCAGCCGTGCGATGCCGGCGGGTCAAAGGGTTGACAAGCGCGTCATCCGCTGTGGGCAAGAGGATCTCGACATCCGCCCAGTTCGCGTCGAGTTCTTCAGCCAAAATTTTCGCGAGCGCGTCGTGAATGCCTTGGCCCATTTCCGACTGCGGACTCGTGATGCGGATCTGACCGGTTGGTGTGATTTCAAGATACGCACTGAAACGCGCTGACGTGTCGGCGACGAGCGCCACGGCCGGTGAGCCGCGCAGGATCAGACCACCGCTCAGAGCGACAGCCGCTTGCAGTAGTAGCCGACGTTGCGGATTGAGCACAGTCACCGGGTGAGTCTCCGAGTGGCCGACGCTTAGCGGTTTTGACGCGCGGAGGATCGGATCCACGCTTCGGCCGTGGCGCGATCCGTCACGTCAGCATAGCGCCGACCCACATCTCGGAGGGTGTCGTTATGCGGACCCTCTTCGGCATCGCCGCAACAGTCGGCCAGCACTTGCACCCGAAACCCGTAGGAAAACGCATCGACGATCGTCGCTCGAACACAGCCACTCGTCGTGCATCCGGTCACGAAGACGGTATCGACGTTTTGCTTCACGAGCCACGCGATGAGCGGTGTTTGGAAAAACATCGATGGCGCATTCTTGCAGTAAGTGAAGTCGGAGGGATCGTGGATCTTAGGATCCATCTCCGTGCATTCATGTCCATAAAAGAACTCGCGACGGACGGCTGCGACCTTCCAGAGCGGCATGTCTTTCTGACTGCAATACGCCGTGTAGCAGGCGGCGACCGGTGTCCCCGCCGCCCTCGCAACCTTCAAAAACGCTGCCGTGTTGTCACGGGCCGCATGCAAGCGCGCGAGTCCGCCGAGCTCGAAACGCGGATCCGTAAACGCCAGCTGCCAATCGACGACCAGCACCGCGGCTTTTTGGCCCATACCGATCTGGGTGGAGGCATAGCCGACATCGACGTAGGTATCACTCATGACGACGCTCCAAAAAAAATCCCCGCGCCTCGCGGTGCGGGGACTTCTGTCCGTTACCCGTTGGACTCCGAACTCAGGCGGCCTTGATGCCCTTCTTGCGCATCATGGCCTCCGCCGCAACCGCCGCCCACTTCGTGAAGCGGGGTTGAGCCGGCGGATCAAAGCCGGTCTCCGCCTTACAACGACCCTTGAGCTCTTCGATCGATTCGAAACCGCGATCAAAAATTTTCTTCGGGCCGCGCTTGGCGCGTATCTTCGCACGCAGCGCCTCAGTCGCCGCTTCGTCGACCTGACCGTCCTCGTCGCAGACCACACCGTAGCGCTTGGCGCCCTCGGCGGAGACGAGGCCCGCGGCGACATCGAAGCCAACCTTCGCGCTCTCGCGC
>Ga0172367_10009812_pt1 | contig 10432 bp, 11 predicted proteins | sample Lak10m_FD_114542 | JGI IMG/M metagenome (GOLD analysis project Ga0172367, IMG submission 114542) | Freshwater microbial communities from Kabuno Bay, South-Kivu, Congo - kab_022012_10m | ecosystem: Environmental > Aquatic > Freshwater > Lake | place: Democratic Republic of the Congo: South-Kivu...
CTGTTGCAAATCCACGGAGAGGTGGGTGAGTGGCTGAAACCAACGGTTTGCTAAACCGTCGTACGGGTCATTCTGTACCGGGGGTTCGAATCCCCCCCTCTCCGCATAAAATTTTGGAATACAAGCATCGGGGTATAGCGCAGTCCGGCTAGCGCACCTGGTTTGGGACCAGGGGGTCGCAGGTTCGAATCCTGCTACCCCGACTTTTTAAAAACCATTGTAAAGAGTATTTACAGTGGTTTTCTTTTTTTAGGGCTTTAATTAGTAGTAGGACTACAATTACCAGGAACTAATGACTTTTTTCCTATTATTTTTTCCCCTTAAGAATTTCCTGAAACTTAAACATTTCGTCGCGCAGGCGGGCAGCTTCGTAAAAATCAAGCTCTTTGGCAGCTGCTTCCATTTCCTTTTTAAGCTTGACAATTGCTTTTTCGAGTGCAGGAGCACTCATATACTGAACAACCGGATCGGCTGCCAGATTGGTGGATTCGTCTCCTGAATAGGCTTTCACCTTCATTCCAACGCTGCCATAACCCACAATTTCGCGGCTGGCTTTCACGATGGCTGTTGGAGTAATATTGTTCTCTTCATTGTACTTCAATTGCTTTTCGCGCCGGTAATTGGTCGAATCAATGGTCAGCTGCATCGATTTGGTAATTTTATCGGCATACATAATGACCATCCCGTTCAGGTTTCGTGCAGCGCGACCGGCAGTCTGAGTCAGTGAACGTTCGGAGCGTAAAAACCCTTCCTTGTCGGCATCCAAAATGGCCACCAGCGAAACTTCTGGCAAATCCAATCCCTCACGGAGTAAGTTGATTCCTACCAAAACATCGAATTCTCCCTTGCGCAAAAGTTCCAAAATTTCAATTCGCTCAAGCGTATCCACATCAGAGTGAATATATCGTGTTTTAACGCCCATGTTTGCCAAAAAACTGCTCAACTCTTCGGCCATCCGTTTGGTCAGTGTGGTAACCAGCACTCTTTCGTTTCGCTCAATCCGCAAATGAACTTCGTGCATCAGGTTATCAATCTGGTTGATACTCGGTCGCACTTCAATCACCGGATCGAGCAATCCGGTTGGACGAATGATTTGCTCCACCACTACTCCTTCCGACTTTTCAAGTTCGTAATCGGCCGGAGTTGCACTCACAAATACAATCTGATCGACCACACTTTCAAATTCATCGAAGGTCAGTGGACGGTTATCAATAGCTGCCGGAAGCCGGAAAGCATATTCCACCAGATTCACCTTTCTCGACCGGTCGCCACCATACATGGCCCTAATTTGCGGCAAGGTAACGTGACTTTCATCGATGATCGTGATAAAATCATCAGGAAAATAATCGAGCAGACAGAATGGCCGTGAACCCGGAAGTCGCCCGTCAAAATACCGGGAGTAGTTTTCTATTCCGGGACAAAAACCCAATTCACGCATCATCTCCAAATCGTACTCCACACGTTCCTCAATCCGCTTGGCTTCGAGCGGTTTACCCGATTCCTGGAAAAAAGTAATCTGCTTCACCAAATCGTCCTGAATTTGACGAATGGCCAATTGCATGCGCTCTTTTGTTGTCACAAAAATATTGGCCGGATAAATTACCGCAATATCCAGCGACTCAATAGTTGACCCGGATACCGGATCAAACGTAAAAATCTCATCAATATCGTCGCCCCAGAAAACGATGCGAAAAGCAATGTCGGCATAAGCCGGATAAACATCTACCGTGTCTCCCTTTACCCTGAAATTTCCGCGATCAAATTCCACTTCGTTGCGCGAATAAAGAGCATCGACCAATTTGCGCAAAAAGACATTCCGGCCAATGGTATCGCCCCGTTTAACTTCAGTAACGTTGGCATGAAAATCTTCCGGATTACCAATACCGTACAAACACGAAACCGACGAAACTACAATCACATCCCTTCTTCCGGAGAGTAACGAAGAAGTGGCACTCAGCCGCAATTTTTCAATATCCTTGTTAATAGAGAGGTCTTTCTCAATGTACGTGTCGCTCGACGGCAAATAGGCTTCCGGCTGGTAATAATCGTAATACGAAACAAAATACTCCACCGCATTCTCCGGAAAGAACTGCTTCATTTCGCTGTAAAGCTGGGCCGCCAGTGTTTTATTATGGCTCAAAACCAAAGCAGGACGATTTACCTCGGCAATAACATTGGCCATGGTAAACGTTTTGCCCGATCCGGTTACCCCCAGCAACGTTTGGTATGTCGATCCGTTGCGCAAACCTTCGGCCAGTTGCCTGATGGCTTCTGGCTGATCGCCGGTTGGCTGATATTCCGAGACAATTTTGAAATCCATACTTAAAGTTTCAAATTTCAGGCTCCAGTTTTACTCCGGATATTAATTATTGACACACCCGATTATCTGACAATCAATTTAAAATATACCGGAAAATGATCGCTCACCCCTCCAACGTACTTGTCTCCAACATACGATCTGTTGGGCGTTTTGTCCCCTGTTTTATTGGTAAAGGTAGTCCAATCGGCATTAAAAATAAACCCTTTATCCTGAACAACTTTTACTTTTTTGCTGTCGATGATTCCATTGGAAACAACAATATTATCAAGCATATTCCAGTTCCCGCTGTAAAAATAGGTTCCCAGTCCTTTGGCATCGTCGGGCATCATCAGGTTGACGAGTTTTGCGCCGGAATCCGGAGAATCGGCTCCCAGAGTTTCGTACAGGCTTTTATTGGCCGGTTCGTCGTTCATATCCCCCAGAATAATGATCCGGGCTTTGTGATCCGCTGCCAAAATCTGACTCACTTTTGTTTTCAGCACAGTAGCAGCCAAAATTCGCTTGGGTTCAGTTTTTTCATCGCCACCAATTCGCGACGGCCAATGATTCACAAAAACGTGAACCTGTTTATTTCTCATTTTGCCAAGTACGTGCAAAATGTCGCGTGTTTTAAATTCCGGATCATCCGAAAAAACCACCGGCAACACTTCATGACTGATCTCCTGAAAAGCATCCTTTCGATAGATTAAAGCTACATCAATCCCCCGGTAATCCGGACTTTCCTCGTGAACAATCCCATATTTTTGTGCACTGAGGGGTTGGGTTTTGATCAAATCTTCCAGAACACTTCTGTTTTCAACTTCAACCAGGCCAACCAGTTCTGGAAGTTCAGCAGGGTTGATTTCGGCTATAACTTTTGACAGATCATTTAATTTCTTCTGGTATCGTTCGGCATTCCATTTTTTTGCACTTTCTGGCAAAAATTCCTCATCCGGAACTTTGGGATCGTCCACCGTATCAAACAAATTCTCCACATTGTACGAAACAACAGTGTATTCCTTGCGGAGCGATTGCTTTACTGAACTACACGAGCTTGCTGCCAACAAAAGAACAGTAGCCAAACAAATCTTATATTTTCCTGTCATTTTATTTACCAATTGTAACTTCGTAATATTGGGTCACATCAACCACCATCATTCCGGCAGTTTTTGCGGCCTGCATTCCTAAAACACCATCTTCAAAAACTTCACAGTCTTCGGGCGCCACTCCAATCAGTTCGGCACACTTCAAAAACGTTTCGGGGTGCGGCTTAAAATTTTTCACATCTTCGCTGGTCACCAAAATATTGATGTAATCCTGAAGCCCGATAATTCCAAGTGTTTTCATCGACAAGCGACGCGAACCACCTGTACCAATGGCCATTGGCAATTTCCCGTGATGCTGGCGCACCAAATCAGTTACAATTTTAATTTCAGGAGTGAGGTGCATATTTTTTTCAAACTCAGCTTCCTTCAAATCGCCCATTTCCTGAGGATTGATGTTTTTGCCAAAAATTTCATTCAGTTTTTCAACAGTCGGATAAACCGGAATGCCTGCCAGTTGGGCAAAAAGTTCAGGAGTAAAATCTATTCCGTATTGGGCAGCCGCATTTTTCCAGGCAATATAGTGAATGGGCATTGTATCGGCCAAAGTGCCGTCGAGGTCAAAAATTAATCCTTTTGTTTTCGGATTAATACTCAAATTTGTTTTTATCATTTTAAGAAATTCTCTGTTTTGGACCAAAAATAGCCATTAAAACTACAAGACCACTTGTATTGTTTTTTGTTTCCGCAAAATTTAACACATTTGTAGATAAACAAAACTGACTATGCAAACCGTCTCTTTACTGAGTATCACCAGTATTTCGCAATGGGCGCTGTTCGCTGGCATTGCTTTAGTTCTATTTGGTCTGATGGAAAAACGGGAGAAAACCACATTGGGTGGACAGGCCATTTTTATTCTGCTCGGAATATTTGCTGCCTACATTGTACTTTCAAACGGAATATCTGCCTCTGAAATTTCGGGACAAAAAATTACAAAAGAAGTTATGGCACTGACTTATTTTAAGCTGACCATCGTTTTTGCCCTGCTAAATATAGGTTCGGTATTACTTTATTTCCTCAAATTACGATTTGTAAAAACGAGCCAGTACATTATCGTGGTAGCTGCATTAATGCTTTTTTTCTGGGTTTTCAATATCCAACAAGTTCCGGCGACTTAAGCAAACAGCAGGTAATAGGTTGCAATTCCTGAAGCATAACCCACCAACGCCAATAGACTGATATTTTTGAGGTACCAGATAAAATCAATTTTTTCGATACCCATTGCAGCAACACCGGCAGCTGAACCAATAATCAGGATGCTGCCACCAGTTCCAGCGCAATAAGCCAGCAATTCCCAAAAAGTTCCGTCCTGGACAAAATTGGTTGCAAAACCAACTGCTTCGGGTGAAGTAATGTCGTACATGCCCATCGCCCCGGCCACCAGCGGAACATTATCCACTATCGCCGACAAAATTCCTATGGCCGAATTAATGGCATAAACATCGCCCAGATTTTGGTTGAGCCAGCCAGCCATCAGGTTTAAATGCCCCACAGACTGCAAGCAAGCTACTGCCGACAGAATTCCAAGGAAAAACAGTACGGTGGGAGTATCCACTTTCCGGATAATATTGAAAACTTTAAGTTTGCCTGAAACCTGATGAGGTTTTGAACGGTGAATGATCTCGGTAAGAACCCACAAAAAACCCAGTCCCAGAAGCATTCCCATGTAGGGAGGAAGATGAGTAACTGTTTTAAAGACCGGGACAAACAGCAATGCGCCAACCCCGGTGACAAGTACAATCATCCGTTCGGTAAATGTGGCAAACGATTTTTCGTGATCCGACTTTGTTGGCCGATCGACATTTCCTTTGAAGAGAAACGAGACAATTCCCAAAGGAATGAGAATGCTCACCATGCTGGGGATAATCAGATTTTTAATGACTGAAAAAGCCGTGATTTGCCCGCCAATCCACAGCATTATTGTAGTAACATCTCCAATAATCGACCATGCCCCACCCGAGTTTGCCGCCAGTACTACCATCGAAACAAAAAACCACCGCGTCTTTTGGTCGCCAATCAATTTTTTCAGCAAAGCGACCATCACAATGGTGGTTGTCAGATTATCGAGAACGGCCGACATGAAGAAAGTTATGCCCACAATAATCCAAAGCAATTTTACTTTATGAGTGGTGGTTATCCGGTCGGTAATTACCTTGAATCCTTCGTGCTGATCGATGATTTCAACAATCGTCATGGCACCCAGCAGGAAAAATAGTATTTGGGCAATTTCGATTAAATGATGCTCCAATTCTTCCACCACAAAATGATACGGCTGACTGACAGCCGCAACAAGCTCTGTCCAACCTGATTGCGCCCACTGTACTTCGGTTAGCGAAGGTTTTACCTGTTCGAGCAATTGTGATACTTGCAGTTGCAACGAATTCCATGAAGGACTGAACCCCATGGCGAGCAACTGATCGACATTCAATATATAAACCGTCCAGGTTAGAACTCCAATTATTAACGCGGTTGCGGCTTTATCAATTTTCAGGGGATGTTCGAGTGCAATAGCCAGATAACCAATGACAAAAATGATCAGTATGAGGTAAAACATGAGTGATATTTTTTGATTTTAATGCTGCCGTCAGGTTTAAAAAAAAGATTCTGTTGAAATTTACAAAAAAACAGGATACCGTAGATTTTACTCCACGATATCCGTTCTATTCAAAGCTATTCTGCGTTAATAATTCTTGAAACCTAAAAGATCAGTACTTCAGGATGTGAATACAAAAAGTTTCAGGATGACGAAAATAACAACAACACCGCCCCAAAACAGAGCCATTGCCAATCCTCCGGTCATTTTAATCTTCTTCATGATAAATGATTTAATTTTTGTCTCAAAACTACGATAGCCCAGCCATTCAATCATTTAGAAGCAGGTTAGAAAGTAATTAGAATTTCATTAGAAACGGGAACTATTTAAATTGTATCTTAGTTTTGCATATAAATCAAACGCAGAAATGGGGACAGCACATTTGCTAATTGTGGAAGATGAACAGCGACTTGCTGAGATTTTGCAAAAGCAACTATACGAATCAGGCTTCAGTTCAGACATTGCCAGCGACGGGTATGTCGGGAAACGTATGATGGAACAAAACTCCTACGACCTTGTCATTCTGGATATTAATCTGCCATTACTTAACGGTTACGAACTTTGCAAAGAGATCAGAAAATCGAATACCAGCACACCAATTATCATGCTGACAGCCTTGGGTACGCCCGAAAATAAATTAATCGGGTTCGAATCGGGAGCCGACGACTATGTACTTAAACCTTTTGATTACCGCGAGCTTCTGGCACGTATCAATGTATTCCTAAAACGTTCAAATGTCCTGATTCAGCCCACGCAAAAACTTACAATGGCCGATCTGGAAATGGATCTTGACGCCAAAACAGTGACGAGAGCGGGCCGAAAGATTGAGCTGACATCGAAAGAATTTGCCCTGCTCGAAACTTTGCTCAAAAACAAAAACAAGGTGCTCGCTCGCGAAACAATTATTGAGAAAGTGTGGGACCTCGATTTTGAAACCGGCACCAATATTCTCGACGTTTACGTGAACTATCTCCGGAAGAAAATTGACCGCGACTATACGCCCAAACTCATTCACACTAAATTTGGATTTGGATTTTATTGCAGCGATAAGGAAATTTAAACCGGCCAAACCAAAATCTTCCAAAAAGATAAAATACACCTGACATGAAAATTAAAACCAGACTTTCCATTCAATTTACGCTTGTCGTTTTGGGAATATTGCTGATCTTTTCAGTTCTGGTTTACTATTTCTCGTACAGCAGTCAACTTTCGAAATACCGTCAAAACCTGCTCGAAAGGGCACAAAATACAGCTATTTTGCTCATCAACGTTCAGGAAGTTGACTCCACTTTGCTGAAGAAAATCCACCAAACCACCAAGTCGCTCGAAGAAGAAGAAATAGCGCTCACCGACGCTTCCAATAAACTACTTTACAGCAACGAAGTAAAATATCTGACTGGTCAAATCTCGGGAAGGCCCACCACAGCAACAAGTCCGGCTTACTTTTCGATTGGCCGCAAAGATGGGGTAATCTATGATCACGAAGTAAACGGGCAGCTGTATCATGTTTATGTTTTGGCCTACGACAAGTATCGGGCAGAAAGCCTGCACGATCTCCGAAATGTATTGCAGTGGAGTATTCTGTTTAGCGTTTGGCTATCCGTTTGGGCGTCATATCTTTTCTCCAAACTGGCCATTAATCCTATTTCAAAAATCATCACGAAAGTCAAAGAAATCAATTCTTCACGCCTAAACAGCCGTTTGGACGAAGGCAAAGGGCAAGACGAAATCGAGCAACTGTCCATCACCTTCAATCAGATGTTATCCGATCTTGAACTGGCTTTCAAAAGTCAGAACGAATTTGTTTCAAATGCTTCTCACGAATTGCGAACACCATTGGCGATCATGATTGCTGAGTCGGATTATATGATTAGCAGGGAACGTTCCACCGGGGAATATGCCAGGCACATTAAAGGTTTAAGCGAAGATTTACGTAACCTCAATCACCTGATTAATAGCTTGCTCGAATTGGCCCATCTGAACCGCGACAATACGATTCCAAAATCTACAGTGCGGATTGACGAACTGATTTTTAATGCTATCAAATCGATCAAATCAAAATTCCCGGGGCGAAAAATATTACCTGAAATCGAGTTTACTGAAAACGAGTCGGATTTAATTATTTCAGGAAATGCTGGACTTCTGGAGATTGCTTTTCGAAATCTGATCGACAATGCCTGCAAATTTTCAACAAACGATGTTCTTGTAAGAATTTCCGGAACGGAAAAAATTCTGTCTGTTCGCATTACAGATCAGGGAATTGGAATTCCGGAGACTGAAATATCCAACATTTTCAACTCATTTAAAAGGGGAGCCAACGCCAAATTTATAGGTGGATTTGGCATCGGTTTATCAATTGTGGCGCGGATTGCTGAATTACATGGAGCTGACATAAAAGTGAGCAGCGTTGAAAACACCAACACCTGTTTCGAGATAAATTTTCCGAAGCCCACCCAATCCTGAAAACTATTCTTTTTTCTTTTTGTATTTCCAAACCAGGTAACCCACGAACAATGCGCCACAAGCCAATAAAACATACGAAAGTTCGTGCATGTATTTCATCAGCAAATCCTGTTGTGCGTAAAGGTAATAACTCAATGCCGCCAGAATAATGTGCCAGATGCCCGACCCAATTGCAGTATAAAGTATAAACTGTTTGATGTTCATTTTTGCCAGACCTGCCGGAATCGAGATTAGGTGGCGGATGCCGGGAATCAACCGCCCGATAAATGTTGAACTACGTCCATGCCGGTTAAAATAGGCCTCAGCATGTTCTACTTTTGCCTGGCTGAGGAAAAATAACTTTCCAACCCGCGACTCAGCAAAACCATAAACAATCACCCTTCCCAGCCAACGTGCCATCAGGTAATTAAACATGGCGCCAATAACTGCACCGATTGTTGCAAAAACCACGACCAGGTAAACATTCAGTTCCCCTGTTTTCTGAGCCTGCCAGATTGCAGGTGGAATAACAATTTCAGAAGGTAGCGGTACAAATGAACTTTCAACAGCCATCAACAAAGTGATGGTCAAATAATTCATATGGCTCATGTACCAGTCGGCGAGTGATTGAAAATATTCGATCATGAAGTTTCAATTTGAGAGATCAGATTAACTGATCTAAGTAATTCATAAAATCGCGATCATTATTATTCTCGGAGTCAATAACTAATTCATGCGGGCTTACAGCTCTCAAATCGCTTATGATCTCAAAATTCGTATCATTTGTAAGCAAGGTGAGATCAAAATGTAAAGCGGTTGCCGCGATTATTGCATCAGGCAATTTAATTTTATACTGACGGCGAATTTCGATAGTTTTTTCAACTACACCATCATCTAAAGGAAAGACATTTGAATAGCTTACAAAATCAATTATTTCAGGTTCAACTGAAGAAAATCCGAGAAGTTCAATTTTATTAATAACTGAAATATTGATTTGATCATCAATAATCTGCGAAAAAATTGCACGGGCTTTGGCAGGCAACTTATCGCCCAGAAAATCAAGTATTGCGTTGGTGTCTAGTAGGTAGTTCTTTCCCATTCGTTGCGCATTTGGACAAGTTCCTTTTGCAGTTCATCGACTCTTTCTTTCGGAAGGCAACCAGCAAACCGGTCTGAAAGCTTTTGCTTTTCGGGCGATGAATCGGGATCAACAACCCTTATTATATTCATGCTTTCAAGATTATGCAGGAAAGACATTGCGATTTCATTTTTTATTTCAACAGTTACTGTTTTCATGCTAATTGCCTGTAATGTTTCACGTTTCACAAATATAAATTACTTAGTCGAATTAAAAAACTCCATCTCAACTATTCTGAACAGTTTACACCGCATATGCAAAAGTGCAAACTAAAGTTATCTGGTCTTTTCCTGAATCCAGTTTTTCGCGTTCACGAATGCCTCGATCCACGGCGCCACTTCGTCGAACTTGCGTTCCTGCGGATAATACGGCCAGTGGTATGGTTTGAAAGCTCTTTCAAGGTGCGGCATCATCACCAAATGGCGACCATCTTCCGAACAAAGTCCGGCAGTATGGTAATCCGATCCGTTGGGATTGCCCGGATAACCGGTATTGCTGTATTTCATCGGGATACAATACGCCGATTCTTCCTGTGGCAAACTGAATTTTCCTTCGCCGTGAGCCACCCAAACACCCAGTTTCATTCCTGAAAGCGATTTCAGCATGACCGAATTGTTTGGAAGAACATCCACATTCAGGAAGATCGACTCAAACTTGTGCGATTCGTTGTGCAACATTTTCGGTTGAGCGGCTCTTTCAGGATAAACCAAGCCCAACTCAACCATCAACTGACAACCGTTGCAAACGCCCAAACTCAAGGTATCTTCTCGCTTATAGAAATTATCGAGTGCCTGTTTTGCTTTTTCGTTGTATTTGAATGCGCCGGCCCATCCTTTTGCCGACCCCAAAACGTCGGA
>Ga0172367_10009813_pt1 | contig 10430 bp, 7 predicted proteins | sample Lak10m_FD_114542 | JGI IMG/M metagenome (GOLD analysis project Ga0172367, IMG submission 114542) | Freshwater microbial communities from Kabuno Bay, South-Kivu, Congo - kab_022012_10m | ecosystem: Environmental > Aquatic > Freshwater > Lake | place: Democratic Republic of the Congo: South-Kivu...
CATCAAAAAAACGACTGAATGCTCAGCACATTAAAAGAGACAATGTGCGCGATGCCACCACTATAGCTGCGAGGATAATGACTCTGAAAAAACTTGATCTTGAACACAGACACCCTCTTCTTCTTCTTGCAGCACATGGGGACCATGATCGAGAGTGGCAACAGAGTAGAAGGAGAGTAGTCTGCTCTGAGCTGAGCCGCCCATTGATCAACCGTGGCAAAGTCTCTAAACACGTCCCAGCGATCTTCTGCTCCCACCCTCTGAAAACCCTCGAGTACATAGCCTCCCTCCTCCTCCTCTACTTGAAATTTGCAAGACACTACATTTTTTCCCTCATTTCTCGCAATCATATTCGCAAAGGGGCTTTGAAAAAACTTGTGCAAGTTGGTTTTCATTCCATAAAAAGACTTGCACGTTTTGCAAAGAGCAAGGCACTCTTTTTCATTGAGGTAGCCAAAGAGGTGTTGAAGCAAGCCAGCCTGGAACAGGATCTCCATCATCTGCGAGGGCGTGCACCTGCGCGTATACTATTATATCGAAGTATTTTTTTTAAGTCATGGACGCAAAAATTTCGTCCACATAGTACTTGGAGTGCAGCTTCCAGTCCAGGTTGCGCACGTGCAGAAATTTCTTGCGAAGAAGGGCCAGGCGGGATTCCAAGAAAAAGGCGGGAGCATATACCATGGGAATGCCGCGATACGAAAACGCGATCAGAGTGAGCTGCTTCACGACATCTCTGTGCGACTTGGTGTGATCCTTGAAGAGCATGGACTTGAAGCATTTCCACAAGTCTTTACCCAAAAAGACGTCAATGGCGCGATAAATGCCGAGATTCGTCTCCTCTTGGTTTTCCTTGAGTTCCATGTCTGAGAAGGTCTTGCGCAAAGGATCCAAGTCCAGTTGAACACCAGATGAAGAAGCCAAAGTGGAAGCAAAGGCTTCCACGAGGTTTGAACACAAGAGAACCTTGACGAGAAAGTCGAGTTCGCGTCGAATGGTCGCAATGCAGGCGAGAAAGCGCCACAGAGTCTCAGGCCACACATTGACGTGGGGAGGGTTCAAAACCATAGTGGCCCAGAAGAAATGATGATACACCACTGCACATTGATGGTCATGGGGATCTTGCCCAGCTACAATGGCATATTGCCACTCTGAAAAGTAGTCGTCATTCTTGATCGTGTCGGTATATAGAATGGCATGCTTCAATACCTGCTTTGCGCCATACTTTTCGACATACGATTCGAAATCAGCCTGGAAGTATTCCACAATCTTGTCCTCGTCATCTTCTAGCACCTCGCGCTGCACTCGCTTGGCAAACTCGAGGGAAACTTCCATGGCTGAATTCAAAAGACAGACCACGTGCTGATTGAAAAAGTCGTAAAAGGAAGGCACCATCGCCATAAACTGCTTGCATCGCTGCAGCGAATCCTGACGCGAAACCAGGCACAGGGTTTGGTACCTGAGCTCAAACGTGTCAAAGTAAAACGAAGTGGCAATGTCGTCGATTTCGTACAAGGGATTCATAAGCTTCATGAGATTCTGAAGATGCGACAAAAGACCATTCACCAAGTACTTGACATCTGCCAAAAACGAGCTGAAAAATTCGTCGAGGGTTCCCTGCCGCGAAAGTAGAACAGAAGACAATGCAAACTTTGAAAACTTTTCCTTGAACGCTGTGAGGGCCTGCTCCATCAAATCAACAGCCGACGACGGGACCTCGTCTCGAAAATTCGCGAGGCAGAGCTGAAATATGCACTCCAGCTTCCTCAGATACATGCACAGTCGATTGGTCTCCATGAGCAGACACTTTTTGACCATCTGCACCGACGCCTCGTCATTCTCAAAATCAAACTTGACATAGTGGGGATCGAAGCCCCCAAACGAAGAAGACGTAAAATAAAAAAAGGGATTCTTCACGAATCCTCTGCCCATCCTAAAATCAGAGTCCAGGAATTGAAAAAACATCATGTCGTCAAGGTTCCAATCCACATTGAATACATTGATCTCATAGTAGCTTGAAAAGGGGACATCCGCTTGCTCGACGCCATCGCAGCCATCATGACAAAAAAAGTGCATCTTCAACATCGTCATGGAATGAAAAGATAGGCCTTGCATGCAAATGGGGCGGAGCCACTCGAATTGGCTCATGTCGCTGTTGTTTCTTGCAAAATTGTCCAGAAATCTCAGACACGTGCCCTCAAAGCTCCAAAACTTTTGTTGGAGATTCGTAAAGTCCACAATCGACTTGCCAAGAAGATCCATGGCCATCTCATATTCATTTTCAAGAGCCTGTCCAACCTCCACTTGGTCTCTATGGGCCAACATCAGCTTTTGGTGAAAGTAGGCCTCATTTCGGAGAAAGCGATACTTCTCCAAGTGGCAGTGCATGATCAAGCACCTGTCATGCTTCAGAAAAACCTGAAAATCACAGTAAAAGTCCTTTACCTTGGCCCAAAAGTTCCAAGTGTGCTGGCACGGAATCAAGTGAATGTCCATCACCTTGGCAGCCCTCATCTTGGATAAAATCTGATCAAACGAAAACAAGAGTGCGGAAATCGAATTCGCCAAGTCCTTGCCCAAAAAGAAGTGCCCTTGGTGCTCTGAAGGCATGGTTTCTGAATAGCAAATCAGAGTGTACGCCCGCAAAATGTCAAACCCCTTGACGCGCGGAATCAGTCCCATCTGAGCTTCTACCTCATCCGAGTCCAAGTGCCGCACGATGCTCATCTTGACAATCAAGTCAAGGGTGGCCTCGATGCTATTCAAAACAATCACATTTTGGCCATACGTGTCCAAAAACTTCTCGCCATTGCCATTCTTGCGCAAAAAGCGGATATTGATGTCTTTGCAGTGCTCATTGTATACCTTAAACAGCTTTTGCGTCATATAGTGATACTTGAGCTTGTGAAAACACTTGTGCTGGACTTGCTTCATTGCAAGTCTCTCTTTGGTCTTCCTAGACAAGGAGGCAAACATGACACAGAGGCTGGGACTCACACACTCTCTGTCTGTCTGTCTGTCTCTATGATGCTTTTATAGAGGCCATCCCAAGGTTTTTTTTTTTAAAAAAGGAATTAGACCAGGCTGGAGGAGCCCTCGAGGACTTTTTGGGCAATCCACCCAGACCTGACTTTCCAGTCGTGCAAACCATTGGGAATGCCGCAGAGCGGGCAGCGATGAGCCTCCTTGGAAACAGTCTGGGCCCAGCACATTCCGCAAATGACACATTCGCCCCCGTCGTGCAAGTGGGCGCTAGAAGCCATGGGAAAGTAGAGGTTGGTGTCAAAGGCCTTGGAGCAGATGCGGCATAGGGGCTCGAGGTCCTGGGTCAAGTGAGAGGCGAGCATGCTACTCAAATACTTTTGAAATTTAACCTTTTCGGCATCCACAAAGTTTTCCTCCAAGAACATGCGCTTCAGAGAGGGATCCTGTGCAATGCACCTGCCCAGCAACTGACGCATAGCCATGGGCTGTGCCTCCAAAACCGCCTCAATGTGATTGGAATCCACAGACTCCACGCCAGCCACCATCATGGGAAACAGCAAACCAAAAATCTTGTTGTGCTGGTCTGGATCTCGAAGCAGCAGGGCGTCCGACACAGTCTCGAGCGACTCTTGAATCTTGGAAGCAGGCCCTGGAGCTGCAAGGGGCGGAAATTCATTTAGTGATAAGGGGCAGCGTGTCTCCCCATTTGAGAGGATAGATGCAGCTGCAGCGCCTCGTTTGTCTTTCTTCTGAAAATTGCCAGTAGTCAAAAGAATGGGATTTGCTGCAGCAGCCGCAAGAGGTTTCTTGTAGCTGGGGGCGTGTTGCTTCTGTACTTCCTTCGCTTTGGCCGCTAGCAGCCTCTGCCTCTGCTGCTCTTCTTCCTCTTCCCTCTTCTTCTTGATGTTGGCTTCCTTTTCCTTCTTCTTCTTGCACCGCTCTTGCTCGTGAAGCTCGCGCTCCTGTTGCTTTTGGAGGAGCTTCTGGGCCTCTTCCTGCTGCTTTGCATGCTGCCTCTCATTGATCTTCCTCTGAATTTCCTCGCCCTTCCTGCCTTTTTCTTGCTGGAGGAGCCTAAGCTTTTCATTTTCTTCGTGGCGCTTCCTCCGAAGCTCCTTCTCTGCGCGCTTCTCTTCCTCGAGCATCTTCATTGCCTCTTCTTCTTTGAGTCTTCTTTGCGCCTCCTCCTCTTGGTGTCTCTCTTTCGCCGCATCATCCTCTTGGGTTTGGAGCTGCTCGGGCTCCGACGACTCTGGCGGTGCTGCTGCCAACAAAGAAGGGCATGGCTGCTCGGGCTTTTTGGTCGTAGAAAGGCGGTCCTGCAGGAGCTTGTGGAATGCAAATCCCTTCTCCATCAAGGAAAACACCACCTTGTCCAGATTCATGCAGATGGTCTCCTTTTGCTGGGGATTCGCGAAAAAAGTGCCAAAGCACTGCATGCCAGTTTGCCCCCTGCAAAAGATACGCACCTTGTGCTTGAGCAGCGAAAAGACCCGAAACACCAGTATGGGGAGCGTATCTTGGTACTTGACATCTTCCTTCCACTGGGCAAAGGGGTCGTACAAGTGGTCGATAGTTTCTGCACTCACCAGGCGCGTGTCGACATAGTCCTCAAAAGCAGAGTGACCCTCGTACAGCAGGGTCTGAGTCTCCGACTTCAAAAACGACATGAAGTTCTTGTGAAAAGCAGGCGGCACAGCCTTCTTCAAGAGCTCTTTCTTGTGCTCTGCCTTTTCGTCCTTCACATACAACTTGTTGTTGGTCAGAAACGAAATGGTAAAGTCAGTCACCATCTTCTCAAGAATATGGGCCAACCCAGTGTTCACCACCACATTGGGGTCCCACATGTGTTCGCAGAGGTATGGGCCCATATTCTCATACGAGTCCTTGAGTCCCTGCAAGAGCATAGAGTACCAATGGTGCGAGTCCTTGAAGGGAGCCAAGCTGTCGAGTTTCGACAAGTCGAGTGTGACTTCCTCTCCAGTGGTGGTCTTCATGCACGTCTGCATGGCAAAGACGAGCACCTTGAGCATCTTGTCTTCGGACAAAAGATAGGGCGTGGGTGGCATTTTTCCTTCGCGAAAGTGATCCATGAGCCAAGCATCCACGAAATCAGACTCCTCTCCAGCCAGCAGCATCGCCTTTGTGAGCCTCGAAGGAAATCCAGACACAAAATCGCCCATCGACCACTGTTTCTGGACAATCTTCGAAACTCGTTGAAAAGATAGAGATTCAGGAAATTGTTGCTCTTTGAGTATCAAATTCCCATTTTTCTCAATGAGAATGCTGAGGCGAGCGTCTGGAGGAAAGTCCACGTGGATGTGCTGCATGTATGTGTGTTTGTGTGTTTGAGCGCTGCACCTTGCATATATAGGCAGGAGTCTACAGCAGCCTCAAAAAAAACACAGGGTCATGCTGTGGCTTTTTTTCTTTTTAAATTTTTTAGCATTGGGAGTGCCATCCACTTTTTTTCAGACTCAGCAGTATCTGAGAGTGCTTCCCAGCATGGCGTCCACGAGGTTTGGATACGATTTCGACAAAGTCCCATTGGAGCAGGGCCTTAGGAGGATCCATTCTGTGGAGCAATACTGCAAGAAAATATACAATCCCGTATTTCCCATGTTCAGGCTGCTGAATACGTCGGAGCCCAAAGTCGCAGACGGCAGAGTGAGCATCTGGATGGCATGCAAGATATTCTTCGACGACTACGCCATCCACATGTATACTTCCAAGCGCACAGAGAGCAATATGGTGCTCTACCACCAAAACTGCCCTGCCCTCTACGTCCACATGAAAGTGTCGAGCTGCAGCAGGTTGCCAGAGGGGCACAGGCTGGATGTGTCCATGAATTCTTTCCAATTCTTGAAATTCGAGATGAATGTGCTGCAAGTTTTCATTCAGGGCATCATGTGCTGTGACAACCACTGGCTGTGGACATACGATTTTGGATCGTTTTGCGACAGCCGCTTGTCGCGCTACAGGAGATTGGTGCTGTTTGAGCCAAAAAAAAGTGCTGTGCGCCTTTCGCGATAAAAGCTAGAGAAAAACGCAGAGAAACAACTCATATGAAGCCACAAACGCCAAAACGCAGTGGCTACAAAACATATGTGGAGCCCGCTGCAGAGCGCGAAAAGTATGTGAGCCCATCGCGAAATGGGAAATCCATTCTCCATTTTCTAAGTGTTTATGGGGTATGCATCCTGCCTGACATGTTTTCAAAAGAGGAGTGCAAGGGTACTTTTGATCAATTGATCTCAGAAACTGAAGAGCACATTTCCAATTTCCAGTACAAGAATGTGGATTCGTGGCCCAGGATTCGCGAGGCCAAGGCCACGCACGGCATGATTTTGCAGAATTTTGGGCTTGGGTGGCTGCAGAGCATAGTCAATTTTCGCTCCAAGCGCAGACTCATCCGAGTTTTCCGCAATCTCTTTAGTTATCGCGACTACGACATGTTTGGGAGAAAGGGGCGATATGGCAAGAGGGACATGTTTTCGAGCGCCGACGGATTCTCCTTATACTTGAATCCAGACTATACTCGGAAGCTCGACGGGACATATGTTTTGAATAGGGCTGGATACCACCGGGGGGGTCACGATTGGCTGCATTGGGATCAGAAACCAGGCGACTCCACCACCCTCAGTGTGCAGAGCTTTGTGAATCTCTTGGAGGCAGACGACGAGCGCCGCCAAACCGCCACGTTTGCCTTTCTAGAGTCTTCGCATAAATTTCAAAAAGATTTTGATATGCACTTTTGGGGCGACGAAGAGGATAGGAATCCGCGGTTTTTCAGGCTCGAAAACCAAGCCCACTACGACTTCTTCTTTAAAAAGTGCCACTGCAGCTACAAGATGCTGCGCCTAGAGGCGGGCGACATGGTCCTGTGGGACTCTAGGCTCATTCACCAAGGGCGCGTGGGTGTCAAGCCTGAATCCTACCAGCGTAAAATTGGCGGCGGCATGAAGCGGTGCGTCATCTACGTGTCTATGCAGCCAAAGTGCTACGCGTCCAAAATAGACAAGAAGAGGAAAAAGATGGCATTTTCCAAATTGTGCACTACGACCCACAATGCAGCCTCGGGAGTCGAATTATTTAATAAGAAACCCCGCGTCTACAATGTCAAGGAGAAGCACGACTTGGAAGCGGGGCTGATGGCGCGATGCGTCCACGTGGCGCCCAGGCTCACCCGCTTGCAAAAGAGCCTCTTTGGAGTCGATTGACTCATCATCACAAATTCTGAATCAAGTCTGTGAATAAAGCAGTAAATCGACACTCGTGCACCTTCCACGAAGTCTCCAGCAGAGCTTGAAAAATCGCGCGAAAAGTGTAGATTTCAGCCTTCATGTGCTGAAAATCGCGCATGAACTTTGCATCCATCTTGAATTTTTTGCACGAATTCATGATGATCCGCTGCTTGTACACCAATGGGTCTAGGTGGGCAAACGAAGAGGGGGCAGCTTGGAAAACAGACGCGTCCGTGCTGAAAATCATGGCGAGAACCCTTTTCCAGACCATATCATAGAGCTTCGACTTTTTGGCATTCAATGTAGTTTCCATGACGCGGCTCAGCAATTTCGAAGCGTCCCTGTCCATGAATTTCTGCAATCTCCACAATTGGATGAAGGTATCCGTCTTCCTGTTGACGTGCAGAAACGTCTGTCTGCTCTCCGACTCGTACATGGCCACGCTGATCTTGGGATCCATGCCCAACATCTGCATAGACACGTGCACGACTGCAAAGCTGGTGAGTTTGTCAAGACTGTTGTAGAGAGTGTGGATGCGAGGCCACTCTAGGTAAAAGAGCTCGGGAAATGCAGAAGTATAAATGCCAGTGCACAATTCTACAAGACACAAGGCAAACATGTGCTTGATGCTTTGGCAATTGACTCGCTGGATATGAGTCATCACCACCCTCGTCAAAAAGTTTTTTGTTTTGCTGAGGGGGCAATTGTCATGGATGAAGTGCGCGCGACTCACCATGTCCCGCATCGCCACAGTGCCCACTTGGCACCAATTCGTCGCCTGGTACATTTGGCCACAAAAGAAAGCGTGAAAACTCTTGATGCGCAAAAACACGAGCGCGTCGTAAAGTTCCTTGCACATCTTGACCACAATGTCAATCTGCTCATCCACCACCTCTTCATTTTTGTCAGGCATAGACTGCAGCTCTGAAAAGGCTTCGATTTTGTCCTCCCACTCAAAATATTCAGTGATGGATTCCACACAGCACCTGAAAATCTTGGTGTGATCCGTCAAATACGCCTTGATTTGGAGAACCCACGCCATGATCGACTCAATGCAAGACATCTCGTGGCAAAACACAGAGGAGATATCGTGATTCGTCATCTTTTCGTGCTCGCAAACGAACTTGATGTGCAATGCGCAGTCATTGATGAAAGTCTCGAAAAACTTGGCATATAGAAACTTGCACCTAGTGGGAGGCCGATAATCTGGAAACATCAGACACTTGAAGAAAATTTTCATGTCTTCTTCGTCTGGCGAAGTTTTTTCGGGAAAAATCACTTGCAAAATCCTCAATTGAACCATCTCCACATACTCTGTCTTGAAGTACGACTTGTTAGGGTCTGCTGCTTGGTGCTGCTTGTACAAGTACTCCAAGCACGCTTCGAAAAGCCACTGCGTAGTCGAGAAAAGTCGGCGCTTCCAAACGGGGGGCATGAACGTCTGGTTGGCAGTCTGGATATGCCTGGTCACGGGAAAGTGTTTCCAGAGCTTGGGAAAATGTTTCATGCACTCAAACTTAGACGGCTGCAGCGCTGGAAAAAAACACTCTTTTTTCGACTTCTTGTCCTCTGGAAATTGCAGGAAAAAGCACTCTTTTTCAACATATTCATCGTGCCAGTCCTCAATCAAACGACAAGTGCACTCCTTCTTTTCATCAGACTTCTTCTGGAGCTCGCGAAGCTGATACTTGACCTCCGCAGTGTCTGGGTAGAGATCGTCAGAACACATGTGCTCGAAAAACAAAATCTGGTCGCAAACCAAAATGTGAAAAACTTTGGTGCAATCAGCGACGTCGGTGCGCAGGTCCATAGGAATGTTTTTCCACTGTTTGACCTTCGAAAAAACCATCATCAATTCCATTACCGCCTTCAAAACATGGGCAGAGTACAGTTCCAGCGAGTGCATGTTGGGCGTGTACAAATCACCAAGATAGCGCCGATACATGACCAAACAATATGCAGTGTACCAGTTATGGAAACTGAAACATTGGTCGTGGAATCGATGCAGATAATACGACAGACGCTCAAACAAATTCCCATACTCGTCCTTCAGTTCAGCCAAACTATAGAAAAAGATATAATAACTGATGTTGGGCTGGGTTTCCTGGTGAATGTCTGCAAATTCAGACTTCTCAAGCCATTGCTTGCACAACGCTGCTGTTGTTTTGTGGGTTTTGAAAAAGCGCTGAAGTGTCTTTGCGGAAGCTGCCTCGCGGTCCGCCTGCTGTTGCATCTGGACTCGGTGCGTGCTTGCTTTGCCTGGCTGTCTATTTAAAGCCAGTTTTTTTTATTGACTCGGAAAATACAACTCTTCCCCCCCAAATTTAATTTGAGGCTATTTAATCAAGGCCAAAGCCAAACAAACCAACACACATGGCAGACGCAAGCACCCAGAAGGCAAGAGTCGTGCACCTCGACGCCAAGCTCAAGAAGCACAAGAGAAAACTCCAAAAAATACACAAACAAGTGTTTGATCTGACCAAGAGCGTGACTCACGCGTTTACTTACCACGCTGGACAGGACTTTCTGAACAATCACTTGGTTTCTTGCTTGAAAAAGCAGCATGAGCTGGAGTTGAAAATCAGCAAAAAGGCTGAAAAGGTGGAGAAGCTTCAGAAGGAGCTAGACATTGAAATTGAGGCTGTGAAGAAGCTGGTGACGGCGGTTCGCAAGCAATCTATGCTCAAGCAGCACGCGCTCGCTCAACAAAAGAAGAATCCGAGCAACATCGAAAAGAAGACGCAGTTGGTGGTGGATACCCCAAAACCAGAAGACCCAAATGGGACTCCTCCTTATTATTCCTTTTCGTCGATCTTTTTGTCGCCTGAGGTTTTCAATTTGGAGAAAATCAAGTACATTATCAGGAAGTTTGTGGAATTGTGCACCAAGGATGCAATCAAGGTGAACATATCTGAGATTTTTGTCTTGGATGGGAGCACCAAGCTGGCGTTTTACGCCAACAATTTGGTCAAGGTCGAATACTGCAACAATGTGCTCAAGCTTTTCTACCGCAAGGACAAGGCTGATCCCATGTGTCTGGGCCTCTCTATCGACGAGAAGAGCCTCACTCCCTCGGAGTTCATGCAGTCTTGCCTCGTCAAGACTTTTGTGGAGTGCCTGCGAAATACCCTGATGCACTGTGTTGGAGTAGTAGATGCAGGTGCACTGCCAGAGCAGCAGTGAAGTGGAAGACTCCATGCA
>Ga0172367_10009814_pt1 | contig 10429 bp, 8 predicted proteins | sample Lak10m_FD_114542 | JGI IMG/M metagenome (GOLD analysis project Ga0172367, IMG submission 114542) | Freshwater microbial communities from Kabuno Bay, South-Kivu, Congo - kab_022012_10m | ecosystem: Environmental > Aquatic > Freshwater > Lake | place: Democratic Republic of the Congo: South-Kivu...
ATTCCTTGCCCTGCACCCATTGCTCGGCGTAGACGTCGCAGCGGTATTGGCTGGCCAGTTGTAAGGAGGCCAACAGCTCGTCGCGGTTTGTCGCCTTGCTCATGCCGATGCTGGAACCTTCCTGCGCCGGTTTGACGATCACCGGAAAACCCAGGTTGGCGATGCAGGCGTCGATGTCGGCTTCGGTGGTCAATAAAAACCACTTCGGTGTCGGCAGCCCGGCTCCTTGCCAGCACAGCTTGGTGCGCATTTTGTCCATGCTCAGTGCCGACGCCAGCACCCCGGAACCGGTATAAGGCAGCCCCAGGCTGTCCAGTACCGCCTGTAACACACCGTCTTCGCCGCCGCGGCCGTGAATGATGTTGAACACGCGGTCGAACGCTTTGCCGGCCAAGGCCTCAATTGGGTTGCCGGTGACATCGATGGCAACCGCGTCTATGCCCTGTGCTTTCAAAGCTTGGTAAACGGCATTGCCGCTATTTAGCGAGATTTCGCGCTCGGCAGCGCTGCCGCCCATCATCACCGCGACTTTGCCGAATTCGGCGGCGTTATGTACTTTCAATGCTTTCATGCTTTGTCACCTATACGGCAGACTTCGGTTTGCAAATTGACGCCGAATTGCGCCTGCACCCGGTTTTGAATAATTTCGATCAGGGTTTCGATGTCCACCGCAGTGGCATTGCCTTGGTTCTCGATAAAGTTGGCGTGCTTTTCGGAGACGATGGCACCGCCCACCGCAAAGCCCTTCAAGCCGCAGGCTTCGATCAAGCGTGCGGCATGGTCGCCAGGCGGATTCTTGAATACCGAGCCGCAGGTCGGCTTATTGGTCGGCTGGGTGGAGTTGCGTTTTTCCAGCAAGGCCTTGATATGTTGCTGGCTGACCTGGGTGTCGCCTTTGCTCAAACTCAGCTGTGCCGACAAAAACCATTCCTGCTCCAAACCTTTGACGGAACGGTAGGCCACTTCGAATTCGTCATGATTACGTAGCGTGACTTCGCCGTCGGCGTTGATCATTTCCACCCGGTCGACGATGCTCCAGGTTTCGCCGCCGAAGGCGCCGGCATTCATCCGCAATGCTCCGCCCATGGTGCCGGGAATCCCGGCCAAAAATTCGGCGCCAGTCAGGCCTAGGTCGCTGCAAAACCGCGCCACATGCGCACACGGCACGCCGGCTTCGACATAGACGCGGTTCGAATCCAGCAAGTGCATTTCTTTAAGGCGGTTACGGGTATTGATCACCGTGCCGCGGATACCGCCGTCACGCACCAGTAAATTACTGCCTAGACCCAGCCAATACAAAGGCTCATCCGCCGGCAGATCGGCAATAAAGGCGATCAGGTCGGCCTTATTGTCGGGAATGTACATGCGCTGCGCCGGGCCGCCGACCCGCCAGCTGGTGTATTTGGCCAGCGGCTCGTCGCTTAACAGCGTGCCTTTCAAGATTGCCTCGGCCATCATGACAGCGCTTCCGCCAGTTTTTGCGGTAGTTCGGCGGCGATTTGGCCGACATTGCCGGCGCCCATGGTCAGAATCACGTCGTCGGCTTCGACGATGCCGGCCAGAATGGTCGGTAAATCATCCCAGTTTTGCACGAAGATCGGATCGACCTGGCCGCGAATGCGGATCGAGCGGCTCAAGGCTTTGCCGTCGGCGCCGGTAATCGGTGCTTCGCCGGCTGAATAGACGTCCAGCAAAATCAAGATGTCGACGCTGGACAAGACTTCGACGAAATCCTCGAACAAGTCGCGGGTGCGAGTGTAGCGGTGCGGTTGAAATACCACGACCTTGCGCCGTTCCGGCCAGGCCTGACGCAAGGCTTCCAGGGTCGCCGCCAGTTCGCGCGGATGGTGGCCGTAATCGTCGACCAGCGTCAGTTTGCCGCCGTTGAGCGGCAGGTCGCCGTTGATTTGAAAGCGTCGGCCGACGCCTTTGAACTCGGCCAGACTTTTGACGATGGCGGCATCGTCGACACCCAGCGTGGTGGCAATAGTGGTCGCGGCCAGCGCGTTGAGCATGTTATGCCAGCCGGGCAAATTTAAAGTAACTTGCAGCGGCGGTAGGCCGTCCCAGCGCAGGATGGTGAAATGGGTGCGCAGGCCGTCCTGGTGAATGTCGACGGCGCGGACGTCGGCTTGTGCGCTGACGCCGTAGGTTTTGACCGGCTTGGAAACGCTGGCCAGAATATCGTTGACGCCGGCATCATCGATGCACATCACCGCCAGACCATAAAACGGCAGTTGATGCAGAAACTTCAGGAAGGTGTCCTTCAAGCGGTCATAACTGCCGCCGTAGGTTTCCATGTGGTCCTGGTCGATATTGGTGACCACGGCCATCATTGGCTGCAGATAGAGGAAAGACGCATCGCTTTCGTCGGCTTCCGCGACCAAATAGTCGCCTAGGCCGAGCTTGGCATTGGCGCCGGCGCTGTTCAACCTGCCGCCGATCACGAAGGTCGGGTCGAAGCCGCCTTCGGCCAACATCATCGTGGTCAGGCTGGTGGTGGTGGTTTTGCCGTGGGTGCCGGCGACGGCGATGCCGAAGCGAAACCGCATTAATTCCGCCAGCATTTCGGCGCGTGGTATCACCGGGATGCGATGCTCGTAAGCGGCGACGATTTCCGGGTTGCTGCGGTCGACCGCGGTAGAGGTGACGACGACATCGACGTCGGCGACATTGTCTGCCCGATGGCCGAAATAGACTTTGACGCCCATGGCTTCCAGGCGGTTGGTCGCTGCCGAGGCCTTGATGTCGGAGCCGGAAACGCTGTAACCCAGATTACTCAAGACTTCGGCGATGCCGCTCATGCCGGTGCCGCCGATGCCGACGAAATGAATGCGTTCGATATTGCCCATCACTTGAGCCGGATGCAGAACGGAACGGTTCATGAGCGGGCCTCCGCGATGCAGATGTCGGCGACACGCCGGGTGGCGTCGAGTTTGGCCATGGCCTTGGCGGCTTGGCTCATTGCAGGTAATGCGGTCATGGCTTGTTTGATGAGTGTGCGCAGGTTGTCTGCGTTTAATTCAGGTTGCGGCAGCAGCAACGCGGCTCCTGCGGCGGTTAAATACTTGGCATTGGCGGTCTGGTGATCGTCGATGGCATGCAGCAACGGCACAAAGATCGCCGGCAAGCCGCAGGCCGCGACTTCGCTGACCGTCATCGCACCGGCCCGGCAGACGATTAAGTCAGCCCATTGATAAGCCGTGGCCATGTCGTCGATGAAGGCCGAGACTTCTGCATTCATACCCAGTTGCTGATATTGCTGGCGAACTTCGTCTTGCATTGCGGTACCGGTCTGATGTCTGATTTCCAGATGGTCCAGCGTCGCCACGGCTGCCGGGACGTTGTCGTTCAAAACTTTGGCGCCTTGGCTGCCTCCGACGATCAGCAAATGCAGCTTACGATCCGAAGCAGCCGTCCAGGCCTGATGATCGCCGACCTCTGTGAATGCCTGACGCAACGGATTGCCGGTGCAAATCGCCCCGGATGTCGGCTTAAAGCTGTTCGGAAATGCTTCCAGCACTTTACTGGCCGCCAGCTTGACCAGCCAGCGGTTAGTGGTGCCGGGCACGCGGTTTTGTTCGTGTACCACCAACGGCAGTCCCAACCATTTCGCCATCAAGCCGCCCGGGCCGGCGACGAAGCCGCCCATGCCCAGTACCACGTCGGGCTTGCGTTGTTTGAGGATGCGTCTGGCCTGCAGGCAAGCTTGCAACAATTTGAATACGGCGCCGAATTTGGACAGCAGGTTTTTGCCGCGCAGACCCGCCACCGCCAGCCAGTCGATGTCGATATTGTTGGCCGGTACGACTTTGGCTTCCAGGCCCTTCTCAGTGCCCAGCCAGCTGACCTGCCAGCCGCGGGCGCGCATTTCCTCGGCCACGGCCAAGGCCGGAAACACATGGCCGCCGGTACCGCCCGCCATGATCACGATACGCCCGCTCATGCCGCCGTCCTGCCTTTGACGTTATTTTTATGATGTTCGGTGACTTCGTAATGAATCCGAAATAACACCGCCATCGCACCGCACATCACAATCATACTGCCGCCGCCGTAACTCATCAGCGGCAAGGTCAGCCCCTTGGTCGGCAGAATGCCCATGTTGACGCCCATGTTGACGAAGGCCTGAAAGCCGAACCAGATGCCGAGGCCATAGGCCACCAGCGCGGAAAATTGCTGCCCTGCCAGTTGCGCTTGTTCGCCAATCGCAAAGGCTCGCACCAATAGCGCGGTAAACAACGCAATGACCAGCAGCACGCCGAGCAGGCCTAATTCTTCGCCGAGTACCGAAAACAAAAAGTCGGTGTGGGCTTCTGGCAGATAGAACAATTTTTGCAGGCCGTTGCCCAGGCCGACGCCAGAAAACTCGCCGCGGCCGAAGGAAATCAACGCCTGGGTCAGCTGGTAGCCGCTGTCTCTGGCGTGTTCCCAAGGATCGAGAAAACTGCTGACCCGCTTCCAGCGGTAAGGTGAGGTATATGCCAATACCGCTGCGCCTGCGGAAGCCGCTGTCACCAGCACGACGAACGGCGACAACCGGGCGCCGCCGAGAAACATCATGCCCATGGCAATAATCAGGATCACCACCGCCGAACCAAAGTCAGGTTCCATCAACAGCAGCAAACACGCCAACGAAAACAGCACCAACGGCCGGAAAATGCCGAAAATGGATTTGCGGACATGGTCGCTATGGCGGTTGATGTAGCCGGCCATATAAATCACCGCAATGAACTTCACCACTTCGGAAATCTGGATGCGCAGGCCGAAGATAGACATCCAGCGAATACTGCCGTTGACGCGAATGCCGATACCGGGAATCAACACCACCAACAACAGCGCAATGCCGGCGATGAACAAGGGTTGGCCGATTTTTTCCCAGTTTTTCATCGGCATCAGCAAGACGCCGCCGGCGGTTATCAGGCCGAGAATGATATGGACCAACTGTTTGAACGGGTAATAGGAAATATCGTCGGCCATTTTGACGCCCAAGTGCAGCGATGCCGAGGTGACCATCACGAAACCCAGGCACAGCAGGCTCAGACAGGCCAGCAATAAGATCTGGTCGATATGATAACGACGGCCGAGACGTACTTTGCTTGGCGTGGCCATCAGTTCAACTCCATCACCGCTTCCGCGAACTTGTTGCCGCGGTCGGCGTAACTCTTAAATTGATCCAGACTGGCGCAGGCCGGCGATAACAACACGGTATCGCCGTTGACGGCGAGGTCGGAGGCGATTTTTACCGCCTGCTTCATGTCGTCGGCAAAATGCATGGGCACGCAGTCTTGCAGGGCTTGGGCAATCAACGCGGCATCTTTGCCCATCAGGATCACGATCTTGGCTTTTTGCTCGACCGCAGGCGCCAATTCGGTCATGTCGGCGCCTTTGGCGTCGCCGCCGGCAATCAAAATCACCTTGCGTTGATAGCCTTGCAGCGCGGCGATGCAGGCGCCGATATTAGTGGCCTTGGAATCGTCCACCCAGCGAATGCCGCGGATGGTGGCGACTCGTTGCATGCGGTGCGGTAAGCCTTTGAAGTTTTTTAAGGCCCGGCACATCGCCGCCATGTCCAGTCCAACCGCATGGCCCAAGGCTAACGCCGCCAGCGCATTGGCGATATTGTGGCTGCCTTCCAGCGGCAGATCGGCGGCAGCCATTAAGGCTTGTTTGTCGAACATCAACTGTTCGTTTTCGCCGTGTTGCAGGTAGAAATCGGCCTGGATTTGCACGGAGAAGTAGAACTTCAGCCGATGGCTCTCGGCCATGTCCATGACCATGGGGTCGTCGGCGTTCAGTACCATGACGCCATCGCCGCAAAAAATGCGCTTTTTCTCGCTGGCATAACCGTGCAAACTGTTGTGACGGTCGAGATGGTCAGGGCTGACATTCAATACCGTCGCGGCGGCGGCGTTGAGTGCACTGGTGCGTTCCAATTGAAAGCTCGATAGTTCCAGTACATAAAGTTCAGCATCTTGTTGCAGCAGATCCAGTGCCGGGGTGCCGAGGTTGCCGCCGATCGCGGTTTTCACGCCGGCAGCTTTGCCCATGTCGCCTAGCATGGTGGTGACAGTGCTTTTACCGTTGGAGCCGGTGATGGCGATGATGGGTTTGTCGGTGGCGCAAGCAAACAGGTCGATGTCGCTGATCACGGTGACGCCGGCGCGGATGGCGATGCGGATGGCTTTTTCGCTCAGCGAGACGCCGGGGCTGACCACCAAATGAGTGGCTACCTCGAGCGCGGCTTGATCGAAGCCACCGCAAAATACCGCGACGTCGGGCATGTGTTCGCGCAGGGTATCGATCAGCGGTGGATTACTGCGGCTGTCGATGACGGCGATTTTGATCGGCGTGTTTTTCAGAAACTGTGCCGCCGAATAGCCGGTGGCGCCCAGGCCGATGACCAGCACGCGCGCGCTGGCCGGGTCCAGATTGAAACGGGTCTGCAGTTGGCTGAGCAGGCGTTGGTTGTCCATGGCTATCTCAGTTTCAGCGTGGCCAGGCCAATTAATACCAAGATCACCGAGATGATCCAGAAGCGAACGATGATGCGCGGTTCAGGCCAGCCTTTCAATTCGAAATGATGGTGGATGGGCGCCATCAAAAACACGCGTTTTTTGCGGGTTTTGTAAGAGGCGACCTGGATGATCACCGAGATGGTTTCCATCACGAACACGCCGCCCATGATCACCAGCACGATTTCCTGACGCACCAAGACCGCGACGATGCCCAGCGCGGCGCCCAGCGCCAACGCGCCGACATCGCCCATGAATACCATGGCCGGATAGGTGTTGAACCATAAAAAGCCCAAGCCGGAGCCGATCAATGCCGCGCAAAACACCACCAATTCGCCGGATTTGGGAATGTGGGGAATTTGCAGGTATTGGGCGAAATTGGCGTGGCCCGACAGGTAGGCGAAAATCGCCAATGCCCCGGAAATCAATACGGTCGGCATGATGGCCAGGCCGTCGAGTCCGTCGGTCAGGTTGACAGCGTTGCTGGTGCCGACAATGACGAAATAGGTCAGCACGACGTAAGTCCAGCCCATTTCCAGCGTGACGGTCTTGAAAAACGGCACGATGAACTGAGTTTCCGCCGCCACCTGCGCGGTGTTGTACAAATAAAGACCTGCAGCCAAAGCCACTACCGATTGACCCAGATATTTGGCCCTGGCCGAGAGGCCGACGCTATTGCCGAGCAGGACTTTCTTGTAATCGTCGATGAAGCCGATGACCCCGTGGCTCAGGGTTACCAGCAATACCACCCAGATGTAACGGTTGCTGAGGTCGGCGCATAACAGCGTGCTGATGGCGACCGCAAATAAAATCATCGTGCCGCCCATGGTTGGGGTGCCGGATTTCGATAAATGGCTTTGCGGGCCGTCGTCGCGGACGCTTTGGCCGATTTTTTGCCGGGTCAGTTTTTCGATCATGATCGGGCCGATCACGAAGGAAATCGCCAATGCCGTCAACACGCCCAAAATGGCGCGGAAGGTCAGGTAATGCAGAACCCTGAAGCCGCTGTCGAGGTTGGTTAAATAGTCTGCGAGTAAAAGTAACATTAGGCTGCTCTGAAATTATCGACTAGCGCGGCGACCACGTTTTCCATTTTCTGCGCGCGCGAACCTTTTACTAAAATGGTTTCATTGCCGGTCAAGGCTTGATTCAAGGCCAGGATCAATTGCTCCTGGCTGTCGAAATATTCGCCGCCGGCGCCGAAGGCGGTGGCGGTCTGTTTGGCATCGGTACCCGTGGCAAACAGGCGTTCGATACCCTTGCGTTTGATCATTTCGCCCATTTGCCGGTGTAGGTCCGGGCTGTCCGGTCCCAATTCGCCGAAGGCGCCCAGCACCAGCCAGGCTGGATCGTTACAACAGCTGTCCAGCGAATCCAGCGCCGCTTGTAACGACGACGGATTGGCGTTGTAGGTGTCGTCAATGACGATGTTGCCTTGGCGACCTTGTAAGGGTTGCATGCGTCCGGTTACCGGTTTCAGGGTTTGCAGGCCGCGGGCACAGTCGGCTAGCGATATGCCGAACTGCAGCGCCACTGCGGTGGCGGCCAGCGCGTTCCTGACGTTGTGTTCGCCGGCCAGTGCCAGTTCGAAGGCTTGCATGTTGCCGCCAGCGAGGCAGTCAAAACGGGTCAGGAATCGACCGTTTTTCAGTGCGTTGCTGATCTCCGTGGCCCTGACCTCGGCGGCGGGGCTGAAGCCGAAGCTCACGGTGTGGCGCGTGCCGGCCATTTGTTGCCAAAAATCGTAAAAGGCATCGTCGCGGTTCAGTACCGCGACACCCGACGGTGCCAAGCTTTCGATGATTTCGCCCTTGGTTTTGGCGACGCCTTCGATGCTGCCGAAGCCTTCCAGATGCGCGGCACCGACATTGGTGATGACGCTGACCTCGGCTTGCGCGTAGCGGCTGGTATAGGCGATTTCGCCGATATGGTTGGCGCCCATCTCGATGACCGCATAGCGGTGTTCGGCGCTCAGTTGTAGCAAGGTCAACGGCACGCCAATGTCGTTGTTGAGGTTGCCTTTGGTGTGTAAGGTCTGGCCCTGGGTGGCGAAAATCGCGGCGATCATTTCCTTGACCGTGGTCTTGCCGTTGCTGCCCGTGACGCCGGCAATTTTGACCGGCAGACTTTTGCGCCAAAAGCCCGCCAATTCGGCCAGTGCCAGATGGGTATCGTCAACCAAGATTTGCGGTAATAGGCTGGTCGATGGCTTGCTGACCAGCAAGGCCACAGCGCCGGCTTGTTCGGCTTGGGCGATGAAGTCGTGGCCGTCGAATTGTTGGCCGGCGATGGCGATGTACAGATTGCCGGGCTTCAGAGTGCGGGTATCGATGCTGACGCCGTCGACTTCGATATCGGTGCCCAGCAATTGGCCGCGGACAGCCTGGGCGATGGTGGCGGCAGACAGCTTCATGCCGGTTCTCCCCAGGCGCACAGGGCTGCCTCGACCACGGCCTGATCGCTGAACGGCAGCTTTTGACCGCCGATTTCCTGATAATTTTCATGACCCTTGCCGGCGACGACCACGCAATCGTCTAGGGCTGCTTGCTTTATCACTGTGGTAATGGCTGTTGTTCTATCGTTGATGACGCGGGTTTTGTTGCTAAGGCAACCTTGCAAAATCTCGTTAATAATGGCTTCCGGCGCTTCGCTGCGCGGGTTGTCGTCGGTCAATACCACGACGTCGGCCAGGCTTTCGGCGATACGGCCCATTTCCGGGCGTTTGCCCTTGTCGCGGTCGCCGCCGCAACCGAAAACGACCCAAAGCCGGCCGCTGCATTTGACGCTGTTCAATACTTTTTCCAGCGCATCCGGGGTATGGGCATAGTCGACGAATACCGCCGGTTTGCCGTTGCCGCCGAATTTTTCCATGCGTCCGCTGACCGGCCGCAATTGCGCCAATTTCGCTACCGCCTCGGCGAACGGCCAATCCAACGCCAGTAAAACGCACAACACCGTCATGACGTTGTAAACGTTAAAAGCGCCGGCCACCGGCGTGCTGGCGCGGAGCGTTTGACCGTTCCAGCTGACGTCGAAGTCGATGCCTCTGGCGTGATGTGTAACATTGCTGGCGACCACGCATTCGACATCGTCGGCGCGCCAGCCGCGGACGCTAAAGCCCCAGCATTTGACCGATTCGGCTAAGGTTTGCAGCACTTGCTCGCTGCTGGGGTCGTCCAGGTTGACCGCGGCAAATTGCAGGCTGGGACAGTTAAACAGCGCCAATTTGGCCTGCAGGTATTGCTCCATGTCGCCGTGATAATCCAGATGGTCGCGGGTCAAATTGGTGAACACCGCACCGCGAAACGCGACGCCGTTGACCCGGCCTTGCTGCAAACCGTGCGATGACACTTCCATCGCCACGCTGCGGATGCCTTGGTCGACAAAGCTGCGCAGAATCTTCTGCACGGCCAGTGCATCCGGCGTAGTATTCGCCGTAGCCTGTAAATCGCCCGGCCGGCCCCAGCCCAGCGTGCCGATGATGCCGCAGTCGTTTAATGCCTGGGCCAGCAACTGGCTGCAGGTGGTTTTGCCGTTGGTACCGGTGATGCCGATGACTTCCAGCTGCTGCGAAGGTTGACCGTAATATCGCGCGGCTATCTCGCCCAGTCGTTGTGCCAAATCGTCGATTGCAATGGTCGGGACCGATGTCGTCTGGTCAAGCAGGCCTTCGCTACCTTGCGGATCGTAAATTATCGCCGCTGCGCCGTTGGCCAACGCTTGCCCGACATGCTTCAAACCGTGCTGCAAGGCGCCGTTCAAGGCGATAAAGGCCTCACCGGCTGTCAAGCTTCGGCTGTCCAGGCTGAGGCCGCCGATTTCGAGATCGGTTTCGATCTTGGCAAAGCCGGATAACAGGGTGGACAGTTTCATCGCTTACTCAACAACAAGGGCATGGTGTCCACGCCGTCGGGCGC
>Ga0172367_10009815_pt1 | contig 10429 bp, 8 predicted proteins | sample Lak10m_FD_114542 | JGI IMG/M metagenome (GOLD analysis project Ga0172367, IMG submission 114542) | Freshwater microbial communities from Kabuno Bay, South-Kivu, Congo - kab_022012_10m | ecosystem: Environmental > Aquatic > Freshwater > Lake | place: Democratic Republic of the Congo: South-Kivu...
CATTTTAATGTACTAGCTCCATCCCTCTTTTAGTCAACGTCTCAGCAGTCAACCCGTTGAACGCCATTAACTCACCTGCACTGGCGGTGGTTTCCCCGCGCTTCCAGGCGAAAGTGTCACGTTTACAATTACTACGTAACATAATTGGTTCTAGCATCGCCGCAGCACCACCAGTTACACCAATTAAGGCATCACCATCAAACAATTCAGCAAACTTAGTATCATCCATAAAACCGCCATCGGCTTCTGAACAACTTTCCCAAGCTGTATCATGAGGACGATATAAACGGCGGGGATTGATAATAGAAATTATCTTCACACCAATACCTTCTGTTTCTAAGAAAGCAGCCGCTTCAAATACGGGAATTAGTGTCATATCGCCAACGACTGCAAATACAACTTGTTTATCACCTGCAACTTCTCGTAATAAGATTGCACCATCGGCTAAACCTTGACGAGTTTGTTCTAAAGTGGTGCGAATTGGTAAGGGTGATTTACTCGCTGTAATGACAATTCCCTTATTTTTGGTGGTTAATGCCCAGTCATAACAAACTTGAATACTGTTAGCATCAGGGGGAAATAATGGGAAGACATTACCATTTCGCATCAATGAGGCAAAGTAAGCTTCAATTTCTGGGCGTTGGTGCGTCCAACCGTTGCGCCCTTGCTCTAATGCACCGGCGGTAAATAATGTAATAGTTGAAGGACTGGGACGGCGTAATTCTGCCATTGCTTGGGTGACTGTTTGCCAAATTGGTAAACCGTTGATGGCAAAAGATTCATAAGAACACCACAAACTTCTTGCACCCATTAAAGCTAAACCAGCTGCTAAACCTGCACAAGCATCTTCACTTAAGGGTTCATAAACTTGTCCGTTTGGTGCTTGGTTATATAAATCATCCACCGTGGGGTGAATAACCTTCAGGGCTTGGTTGATGTTACCAATTCCCGATGCTTCGTTACCGTCGGCGTTGGTGACCAGAAAGTTACTATCTTGTTTACCGATAATTCCCACTAAGCGCCCCATCGCAGTTGTAGAAACTTTGGGATCCCCACCTACTGTATATTCTTCTAAAGGTAATGTACCTAAATCTGCTAATGGTAATTCAAATTCTGTGACTACTGTTTTAGCTGCTGGGCCTCCACCTGCTCGTTCTGCGTTGGTTCTGACGACTTCCCAAGCTTCTACAGGTAAAGCACGAGCTTGTAATGCACTAACAATGTGAGGAGCATCTAAAGTATCTTTGGGATAGAGGTTATGAGATTTGGAACCCCGGGCGTGAACTCCTGCTCCTGTGAGTTGCTTAATGATACACACGGTGAGTTTACCACTGAGGGCAGAATGGGAGGCTTTATCCATACCCAAAAGTACAGCTTTGGTAAAGGCTAGGCGCTGTTCGAAGGAAAATGCGGTGCTATCAACATAATCTCCTAGTTGATTTTGGTCATCGAATTCTTTAGCATCGATTAATATCACTTCCTCAAAACCGTTACCCTGCCAGTATGCTTTCATTTCTGCATTGGTTTTGAGGGAAACCATACTATGATGTTCTTGGCTGTAACCGTTCCACACCAGCACAGGTAAGAAATTGGTAACACTGGGATAAGCAGTGTTGAAGTGTGCCATTGAACTCATAATATATGGTTCACCTAAGCCACCATCCCCAAGGGTGAAGGGGAATAATTTATCTTTATGCAGCAGTGCAGCGGCCATGGCAAAGTGTTGTCCTTGTCCCAAAGGGCCAGCCGGTGCAAGAATACCGGGGATATAACCGGAAAGGTGTCCTAACAGTCCGTGTTTTTCGCGGAAGCGATCGCGCAATTGCTGTACTGTGGCAATTCCCATGTCTTCTAAGGAGCGATCCAAAAACATGGCACTATAAAATCCGGGGGCATGGTGTCCCACTTCGGTGATAATATTCTTATGACCTAGCATTACCAGCGCTGCATAAGCTTCTGCCTGACTCGCAAAACCACCTGGATGCCCAGAAGCTTTACTGGCTGTGATTTGCAGGGTTAGATAGCGGAGGGCATCAGCAGCCAGCAAAGTTTGATACACTGCTGTGGTATCTGTGGGATCTGCGATCGCTTTTTTGCCTGAATCTATCGCAGGTTTTGTACCATAAGTTTCAAAATTTGGTAGCGCCTCACCAAAATATTGAATTCCTTCACAAAAATTAGGCAGCGTTGAAAATGCTTTTAATGTCATACTGAGTACCTTATAAAAAAATGGCAAACTGTAAATGCCTGAAGAATTTAACAAGAATTTTACATCTTTGAGGTTGTCAGAGTTTATTTCTTTTTCACAGGATAAGGATAAGTAATTTAAATAGTTATTTTACCCACCTGAATTTATTTAATTTCTCTAAATAATCTTACTGCGATGCTCCTGAAATACTTTATACTCACAATCTTCCAGGTTAAGATAACACTTAACAGTTAACAAATACCGCTGTTAAGTGCAGGATTTACCCAACCCATTGCCTAACATCCCATTCATTTAAACAGGCTCTTGGGAATAAATACTCCTGACTTTTTCTATATAGACCCAACAGAAAATTGCAAAGTTATTTGTATTTATTTAGACATAAGCACTGAGGAATTACACGTTGATGCACACAGGCAACAACGCAATCGCATAATTCGAGAATAATTACCCAGCCGGGGCTTTGAGGTATTCATCATTCCTGTAGGTTCTTTAGGCGATCATCAAGCAACCGCTAGTTATTTTTTCCGCATAGCGGGAGTTTTATTAGGTAAAGAAAAAGCAAGAAAAATTAGGGATAAACCCAAATGGTTTGATTAAATTGTCTTAATTTTATGCCATAAAAGAGGGTATGCTTGCACAGCAGTTTATACCTAGATAAAATACGGAGATGAATTGTAAAACCATTGTGGGCTCGGCATCATGCCCGCCCTTGTACTTACTTAGATGAAATCTGGGAAAATCCTAGTAAAGTCGAGATTTAGTCCAGCAGAAATAGATGTATTATCAGTAGCAATCCTCTGAAAAAAACAATTTAGTTGCTAATTTTGTTTGTTAGTTTGCATTTGTCCTTCGTTTGTTGTAACACCGTGTTAAATAGTTCCACTAATCGATAAACTCTAGTCAAAGCAATGGCTGATCCACTTGCTTTTTATCAAGGAATTACGTTAGAATGTGATCCACGGTTAGTTTGAGCACATCTGCTGGCAACTATACCTTCAATAATTAATGAACTCATCACAACAAACTTTGATTTTTTTGCCATCGTAGTTACAATCAATAATTAAGTTCTGATAATTATCAAAAATGTTTTTTCCTGAGAATTTATAATAATAATCTATTAGTGTGTTCCTCAACTAAAAATATGCAAGAGTATGATGTTGTTATTATTGGCGCAGGACATAATGGGCTAGTGTGTGCTGCTTATTTGCTCAAAGCTGGTTATAGCGTCCTGATACTAGAAAAACGCCCAGTTCCAGGTGGTGCAGCCACAACAGAAGAATCCTTACCGAAACATGCTCCTGGATTTAAATTTAACTTGTGTGCAATTGATCACGAATTTATTCACTTGGGACCAGTTGTTGAAGAATTAGAATTAGAAAAATATGGTTTAGAATATTTAGATTGCGATCCAGCAGTTTTTTGTCCGCATCCTGATGGCAAGTATTTTTTAGCTCACAAATCAGTAGAAAAAACTTGTGCAGAAATTGCTCGTTATAGTGAACGCGATGCTAAGAAATACGCAGAGTTTACAGACTACTGGCAAAGGGCAATCAGTGCGATGGTTCCCATGTTTAACGCGCCTCCAAAATCATTTATAGATATTTTTAGTAACTACAATATTAAAAAATTTAAAGATTTATTTTCAGTAGTCGGTTCACCATCTAAAAGTTTGGACTTTGTTCGCACTATGTTGAACAGTGCTGAGGATATTTTAGAGGAATGGTTTGATGAGGAATTCTTAAAAGCACCACTTTCTAGACTGGCTTCGGAACTTGGTGCCCCGCCTTCACAAAAAAACTTGGCCATTGGTGTCATGATGATGGCTATGCGTCATAACCCCGGCATGACAAGACCTCGTGGCGGAACAGGGGCACTAGTTCAAGCATTAGTTAAATTAGTGACCAGTAAAGGAGGCGTAATTTTGACTGACCAACAGGTTGAGAAAGTATTAATTGATAATGGTAAGGCTGTTGGTGTCAGGGTTGCAGGTGGCCAAGAATATCGCACTAAATATGGCATTGTTTCTAACATTGATGCCAAACGTCTATTTTTACAACTAATAGATGCCAGTGAAGTTGATCATGCTGATCCTAATTTACGAGAAAGACTAAAACGGCGCATCATTAATAACAATGAAACAATCCTGAAAATAGACTTGGCTCTAGACGAACCTTTGTATTTTCCTTACCACGATCACAAAGATAGTTATCTGATTGGATCTATCTTAATTGCCGATTCAATGGCTCATGTAGAACAGGCTCATAGTAAATGTACTTTAGGAGAAATTCCTGATAGCAACCCTTCAATGTATGCGGTAATGCCTAGCGCCCTTGACCCGACATTAGCACCACCAGGTAAGCATACTTTGTGGATTGAGTTTTTTGCTCCTTATCAGATAGCAGGTGCAGAAGGTACTGGTTTAAAAGGTACTGGTTGGACAGATGAACTGAAAAACCAAGTTGCAGACAAAGTAATTGATAAGTTGGCTAACTATGCACCAAATGTCAAAAAAGCAACTATTGCCCGCCGGGTGGAAAGTCCAGCCGAATTAGGTGAAAGGTTAGGTGCTTACAAAGGTAATTATTACCATATTGATATGACATTAGATCAGATGGTGTTTTTCCGTCCTTTGCCAGAAATAGCTAACTACAAAACACCCATTGATAATTTATTTTTGACTGGTGCGGGGACTCATCCAGGAGGGTCAATTTCCGGAATGCCAGGGCGTAATTGTGCGCGGGTATTTTTGCAAGCAAAACATCCTTTGGCTAAAACTTTGAGAGATGCTACGGAGTCATTGAAATCAACTGTAGGTTCAATATTTGGAATCAGTTAAGGATAATTTAAATTATCCCGCTTTTGAGAAATCATAGTTATATCATCTCGGCTAAATTACTTAGCATTCCTCAGCACTCCAATCTGTACAACTAATTTCTGGGATACAGGTAATTTATCTGTTATTCCTATATCCAAAGAAGTAAATTTGGTGATACAAACTATTACTTAAGATTCAGATAAAACACTATCAAAGCATGAGGTTTTTCTGGACTAGCGTATAGATAATAAGAATATACTAAGGATGATTTATAAATTTTCATAGTTCCATCTTATTATGTTTATGTTTAATGTAGGTAGGTGATTATGTTATGAATAAACAAACAGGACATCTAGGGCAAGTTATTGGTCACGTATACCAATTAATTAATAATATACAAATTATAACTTTAAAAGTTATAGTACCTGAGACTGGTAACTCTCAAAACCATGAGTTGGTGGTGGAAGATAAAATGCCGGCATGGAATCGCTGATATGCTGCACATTTATATACACTGTGAATTATCAAGGAAATAGATTTCAGCTTCTCGTCTTTATGGTGCAAGATATTCTTTTTTGTTTACAAGAAGCCACTCTTTACTATATATTAAAAAAGTATTCCATACCCAAAAGCCCTGCTGATTGTTTTGTCAATCCTCCTTGTGGGTGCGAAAATCCTGGCAAGGAACTAAAGTGTGAAGACTGTAGCTATTTAGAAGGTTGTTTATCTAACTTCAAACCGCGTTATAAACCATCTAAGCAAATGCCAGCCACCACAAACTTTTTTCGCGTTGATGATTTATTGGTGCAGATTTACAACTCTGAAGTAGAAATGGCAGAAAAAGTTGCAGAAATAGCCCAAAACTATTTAAAGCAAGTTCTATGCCAACAGGAAACAGCAGCTGTCCTCTTAGCAACGGGAAACTCCCAACTCAAATTTCTCGACGCTTTGATCACTTTCGGGGATGTAGATTGGTCTCGCATTACCTTATTTCATTTAGATGAATATTTGGGAATTACAGCTGATCATTCCGCAAGTTTCCGCCGCTATATGCAAGAACATGTAGAGAAGCGGGTTTGTCCCCAGCAATTTCATTATATAGAAGGTGATGCCTTGCAACCTCTAGCAGAGTGCGATCGCTATACAAAACTATTACAAGCACAGCCAATTGATTTATGTTGTCTTGGTATTGGTGAAAACGGACACTTAGCTTTTAACGATCCATCTGTAGCGAATTTTCAAGATCCTTACAGTGTTAAACTGGTCAAACTAGATACAGTCAATCGTCAGCAACAAGTTAACACAGGTTATTTTCCCAATATTGATAGTGTTCCTCAGTACGCTTTTACTGTGACTCTACCTTTGATTTGTTCAGCCAAAAAAATTCTTTGTTTAGCGCCAGAAAAACGTAAAGCACAGATAGTTAAACAGATACTCACAGGGTCAATTAACATCAATTCCCCTGCTTCAATTTTGCGTCAACAATCCCAGGCGACATTATTTTTGGATGCGAATTCCGCCAGTTTACTGTAAACACACAGACAAGTTTTGATTTTTAATAGAGGGAACTAAAAACTTTGTTTTTGACATACCCCCAAAACCACAGCATGAAAATACTTGGCTTGTTGGTTGTCGATAAAACCATTGTGGGGTGGCCATCTCCCCCGCCCCATCCCTGCAAACCAATCACCCCAGATAATCTACAGTTTTTAACCATTCCTGATACATTGGAGGACAAAAACCATGTACACTATGTAAATTAAATTAACAATTATTGACACTTACCCCAAAATCATGCTGGCTGCAATTCTCTTTGACTTAGACGGCACTATCGTCAATACTGATCCCATACACTACCAAGCTTGGCAAAAAATGCTGCTGAGTTATGGTGTTAAAATTGACGAAAAACTCTATAAATCTCGCATTAGTGGGCGGTTAAACCCAGAAATACTCAGAGATATTCTGCCACAATTATCAGCAGCGGAGGGTCAAAAATTGGCAGAGGAAAAAGAGGCGCTTTTCCGGCAACTCGCCCCGCATCTCAAACCATTGAGTGGATTTGCTGAATTAATAGCATGGACAGAAAGACATCAGCTAAAACGTGCTTTGGTAACCAATGCCCCTAGATTAAATGCACAATTTATGCTGGAAGTTTTGGGCATCAAAGATGCTTTCCACACAATTGTTTTAGCTGATGATTGCAGAGCAGGTAAACCTGATCCTGAGCCCTATAAAGTTGCATTGCACAAGTTGGGAATTCCCTCAGAACAAGCGGTCGCATTAGAAGACTCTCCCTCTGGTATTCGTGCCGCCGTCGGTGCTGGTATTCGTACCGTTGGCATAGCTTCCACCCATGCTCCGCAAGTCTTGCAACAGGTTGGCACATTAATGGCAATTGTAGACTTTACTGATTTGCAGTTGTGGAAATTTCTTAACTCTTTGATAGAGCAAGATTTAAGCCTCGTCAAATGATCGCTAACTCTTAAAAAATTTCTGGCGGGGCAATGTCTGAACCAACACTACCAGAGTTTAGCCCTGGTTTAACATTTACTTCCGACATCTGAGAGGATTTGAAAACAGACAAAGATGGAGAAGTTAGTATATTTGGATTCACATCCCTGTCAGTCTTTGCTTGCTGAGAAATCAAAGATAATCCTCCCACAGCCCCAGCAACAAGGGCTGTATGGCCTACATACAGATGTATAGGACGAATATCCATTACCAATCCCCCAGGGGATTTTATGGAATTATACCAAGAAGGTAAAATTGACTGCATGACATCCCCTGGTGGCAAGGAAGCAGCTAAGTTTTTGCCATTTAGTCCTAAAGCATTCCCCATAGCTCCAATAAATCCGCGTACCAAAGTATCTTCTGGTAACACATCGAACTTGCTATTTTCTATTGCTTCCATATAGTGAATTGGCACATGAGTGTAAATATTCATTTGTTGCAGAGAAAGCCCTTGAAACTCACGAGCTTGTTTGAGTTGTTGACCGATTCTGCACATGATTTCTTGACGTTGCTCTGCTGCTGCTTGCTTGGTTAGTTGAGTCGGGTTTGATTTTTTATACAAATTTAACCCGTTGTTTAGTGTTGAACCTGAAGAGTTTGTTTCCGAACATTTTTTTAACTTAATGGTCGATTCCGCTAATAGATTACTTTTCCTACTATCTGTATTAGTGGTTTGGAGTTCTGGTTTACTAGTTGAAGAATCACTGACTGTTTCTGGTTTAACAGTTGGTGAAACTTGAATAGACTCTCTCAATTTTTCTGGTTGTGCGAATTGCTGGAATGCCAAACTAATAGCCTCTCTACCCACAGCTTTTAACAAAATCTTGACTTGTTCTCCTGTAGGTCCCAGCAATTTTTTTAATTTAGCCACAGCACGAAGATAAACTTTACTGCTGTGAAGTTCAGCTTCAATTTCACCCAAGAGCGAACGTAATTCATCTTGAGAGATTTTGACACTAGGATTTCCAGGAATTGTGAACAAATATACAGGTGTCATGGTCATGATCAGAGTTGCTCCTGATATTGAGGCAAAAGTGGTTATGTCTGTATATTTATCGTTTTTTTTCCTTGACCATCCGGAATCTTTTGTATCAAATATCAATCTTTAACGAAAAATCAGTAAAAATACTGTATTAGAGTTGAATTGATTAGTTCTCTCAAACCCTGCTTTTGCCAGTAGTTGAGCCATCCCCTTGATGCAATTTTGAAATATATGCTTAACACCTATAAAGAATATCTTCAAAAATTAATATCTTAATTGTTACTTATAACTCCGTAGCTTTTCACTTCTTGTACAAAAGAGCTGACTGATTGCACATATTCGTCACCAGCAACAATAGCTGTATTATTATGCTCTGCTGTTGGCACTAAGAGTAGTTTTTTTGGTTCGGGAGCGGCATGATAAAGTTCTTGGCTCATGAAAGATGGTACAGTTGTATCAGCAGTACCATGAATGAATAGTACTGGTACTTTTAACTGCGGTACTTTTTTAATCGATTCAAACCGCTGGGTCAAAATTAAATTCACCGGAAAAGTCCGAAAGACGTTTCTATAAACCACCATATCCCGGATAGAAGTAAAGGAACTTTCTACAATCAATCCGGCTGCTTGCGGGTGTTTAACTGCTAAGTCAATGGCGATCGCCCCCCCCATAGAATGCCCATAAATAAAAATTTGCTCCGGCGGAATTTGTTTCTCTTGTAGGAGGTAATTCCAAGCTACGGTTGCATCTTGATAGACCCGCTTTTCGTTAGGAAAGTAACCTTCACTGCGACCATACCCGCGATAATCAATCAAAAGCACGGAAAATCCTAGTTCATGAAACCGATAAGCATGGCCAACGTTAGCACTGATATTGAAGCCGTTACCATGCAGATACAGCAACACATCCGCATCTGCTTGGACGGATTGAATCCACCAACCGTGAATAAGTTTTGGCTGACCATTGCTAACACTTACAGGTAGCCATACATCCTCGTATGGAAGATGAAAAAATTCTGGTGTTCTTTCAACCACACTAGAGGGAAAGAAAATGAACCGAGGCTGCTTGACAAACAAAAGTATACAGATGCCAAGGTAGGCAATGAGAATAATTATTTCTACCATCAGTAGCAAATGGAAACTCAATTGCATTGAAAATTGCGCTTTGTTTAAATTTAACTACTAGGATTTATACTTTATCAGATATTTATAAATGGCATAAATATTTATTAACAAAACCAAGTTGGTTAGTTTCCATTAAAATCAAACTAAACCATAAGTCGATCCAAAAACAGAAATTCTGTTAATCAAGTTGGCTAGACATAGCTAGCTAGGTATGGAACAGTCCTTGCCAGACAGTTGTCACCATCGGTCGCCACAATCTGCAAGCAGTGCAACTAGTTCAAAGTCCCCTATTGTTACCACCAATAGGATAGAGTGGATGTGCAGTGATCCAATAGCTCGTCAGAAGTCGCAACCTGTGGGGGTAAAGGAAACTTACCTAGTCAGTTGCAACCCCTCGGATTTATCCGAGGGGTAGTTCACAATAAAGAACTTGGGACTGGGGATGAGGGAATCCACTAGTTACAATTACGCACTAGCTAACGCTCCATCCGCCAACGGTAATTACAATTCTGGCTGATTCACAAGCCAACTAGTTGATTGCTCATAAGCATAAGCCACCTCAAATAGTTGGTCTTCTCGAAGCACCTGACCAATCAGCTGCAATCCAATGGGTAATCCCTTGTCATCAAAACCACAAGGTATACTTAATCCCGGTAAACCTGCAAGATTTACGGGAATAGTCATCAAATCGTTTAAATACAGCATTTAAAACAGGAGAAAAAGTTAGTGATCCCCTGAGTATGTATTTAAACGATTTGATGACTATTCCCGTAAATCTTGCAGGTTTA
>Ga0172367_10009816_pt1 | contig 10428 bp, 11 predicted proteins | sample Lak10m_FD_114542 | JGI IMG/M metagenome (GOLD analysis project Ga0172367, IMG submission 114542) | Freshwater microbial communities from Kabuno Bay, South-Kivu, Congo - kab_022012_10m | ecosystem: Environmental > Aquatic > Freshwater > Lake | place: Democratic Republic of the Congo: South-Kivu...
GACCGTTAGGCCGGATTGCTGGCGAGGTGAAAAATGCGCAACTCACGCGATTTTATCCAACAGCCCAGGACGCCCTATGGCGCCAATGTCACAGCAGGTTACAGCAGCCTGCGGACGCGTGGCTGGTGTAGCTCCCGGTCGCTGCGCCAGGATGGGCTATCTGCTGGCGCCGCCAGCGACTTCATCCGAACACAGCATCACCAAGGGCGCATCATCCCTAACGGTCGGGATGGGCGTTGTGTTCGCTATGTTGAGGCATACAGGGAGGAACCATGTCACAGAACGAGAATGTTGGCGCGTTCATCGTCGCGCTTCTGATCGTCGGCGCGCTGGCTGGCGTGTTGATCCTTGGCGTGCGCGCCATCGCCGACATCAACCAGGCGCAGGCGGAGAAAGCCTACGCCCAGGCGCAGCAAGCGCGTGAACAAACTCTGCAAGTTCAGGCGTACCAGGACGCCAAAACCGAACGCTGGGAGGCGTTCCTCGCCACAATCACGGCGCTCACCAGCCGACCTGAAGACCGGGGCTGGATCCCGTGGCTCATCCTCTTGGCGCTAATCGATGTGGCGCTCATCATCTATGCCATCTACGTGCGACGGAGGACGCCATGAGCCATGATTATCGCACTGTGACGCCCTCCTCGCAGTCCCAGTCCAAGCCAGCCTACACCTGGGAGCCAGTGCGCTCTCCTTCCGTGTCCGCCGATGGCCACACGCCGCTTTTCCAGGCTGGTGTCGTGGGTGGACTGGTGTTGGCCGGAGTCGTGCTCTACCTGGTCTGGCAGGGTGAGAGCCTGACTCTGCATGGTCTGGTCGGTGCGGGCCTGCTCGCCGTCATCGCCATGTTGGCTACGTTTGTCTGGCGCGTGCTCTGGGCAGCCGGTACGGTTGAGCGCGCCATTGAGCGCGCCGAACAGGTCTCAGGCGTTGACATCAACCGGGACGGCGCGGTCGGTCATCCGGTGCTGGTCGGCGCAGCCCCACCGCCGAATCAAACGCAACTCGAACGCGATTGGCTTGATCTGGCGGCCTGGTTCGTGGAATACTCCTTCAAGCTCAACCGCACGGGCGAGAAGGAGTTGTGCGCGCATCGTCCGCCGCGGAGCCTTGGACAGGGGCCGCACGGGAGGCTATCTCAGGCGCAGTATGACGAGTTGCGCGACACTTTTCTACGGGCCGGCTACGCGTTTACCCGCACCAGTGTGCTGGGCAGGCCGGGGTGGACGTGGAAAGCTGGCCTGACGCCCGAGCACATTGTCGCCGGGTTGCGGCAGTATAGCGAGTAGCGCATGACTGCATCACGAGCGTGCGGAGAGGACTGCGGGCACGGCGGAATGTGCTGTCTGAACGCGCGTGTGCCCCACACGCTGCATATTTGCTGCTCGTTTGGCTGCGCGTGTCACTTGTCTGAGCGCTATGTAGCTGCGCGCACGGCGTCAGCTTGGAACGCTTCTGGCGCCGCCCCCGCAGGGGACGCCGCTGATCACTCCCCCACCCCGTCCGCAAGCAGCAGCAGCACGCAGATCGGTGGGGGAGTGACAGGGGGGGGAAGCGGGGTAGAGGGGGTTCTAGAATGACGCGCAACTCCGCTGCTAGACGATCTGGTCAGATCGTCACATGGACGTACTCCGATTGGCACGCGCACTGGACGGCCTGTGGCAAGTTTACCCCAGCCAATGAACGCGCATGACTGTTCCGATCTCACTCCCCAGCAACGCACTGGCCTGGTAGTCTGGCACCTGGCTCATGGCGAGGGCCTCGACCTCGCCGCCGTTTGCGCACTCACCGGCCTGACGCGCCGTTCGGCGTGCGCGCTCATCGCTCATCTGAAACAGTGCCTTGCCGTGCGCCAGGATTGCCATGACGTTTTTTACCTGGCCGAGTTCACCCCTGTCGCTGCTCCCCTCTGCGCTCAAAACCGGGCTGCGGCGTTAGTGCTGGCTCTCAGCCGAGGCGCGCAACTGCGTGGGGTTGATGTGGCTCGCCTGCTGTTTATTGGCACATCGGCGGCCTATCGGCTGCTCAGTCTGCTTTCGCTGATCCTGCCCATTGCTCCTGATGAGCGCCGCCGCTGGCGAGCCTGCGCATTCTGCGAGGAGTGATCCGTTTAATCCCCTACCATTCTTCCCATTAGCAACGCCACGGCAGCCTCGCGTGCTACCCTGGCCTCAGCCCGTTCTATTTCGGCAGGAGTTCGGAAAATGGCTGATCGCGACGTTTCTGGCCGTTTCGTTCCCGGCAATCAGGCCTCGGCAAAAATCAATGGCGGCAACGGTGGTCGGCCTCGGCGCGCTGTTGAAGAGCGGTTGTTGTCTGAGTTGCGGACACGGTTGGATTGCAACGGTACGCTGGCTACCATCCTGGATAAGGTGATCGATGAGGCGAAGGGCGGCAAAGAGTGGGCGATCCGTTTCATCTTCGAGTACATGGTAGGCAGACCGATCCAGCGCACAGAGAGCAAAATCGCATTGACAGAGTTGCTTGAGTCGTGGGCATCTGGCGACATCTCAACTACCAACCAACCGCTGAGCAACTAGCAGCGCATCTGCACCCGGCGCGGCTCAAACTGGTAGCTGGCGGAGAGCGCGGCGGTAAATCGTTCTCGGCGGCGATGGAGTTGATCCGCAGGTGCAACGTCGAGGATGGCCTATTCTGGATTGTCGGCCCGGATTATGAGCAGGCGCGTGCGGAGTTCGACTACTGCGCTCAGGCATTGACAACGGTTGGCGGAATCGCGGACATCAGCTACCCGCAACGCGGCCAGTGCTCGCTCACCACGGCCTGGAACGCGACCATCGAGACGAAAACTGCTGACGACGTGCGCAAATTGGCATCCCAGGCGCCGGACGGCATCCTGATGGCCGAGGCAGCGCAGCATCCATATGATTCCTGGCTGAAGTTGCGTGGTCGGGTGGCGGAAAAACGTGGGTGGCTGTGGGCGTCGGGCACGTTCGAATCATCGCTCGGTTGGTATGCGGAAGTCTGGCAACGCTGGCAAGTAGACAATCCCGAAGGCGGACAGTCATTCTCTCTGCCGACTTGGGCGAACTTGGCTGTGTTTCCCGGCGGACGCGCCGACCCGGAGATCAAGGCGCTTGAAGCCACTTATCCCGCCGATCTATTTCTTGAGCGTTTCGGTGCGATCCCGTGTCCGCCGGCTGGTCTGGTGTTTCGTGAATTCTCGTTTGCGCAGCACGTATCTGACGCTGCGGTTTACGATCCGTCCCGTCGGGTCGAATTGGCTGTGGACCCGGGCTATGCTGGCGCTTACGCAGTGCTGGCGCTTCAGGATGATGGCGGTTTTGTGAGCGTGATCGACGAGGTCTACATGACGGGTGCGGTGGCGAGTGAGGTCATTGCGGAGTGCAAAAAACGTGAGTGGTGGAGCATGGTACGATCCGGCGTGATCGACATCGCAGGCCGGCAGCATCAGGGTCTACCATCGCACGTCGAAATCTGGCGCGACGAGGCGGGCATTTACCTGCGCTCCAATCAAGTAGGCATCGTGGATGGCATCGCGCGCACCCATACGTTCCTGAGTGATCCTGCCACCAAAACACCGCGCATCCAGTTTGCGCCGCATCTCAAGCACACGTTTACTGAGTTTGGCCGCTATAAATATCCGCAGGTTGCCGAGAATCGCCCGGTACAGGAGGAGCCGCTCGATCGTGATAATCATGCGCTGAAGGCTTTAGCCTATTGGCTGTATGCGAAATTCGGCCCGGTTGAGCGCACACCCACCCATCCAACCCTCGGCCATGATCCATTCGCCGTTGCCGATCCTGCCCAACCCGGCATGTCGCTGACGCTGAACGCGGAGAGGCAAACCGTGCGCTTCATCCCGGAAACTCGTAAGTCCACATCCGCCATTCTGAACTTTGGTAGACGCCGATGACACTCTCCAAGCCTACGCCGCGCGAGATTCTCGACCTGGCGCGCGACCTCCAGGATGATGCCGCCAAACGCGACGCGTTCTATGATCGTCTCGATGCCATCTACGATCAGGAGTCGGACGAGCAAGATAACCCCGAGGTCAAGCGGGTGGTGATGCCGTTTGGCACGAACGCCGTCGATCTCGTCACCGACCTTGCCGCTCAACAAACGCTCACCATCCAGGTGCCGGCAGCCAAGGAGACTCAAGGCGCGCAAAAGGAAGCGGACGTCATTGAAGCCTGGTTGAGAGCGTGGCTGGCTCATAATCAGACGCGTCGTAACGCTAACTACACTGCTGATCTGGCCTGGCACGGCTCGCAACGTGGTATTACCTGCGTGCGCACGTTGTTCACCGACAAACTTATCAAACCCCAGGACGATGGCGGCTTCGGCTTGCGCTCAGTGCCGGTGCTATTCCAGGCGCGTGATCCTCGGCATGTCTACTGGCTCGAAGACGCGGAGGGGCCAACCTGTGTAGCTGAAGCGTTCAAGCGCAAGGCGAGCGAGATCAAGAGGCTCTACCCCGGCGCGCTCGCTGAGGACGCGTCAGGTCTGGTGGACTGGCTTGAATACTGGGACGACAAGTATCGTGCTTACTTCGTCAACAGACGGCTGGTGAAAGTCAAAGGCAACGGCATCGTAGCGCATGGCTACGGCGTGCTGCCCTATACGTTTGCTCCAGCGCGCACTACCCCTCGCCGCCAACCCGATAAGCGTTTTCGCCCACTATTAACCGCCGTCGAAGACACCCTGAGTAACCTCGACGTCTGGTTCTCCATCCTGGCGACAGCCGGCTGGCAGGCCGTGACCTCGGCGTGGGCGGTGTTCTCGGATGAGTACGGACGCGAGGGGGGGAAAGAGCTTAGCACCGGCCCTGGCGACATCAACTACTTTGCCAAGCAAGATCAGGTGCAGCCAGTGCAACGCGCGACGTTGCCGCCGGATTTTTTCAAACTCGGCGATCTATTCTTGCAGGCTCTCCAACAAGGCACATTCCCCTTCGCCATGTACGGGCAGTTGGGCGGCAGTATGGCTGGCTACGCCATCAATCTGCTGACGCAATCCGGGCGGCGTCCCATCCTGCCGATCTGGAAGTCCATTGAGTTGGCCTACGCGGGCGCATTCCGCTCGTGCGTATTGATCTGCCGCAACAAGGTCGCGCCGTTGGTGGGTGATGAAATTGCGCTGGTGGTGCAGAGTGAGGGCGAACAAGGTAATCGTGGCGCGCTGCGCTCGCTCAAACTCGACACACGGAACATCGGCGATGATTTTGCCTGTGTTGTCACCCTGACCGATCCGCTGCCGCAGGATGCAGCGGCGAATCTGCGCATGGCGTTAGAGTCCAGCAGCGGAGACGCGCCGCTGCTCTCGAAGCAAACTGCGCTCACCAAGTTCAAGGTCGTGGAGGACGCCGCCGCCGAGTTGGAACGCATCGAGGCTGAGAAGGTCTTCCGGCAACTGGCGCCGTTTGAAGCGATCAAGTTGGCGATTCAGCGGGGCTATCTGCCGTCGCAACTGAAACTCCCGGAGGGGTTCGTGCTGGGCCCGGGCGGTCAGGTGCTCCCGCAGTCAGCAGTTGAGAAACCCGCCGAGACCGCAGCAGCGCCTACGCCACAGTCAGCGCCCAGTAATGCGCAGGGTATGCCGTCGTTGCCGCCTGAACTGATCCAAATGCTGCTGCAACAGCAGCCGGGTCAACCGGGACCGCCCCAACCCAGCGCCGCCGATCTCCAGGCTATAACCGCCCAAGCGCCGCAGCCGACGCTTGAGCAGATGGCCGGCCAGCCGCCGCCGCAACCGGCATTACCGATGGGGTGATGATGAAAGACTTGTTTGTGCTTCTGCTCGCCTTGACACTCAGCGGTTGCGGCGCGTTACCCGCCGCACGTTTGAACTCAGCCTATGGCCTGACGCCTGTTGAAGGCATAACGCCCGTGCGCACACCGCTGCTTACATCGACTCGCACGCCAACCGACACGAGCGTCGTAGCCTATATCTGCCCGGATGTCGCGCCACGGTGCGTATACGTTTGGCTTGGACCAGGCACGACAACGGCGGTTTGGCTGCCCGCTTGCCCGCCTGTGCTGCCGGACGCAGCGCGTGTTTGTCTGGACTACGGGATCACGTGGACGCGTCCGACACCGTAATCGATACCTGACCCTACCATCAGGGGTGCCACATGACTAGACAGATGCCAAAAATCCGACCGTTGAAGTCACCTAAAGCGCCGAAATCTACACCGCCGGTTGTACGTTCGACGCCACCACTGACCCCTGTGCCGGGTGGCGGCGGGGCAGTCGGCGGAACGACACGCACGAAACCTACTGCGCGTGACCATCCCCCGCTAGCACCCTGGGCGCGTGGGGGCACGCTGACAAATCCATCTGCCAGGCCAACGCTAGGGACAATGATCATCCGACCCGTGAAACGGAGACGCAAGTCAAAGTGAGGTTTATATGGCAAAGAAAAAGAACTCCAAGAAGTGGATCCAGAACGCCATCAAACATCCCGGCTCGTTCACGCAGCAGGCCGAGAAAGCCGGTAAAAGCGTGGCTGAATTCGCAACCGACGTGCTGAAGCCGGGCAGCAAGGCCAGCACGACCACCAAGCGGCGGGCCAATCTCGCCAAGACATTGAAGAAACTGCACAAGGGGAAAGGGTAATCGTGAAAGGCTTGAGTCTACCTGATAGTATCGGCCATGTGAGCACCGCTGTCGCTCAGCGCCTCGATACGTTGGACAAAGCCGTGCCTGAGCAGCGCGAGCCTGAGTTGCCGTTTGCCGAGTATCTGACACACGCGCGTGTCTACGCTGCCCACGATCCGCTCTTTCGCCGCCAGTTTGAGGACGCCCTGCGCCAGTACGAGCAGGTGCAAGGAGTGTTGCCCTGATGGCTATCGTTCCGCCGCCGACTTACCCGACCGGCTCATGGGGCGGCACAACGCCTCGCCCGCCGACGACCAACTACCCGACCGTCGCCCAACAAACCGCCCTCAACGAGAAGAACATGCCGGGCGCGTGGGCCAACTGGTTCGCACAGGTCATCCAGCCCCTGGCAACCTACTATACGCCGGAGCAGGGCGGCGAAGCACAGGCGACACGAGACTGGTATAACTTCGGCAACTACTGGTTACAACAGACCGGGCGGCCACTGACCACTGAGGATATGCAACGTTTTATGGTTGGCTTTCAGGGCTATGCCAACCGTCTGGGACGGCAACCGTTGCTGTCCGATGTCTACGATTACGCCGGACGTGTCTTGGCCGAGCAGGTGCGTCCGCCGCTGGTGTCTTACCTCAAGATCGGAGAATTCTAATATGAGCGATCTGCTACGTGACGCCAAGTTCTGGACTGCCATCATCGCCCTGCTCAACGCCATCGTGTTCTACGTCGATCCGCAGTTCCCCAAGGAAATTTGGGCTGCTATTGACGCCCTGTTGGCCGTCGCGGTCGGCTATCTGGCGACGCATGGCGCAGTGGTTGCGGCCCGCGCCCGACGCGCCCTGCGGCAGTGATCAGCGGTTGAACGGATAAGCGGCGGGGTTTGAGACATGCGACTCAAGGAAGATTCAGTCGATTACGGCAACGTGTCCTTCCCGGCGCTGCCGACCACAACGACGAAAAAGACAACGTCGAAGAACACGTCGTCGAAGCCGACTACGCCGAAGAAACCGATCGCCGGGCCGGTTGCACCAACGTGGCCGACCTCGCCGACGATCGTACCTACGCCCAAGCCCAAACCTACGCCGGTAGTCACACCGCCTAAGAAGATTGTCGCTGGACCGGTCGCGCCGGTCTATCCGACCTATCCAACCTGGCCGGTGTACACGCCGCCCGCGCCGGTCTATACGCCGTTGAAGGTCTATGTGTCGGCGCCCCCGGCGCCAGCGCCAGTTTATGAGCCTCCGGCTCCGGTTCCTGTTGCGAGCGGTTGGAGTCCTGCGCCGCCGGTCTACACGCCGCCCCAGCCACAGGCGCCTGTCGCCATCATCCCCCCTGCCCTGCCTGCCGTCACGCCGTACTCTGCCACGCCCAGCATTGGCCAAACGGCGCTGTCGGCTTTCAACGTTGTGCGTGATGTGCTGGGCAACCTGGGACGGATCGCTCCGGCTGAGAGCGTGGGCGATTGGCTGCGGCGGTACGGGCCGGACATCCCCGCGGCCATCGGGCAGGGCGTTGGTGAGGGTCTGGGTAAGGTGCTGGAGGTAGCTAAGCCCATCTGGGAGGCCGTGCCAGATGTTGTGCAGAAGCCCGTTGAAACCGTTTTATCGGCTGCGCAGATTCCCTATGCCAGACTCGTTGAGCCAGTAATCGCCTCCTCCTGGTCGAAGATTCCCCAGCAGTGGTTCGACTTGCAGCAACAGCAGCGCGAGGTCGAAGCGCAGGCGGATACAGCGCGGCGGGCTGGCGATTGGACCACCTACAACACTCTCAACGCCCAGGCGCAGGTCATCAACACTCAACGCCAAACCCTGGCCGCCGCTATGCTGGCTCAGCGTCGCCAACAGACGCCCGGGGCAGCCATCCAAACTGCTGCCAGTATCGCCAAAAACACCTTCGGGCCGCAAGCAGAAGCCAACCTGGAACACTATCGCTCAACCGCCAGCCCTGCCACCCAACTGCTGTGGGGCGCGATCTTCGATCCACTCAACCTGGCCGATGTAGGGCTGGGGTCGGCTACTGATGCGTTGCGTGTGGCGCGCGAAACTCGCCGCTGGGCGCCGGTTGCCAAGAGCGTCGAGGAAGTCGCTGCCGACATGAGCAAGGCGGGTGCACGGGGCAATAACCTGATCGGACGCTTGACGCCCTTCCGCCTGACGAATCACAGCCTCGCCAACGCCCTGGTCAACGAGACCTCGGACGTCGTGCCGCGCCTGGTCGAGGGTGGCGGAGTGGATCTCCTGGACGCATTCGCCAGGAATCCTGATGCGCCCAAAGTGGTCAAAGCTACGGCGGGTCTCTCGCAAAGTTTGCCAGCCAAGCGCACGGCTGCCGTTCTCCGCAAGGCCCTGGGCGATGATCCGGGCGCTGAGTTGGCTAAGATCGTCCAGGCTGCCAAGCAAGACGACATCGCGACCGTAGCCGATCTCGCCCGACGGTACGAGGATGCCACTTTGTCTTTCTTCCCGGTTGGCAACGCCAGCCTGCCGGCGCGCCTCAAGGACAACGTCAACAACCTCCTGTCGGTCACGTACATGGGCTACAACCCCGGCTACGCGTTTCGCAACGCCGCCAACAATCTGGTCACTGCGGTAGCTGACGGCGTGTCGCCCTTCCAATCTACGGATAGTATCCGCCAACTGTGGTTGCGCTGGGGCACGCCGCCCGTCGCGACCAAGCAGGGTTTGGGTTCAGCGGGGGATGTCTGGAAATCTCGGGCGGCAGCGACAGAGGCTATGGCGAGTTTGGCCCAACCGATGAAACTGACTGCCGTATTCAAGGGCATGACGTTCAAGTCGCCTACCCTGACCCTGGGGCAGAACTTCGAGCGGTACGCCTCTGAACGCATCATGGCGCATCACATCCAGAACTTCTGGGAACAGGTGTGGCCGAAGACAGTCAGCGAGTGGAAGGGCAAGCTGGTTGCGGCGGGTCTGGATGACGCCCAGGCCGAGTACTACTGTCGCCGGGCTGCCGGGGCCATGAATCCGCAGGAGTTGCGCGCCATTGCCCCTGCTGCACCTGCACCCATTGCTCCCGCCGGCGCGCCTCTCCCTATCGCTGCCGCAGTGACACCGAACGCGCCCATGCCTTATCCGATGGGCGCCAGAGATTTAGCGCGTGGCAGAACAGAGTGGGGCGCGGCGCCTGACCTCGCCAAGACCGTGCCACCGGAAGTCGTGACCGAACTCGAAAAGGCGGGCGATCCCGGCTTAGTCACGGCTGTGCGGGAGGTGGTCGAACAGGCCGATACGCCGACGCAGGCCGCCGCCGCCGTGGATGTGGTTGAGCAGATCGGGGAGCAGGCCACCCGGGCGCAGCAGGTGATTGGTGAGATCAACGTCGCCGCCCTGTTCCCGCCCACCAATCGGGCCGAGGCCCGAGACTTCTTCCTGCGACTACGGGAGATCGAACAAAGTTTCATCACCGATCACCGCCAGCGTACGCGGGCCGTGTGGCAGGCAACACGGGGCCTGAGGCGCGATCAAGCCGATATGGTGTGGGAGAAATACTGGGAGACCACGAAACAGAATCTTGATCGTTTCTATACCCAACTGAACGACGCCGAGGAGACCGTTGGCCAACAGATCGGCATGACCGCTGAGGCGATCAAACGGGCGCAGACCTACCGGGCGGAGACCATCGCGCACAAAGACGCCTATGTGCAGAAGTTGCGCGCGACCTGGGGCCAGAGTCGAGCCGTTCCACCCGAACAACGGGACGCTATCTGGAACGAATTCTACACGTGGGCTGACCGTCACTACGCTGAGAGAGCCGCCAGAGAGATTGCCTTCACCGAACAGCGCATCACGGACGTGGAAGAAGCCCTGTGGAAC
>Ga0172367_10009817_pt1 | contig 10428 bp, 12 predicted proteins | sample Lak10m_FD_114542 | JGI IMG/M metagenome (GOLD analysis project Ga0172367, IMG submission 114542) | Freshwater microbial communities from Kabuno Bay, South-Kivu, Congo - kab_022012_10m | ecosystem: Environmental > Aquatic > Freshwater > Lake | place: Democratic Republic of the Congo: South-Kivu...
GCTCCAGTTCGAGTGGTCTTCAAGGGTGACTTCAACATCCTCGCCGACCGTCAGCGGGCCGGCAGAGTAGGCGTTGTAGCCGGCGGGGACAGTCAGGTCGTCGGTGATCGTGGAGGGGTTCATCCTCACCGATGGATTGAGGTCGGGGTTGGCGGCCAGGGCGGCGGTCCATGCGGCAGCGGCCTCGGTGGCTGCCGTCTGCGCGGCGACGCGATCCGCATCCGCCAGCGCGGCCTGAGCCGCCGCCAGCGCGGTCTCGGCCTGGCATTGGTCGAGGTAGCTTTCGGCGCCGGTGACGATCGCGGCTTCGGCATCGGCGATGGCCTTGGCGACGGTTTTGACGGCGCCGCCGTCGGTGCTGACGGTACTGCTGCTGTCGCCGTGGATGATGTCGTGCATGATCACCGCGTCGGCGGCGAGTTGGTCGATGTCGGTTGCGAGTGTCATGATGTCACCAGTAGCCCGGCAGGGTCGTGTGGATCAGGGTGTGCAGCGCGTCCGCGCCATAGGCGATGTCGTCCAGGTCGTAGGCGACGGCCACCTCAAGCTCGGCGGCGGTCATCACCGGCATGGCCGCCACGCGCAGGCTGGCGGCGACATCCCAATGCAGGCCGCTGCGGGCGTCGGTGGTATAGGCGCCCTCGAAACTCGCCGCCAGGGTGTTCATGCCCAGGCCGTTGGCGAGGCCGATGTTGAACTCGTCGGCGCCGTTGGCGATGTCGTTGATAAACCAGTCTTCAAAGCTGGCGAACTGCGCCGGGGTGAAGCGCCAGCGCACGCTGACGATGTGCGGGGCGCTGGCCGAGATGCGGCGCGGGCGCAGGTTGCCGGCGTCGAACTCGGGGCGCCGGATGCGCGCGACCGGGGTGTAGCCGTAGCCGGCGCGGAGAGCGGCGGGAAGTCCGGCAGGGAAGTCCATCACGCGGCGGCCGGCAGGGCGCGGGCAAACAGGGTGGCGGTGACGATATAGCCGCCGGCATGGTGCGCCTCGGTGCGCGGGTCGTCGGCGAGCAGGGCCGAGACGCTATTGATGCCCTGCCCGCTGGCCAGATCGATGTCGAACGCCAGCGCGCCGTCATGCACGGTGTGCCGCAACCAGGCCTCGAACACGGCTAACTCGGCTTCGGTGAAGACAAAGCGCACGGCCATCTTGGCGGGGGCGCTGGTGAAGCGGGCGCGAGACCTGCGCGCACCAGACTCGATTGTCGAACGGGCGACGCGATCCACCGGCCGGATGCCGTAGCCTTCCGCCGTCGGCGGCGGCAAGGTTGCGGGGTAAGCGGCCATCAGCGCACCACCCCGGCCGCCGGGTTCAGCTTGTAGCGGCCTTCCATGTGCCGCGCGATGCGCCCGCCGTGGCCCATCTCGCGCATGACGATCTTGATCACCTGGCCGTCGACGTCGATGCTCGGCTGCACGGCAGCAACCTCGGCCGGCATGCCGGGCGGGTTGATGACTTCGACGCGGACATTGCCGCCGCCGCCCAGCGCCTTCATCTGCCCCGGCGTGAAAACGCCCTCGCCACGCTTGAGCACCGCCGGCACCTCGTCGCCCGCCAGGCCGCCGCCGTGATACTTCGGCGCACCGGCGAACAGCGCCAGGTTGCGCAGGTGCAAACCGCTACCCTCGCCTGCGCCGACGATCCCACCGCTGTGCAAATCCCAGAAATAATCGGCATTACCCTGCACCGAACCGTTCCCGCTTATGCTGCCGGCGCCGCCGCTGAACATATTCCCCACCAGGCTGCCAAGCCAATCGCCGGCCCCCTTGGTAATCGGGTCCATTATCTTCTTCGCCTGCAGCCGGGCAATGTCCTTCATCCAGGAATTGATCAGGTCGGAAAACGACGCCTTGCCGGTCACCAGCAACTCGGCGAAGGTATCCGCCGCCTTGTTGCCCATGCTCTCGATGGCGTCCTTGATGCCACCGAAACTATCCTGCCCGGTCTTTTTAAGGTCCAGCATCGACTCGCGCTGCTTGGCAAACTTCTGTGCCAGCACGTCTTCGGCCTCCGATGCCTGATCGGCGGTCAGCAAACCAGCAGCGCGCAAGCGATTGACCTCCTCGATCTCGCGTCTCAGCACCCGCAGCGGTTCCACGCTGTCCTTGATTGCATCGGCGCGCTTGTTCGCCGCATCGGCTTCCTGCTTCTGCAGGCGGGCCGACTCCATCGCGCGCCTGTTCGCTCCCAGCCGCGCCTCTTCGTCGTCATCGGCCGCCGCATACTCCGCCGCCCTGGCCGCCGCCAGGTTACGCTCGCCGAGATCGATCATTTTCTGCAGCGGGGTTTTGGCAACGGCCTTGCTGCCAGCCGCGCGCTGGTGCAGTAACGCGGCCAGCGCTGCCGCTTCGGCATCGCTGTTTGCCCCTGGTAACATTGCCGCCCTTGTCTCACCTACTTTATGTGCACCAGGCGCGCTACGAATCGCTTCCCGGGCCGCCGCACTCATTTCCTGGGCGGCGCGCAAATGCATCTCGGACACTTTGCCGAAGGTAAGTTTCGCCAGATATCGTTCCACATCGGCCCCAAACTCCAGCAGTGCCGCCTTCGCTCCCGCGAGCGTTTGCGCCCATGGATCGGTGAATCCGATTTTCAGCACGCCGCCAAATCCGACAAACAGCGTTTTAAGCAGACCCGCCTCTTTCGCCACGTCGCGCAAAACCGGAAGCAATTCGCGGTTGAATGCATCGACCAGCGGGAGCGCGTTTTCGGCAGCCACCGCCTTGAACTGCTGTCCCATCAAATACATGCTGTCATTCAACTTCTGCGCCTCGGGCGATAGCTTCGTCAAGGCCTCGCCGTACCGCGCTGTTTCGGCCTCAATCTCTTCTAGGCCCTGGCGCCCCATCACTAGCATGGGCAGCAGTTGCTGCCCAACACCACGCCCGAACAGCCGTGTTGCCAAGTCAAGCCGCTTCACTGGGTCAGTCATTCCGGCAAACAAGTCGGCCAGCTGCATGAATGCTTCATTGGTATCGCGCGATGTAACTCCCGCCTTGCGCAGCGCCTCGCCGTTTTCAGTAATGTGCTTGGCCAGCATGCGCGTACCCTGCGCCATGGCTTCCAGGCTGGTGCCGTTCATTTCGGCGGCAGCCTGCCAGCCCACCAGATCCTTGATCGACATCGCCATGCGGGTGGACATTTCGTCCATGTCGTCGGCGACCTTGACTTGCGCCTTGGCCAGGCCAATGGTTTGGTTTACCAACTCGGCCACGGCAGATATGGCGTTTTCCGCCAGCGCCGAAAATACCCCGATCGCCGCGCCAAGCTTCGCGACGTTCGCCTTTGCCGACTCGATCCCGGCGCGGGTCTGGTCGTCGGCGGTGATGATGACCTTGGTGTTCATCTCAGGTCTCCAGGCGCAGGCCAAAGGCCGCAAGCGCCGCATCGGTGTCGTCGCGGCCGGCGTCCGGCGTGTTGCCCGTCAGCGCGCCGCGAAACCGCTCCATGTCGCCGACATCGCCCCACGCCGCCACGCGCAGCGCTTGCATCTGCAACAGGGTTTTGTGTGCCGTCAGGCGCGTGATGGCCGCCATATGCCCCCGCACTTGCGCCAGTGTGTAATCGAGGATGTCGCCATAGCGGTGTCCGTGGTCGATCAGGAAGGCAAAGGCGTCGCCCCACTCGTCGCCGGGGTCGCCGGGGTCAGTTGGGTCGCCTGGCGGGTCATTTCCAGCTGCGCGCGCATTGTCTCGATCTGCGGCGCCACCCGTTGGGCGAAAAAATCGCCATTCACCTCCATTACCGCCGCGACGACCGCCAAAAACTCATCTGCCAGCAGGTCGCCAACCACATTGGCCGGCGTGTCCGTCGCCACCGACATTGCCGTGATCAGGTCATCGCCGTGGCGCGACACCGCCAGCGCCAGCTTGCCCTCGAAGAGCAACGGCATCGCCGGCCACAGGGCTCGGGTAAATGCCGGAATCTGGCGCACTTTCAAGGGCAACACGGCGATCGACGTAGTGCCCGCCGTAATCATGCGCGGCGTCGGCACATAGGTTTCCAGGCTGCCCATGCTTACTTCACCACGATCTTGAGTTCATCGTTGCCCGAGCTGGGCAGCGCGCGCAAATCCAGCCCGATCAGGCGCCGGCCGTTGTATTCCGTCAGCTTCGGGTTGATCCGCTGCACCACCGGCAGGTAGAGCACCAGCGAATTGCCGGCCATCGTGCCATACGAAAACCCCAGCGACGTAGTGGTATTGGCCGCCACGGCGGTCATCAAGGCCACCTCCTGTGCCGCCGTCAATTCCAGATCGCAGGTGCCGGTGATTTCGCGGTTCACGATATCCACGGCCTCGCCGCCCAGCATGGGCGTGTATTGCACGTCGTTGCCGGCATTGATCGACAGCCCGCGCGACGGATACGCCGTGCCGCTTGACAGGGCGCCGGCCGCGTACGTACACCCCAGCAGGATGTCGCCCGCGTTCGGGTTGGTGATCGCCACCGGCTTCTGGAATGCCGTCAGCGTCAGGCTTGGAATCGACGCCTCCGATGCCCCCCCCTCGATGCCCAGGAAGCGGAACTTCATCGTCGGCCGCGCGCCCAGCGTCAGATCGAATTCGCAACTGCCACGGCAGCCCGTGGCAATGTGCAGAACACCATCGTCATAGTAGTAGATCGTCACCGACGGGAACGCCGACGAGACCGGCGCATACTCGAAATAGGCGCCGGCATCCGATTCGGCGTAGCCGCAGGCCTTCAGCAGCGGCGCCCAGGCCGGCGCCGTCAGGCCCTCGTCGCCGGACCCGGAAAGCTCCACCGAGAATGACATTTCCACATGCTTCGTGCCCACTAGCTGCTCGCTGCCGCCCAGGTAGCCGCGAACCAGATTGCGGGGCACGTTGTCATAGCTCACCGCGAACGATGCATCCGAAATCAGGATGGCATTCGCGCTGCCGGTAGGTGTCGGGTCCGTGTTGTAGGTGCTCTCGGCTTTCGCCAGGATGGCGGAATTGCGGATCAGGCGGCTGGCCATGGTGTCTCCTTCGTGTCAGGTTTCAAGATCGGCCCAGGCGCTGCGGTAGCCGATGCGGTAAGCGAGATTGCGGGCGACGCAATCGCCAAGACTGAAATTCCACCCGCCGGAAAGCCGCTGCACCGTGACCGGGTGCCCGCCAAACCCGGCGGCGGCCATCAATGCGGCATGTGCCGACACCTCGTAAGGGTCGGCATCTGCCTCCGGGTTTTCGCTGCCGGCGACAAGAATCGAGATTTCAATGTCGGCCAGCTGATCGAGTGTGCGGATCTGTGTCGGCGATTCCTCCGGCCGGTCGTCCGACGACAACACCACCAGCGCGGGCAGCTTGTCTTCGTCCAGCGCGAAATCGAGGTTGCGCCAGGCGGTCAGGCCTGTGGCCGTGGCCAGCGCCGTGGCGATGGCATCCACAATCTCAAGCCGGATGCTGGCCATCAGGCGGCCACCTCGCGCATCGCGAAGGCCAGCAGCGTGCCGTCGGCCGAGCAGTTGCTCAGATCACGCTCGCGCAGCTTGTACGTTTTGCCGTTAAGCGCCACGGTATCGCCCTGGGATATTCCCGTGGCGTCCGTGGCGATGAACTGGATTGCGGGTTCGGCGGCGCCGATCTGGGGGATCGTGCTGCCGCTACCGCGCATCAGGCGCGCATCGAACGTCGCGCCCGCGCCACCGCCAGCCGGCGTCCAGACAGTCGAGTACAGCAACCCCCGACCCTTGAACTTTTCAAAGAAGCTGGCAGCGGTGAGCACGATGCGCGCATGGCCCTATCAGGTCGTGGTGCCCGGAACCCCGGTGAACATCACATCGATGTCCGTCACCCCGTTGCCGGCGGCCTCGAAGGCCACGGCGGGCGCCCCCGTGATGTCGCCGGTCGCTGGCGTTGCGGCGCTGTCGTCAAACGCAGCGGCCGACGCGTCCCAAGTCAGCTTTTCGCCTTGCGCGATCACCGCGCCCGAAACCTTGGGCACGTTGAACACACCGCGAATCGCCACCGAGCCGCTGGCCGCGTTGGCGATATCCACCAAAGCCACACCAAGGATGTTGCCGATGGCGACGACATCGCCGGCCGAGACCGCCGTGCCGGAGTTGGTCCATTCGATGACCTCGCCGGGTTGTACGTAGTTGCTTGCCATGTCAGAGTTCTCCTGTCGTTTGGCGGGTTATCAGGCACCGGCGGCCGTTGCGGCGCCCCGGTAGTCGATCGCGGCGGTGCCGTAGTCCAGGCGCACCTTGTACTGCGCGCCATCCACCGTGAAGCCGTCTTGCGCTTCGAGGTAGGGCTCCTGCTGGCCGTCGAGGAAGGCTACTTCCAGCACCGGCGCTTCGCCGGGATCGGCAAAGGCATAGACGCGGGTGCCGGTAAGGCGCGGCGAATCCACCACGTCGCGGAACAAGCCGCGCACCACGTTCGGGCGGCGCTGGTTCTTCTGTGAATCGTCGTCGTATTCCTGCGCGTTGAGCGAGCGCGCCAGGCTGCCGGAGGCCATTGGCGTGACAATGACGGACGGGCGCAGGTCCAGGTAGTCGTTGCCCGACACGTCGGTCTGCGAGGCCAGCTTCTGGCGGATGGAATCGAACACCGTGACCGAAATTGCGCCGGTGGCGGCAATGTTGCTGTGGTCGGCGTGGAACAACGCCTTGGTGTCGCTCATGGTCGGGCCCAGGCCGCTGTTCTCGGCCAGCATCGCGTACACACTCGCCTCGACGGTGCGCGCGGCAGCCATCGCCAGCGACGCCGAAAGGCCGACAAAGGCGCCGAGGTCGTCATTGATCACCGTCTGGCGCGACAGGTTGATGATGTTGCCCTTGGTCGATGCCGTGATGCTCGACTTCTCGCCGTCCGGGATGCTCTTGTTCTTGAACTCACCAAGTTCGGAGAGGCTGTCCAGGTTGCCGAAGCTGCCCACGCGGTAGCGGTTGTGGGCGCGGAAATCGGACACCGAGCCGACCGCACAGAAGCGGCGCCAGGTCAGCGCGGCCTTGGCGTAAGCGGCCTGCAAGGACTTGTGCATGGCATTTTCCAGCAGCACTGGAAAATCGCTGGTGCCCTGCGTAAAGGCGGCGGCAACGACATCCATCTGGCTCATGCCACGCGTATCGACGCCGATGCGATCCAGGCTGGCGCGGGCAATGTCGAGCAGGCGGTAGCCGCGATACGGGTTGCCGCGGATGTCGGCTTTTTCCGGAACATCCATGCCGGCGCGCACCACGATGGCGGCGGATGCGGCAGCGCGGAACTTGTCGGTTTCGTCGGCGAGGGTGTCGATGCGTGGGAAGGACCCCTTGGGGTTGGCCGGGGTTGCGCCCTTACCCAGATGCGCCAGCAGGCGGGCCCGCACCTGATCCAGCGAAATGCCGGGATCGGCGAGGATCTCGGTTTGCAGCGCCTGCACGCCCTCGTGCGTGGTGACGAAGGGCTGGAACATGGCCAGCACCTCGGTGTTCATTTCCTTGGTGCGGGCAAAGGCCGGCGCCGGAACGGCGGTGGCAGCGGGAGTAGCGGGAGTGGCCGGGGTCGGAGTGGCCGCCTGCGGTGCAGTCATGGTAGGTTCCTTTCGGAGATGAAAAGCGGCAGCCGCCGCCGGGACTGAAAAACGGGAAAGATCGAAGGAGGCGGACACGGCCACCGCCGGGCCGACCGCGTCACACCATCCCTCGGCCATGGCTTCCGCCGCCGTGAACCAGTGGTCGGCGCCATCGGAGAGCAGCGCCATGCAGTCGTCGTGTTTCTTGCCGCTCTTGCTGGCGTAGCTTGACGCCATTGCCGCCGCGTACTTATCCAGCATGGCGGCCTGTTCGCGCAGCGCCTTGGCGTTGCCCATCGCCACGCCCCAGGGCGCATGGATCATCAGCATGGCGTTGTCGGCCATCGTGACCTTATCGCCGGCCATGGCGATGTAGCCGGCGCTGGAAACCGCGATGCCATCCACCTGGACATCGATGTCGGCCGGGTGGCGCTTCAATGCGTTGTAGATCGCCAGGGCATCGGGCACCGATCCGCCGTAGCTGTTGATGCGCACCGTGATGGTGTCGGCGTCGATCACCTGTAGGTCGCGCACCAGGTTGGCGGCCGTGACGCTATTCTCGTCCCAGCGGTCGCCGATGTTGCCGTAGATGTAGAGTTCCGCCGTGCGGGCCGCGCCTTGCGCGCCGCCTTCGGCCTTGATCTCGTACCACTCGCGTTGCAGGGGCTGCGTCATCGGGTTTCCCTCGATTCGGAATATTCGGAAGAATGCCGGGGTGCCTGTCTCATTTCTTCCCCTGAAATGAGACTATGTGCGCCGCTTGGTGGGCGCCGCCGGGTCGGATGCCGGAGGGCTGGCGGCGGGCTTGGGCTCCGCCGGCTTTTCCGCCGCGCTGCCCTTGGCGGCGGGAATCTTCTTTTCCTCTTTGGCCTTGAGCCAGCGCGCCTGCTGGTCGAGCACGCGCATTGGGTTGCCGCCGCGCTTCCTGATGATCTCCGGCCCGCTGGTATAGGCGCGGTCTTCCTGAATCGCCCAGGCTTCGGCCTCGCGTTGCGGATCGATCCACGGCATCTGCGGGGCGAGGAACAGCGCGTCGTTTTCCGTGCCGGGCTTGATGCCGGGCGGGATGCGCACGCGGCCCGAGGCGACGGCAATGGCGACGAAGCGCTCCCAGATCGGGCGCACGATGCGCGCGGTGAATTCGGCCTGCAGCACTGCGTACATCGTCCAGCCTTCGACCAGCTCCTGGCGCTGGCTGCTGTAGGTGCCGTCGTAGGTGCGGGCGATGCTCGAATACGTCGGCCCGGTGCCGGCCGCCACGGCGCGCAACTGCCCGCTGCGGTAGGTTTCCAGGTTCGGGTTGGGCCGGTTGGTGTCGATGGTGCCGATGTCCTCGCCCGGCTTCAGATCGTCGAACACCATGCCCGGCTTGAACTTCATGCCGCGCGGCGTGGCGTCCGTCGCTTCGGCGTACATATCCGGCTGCCCCTTGCGGATGAAGGCCGCCATGCTGGCCGCCACCTTGGCCGCGACGCGCTCGGATTCCTCGTAATCCTTGAGGTCGTCCAAGCGCCCCAGCACCGAGGCGAATACCGACACGCCGCGCAGTTGCCGGATGCGCGTGCGGTTCGCCACATGAAGCATGCGCGCGGCTTCGATGCGCTTGAGGTTGTTCGCGGCAAACAGGCGCGAGCCGGCAAGGCTGCCGCGCGGGTCGGTCTTATAGACGTGGTAGGCGACCGGGCGACCCCAGTCGTTGATCTCGATGCCCTGCTCGATCAACGGTTGCGCCGCGTGGTGTTCCATCGGCACGAAATCCGGCTCGATCATCTCCAGCGAGAACGGTACGCGCGTGCCGTGATCCAGCCAGGCCACCGATCCTTCCAGTAGTTGCGCGAAGGCTTCGCCGTCCCGATACCATGTGCGCGCCATGAGGCGGCAGAAGCTGCCCCAGTCGTGCTGCCATGTCACCTCCGGGCGGCGGCAGAAGTCGTCCCATTCGGCCGCCATGCTGCGCGCGAAGGCGTCGTGAATCTCGCCCTCCGCGCCCATCGGCTGCGGCTCGATGCCGATGCCCACCGGCCCCACGGTGAAATTCACCAGGCTGTTGAGCACGCCGATGGCCAGGTCGTGATTCTGGTCCAGGTGCCGCGCCTGTTCGCGGATCGTCGCGCCCGCGCGCAGCACCGCCGTGTTGCCCGACGCGCCCTCGCGCCGCGCCTTGCGCGTCTGGCCCGGCGAGGCGGCCTCGTAATAGCCCAACACCTGCCGCGCCTGCGCCCGGCGCATGGCCCAGCGCGGCGCAATGGCCGCGATGGCGCGTTCCAGCGAATCGATCGCCATCGTCGTCAATCCTCGTCGGAGAAGTCGGCCAGCTGGTGGCGCGGGTAGGCCCGCGCCGGCGTGGTCTGCTCCGCCAGCGCCGCCTTGATGACATCGCGCGCCTGGATCAGCTCGCCGATGCTACGGTAGGTGATGCTCATGTCGCCGAGGCGGATGTTCATCTCGCCGGCGGCAATGGCGGCCTCGATCGTCGCCAGGTCGTCCGTGGTGTAGGCCATGGATGTGGGTTCTCCCGTATCTGCCGGCATCATGCCGGGGTGGACGTCTCAAAAAACCCCACAAAATGAGACTGTCGCGGCGCGGCTTGGCGCCGGACGGGTGCTAAACCGGCCCCGGAAACACATTAAAAACGCCTATTTATCAACAAATTAACTATTTTCTGCAAAAATGGCTTGACATTTAGGCCCGTCGGCCCTAATCTACACACATGGCCGGCCCGTTCGGGCAAGGCCGACACCCAGGAGACTGATGACATGATCGACATCTACAACGCCCGCCGCACCGCCGCCCCCATAATCAGCCAGTTCGCCCCGCGCGATCACCATATCGAGCGCGCCGGACTCGGCTACGCCCGCCCCCTCACCGACGACGAGATCATGCGCACCGCGCCGGCCATCTACGCCGACGCCGCGCACGGCAGCC
>Ga0172367_10009819_pt1 | contig 10427 bp, 10 predicted proteins | sample Lak10m_FD_114542 | JGI IMG/M metagenome (GOLD analysis project Ga0172367, IMG submission 114542) | Freshwater microbial communities from Kabuno Bay, South-Kivu, Congo - kab_022012_10m | ecosystem: Environmental > Aquatic > Freshwater > Lake | place: Democratic Republic of the Congo: South-Kivu...
GCTGCTGCAAAAGAGATGGTATCTTCCTTATTCTCTTGCTCATTAACCACATAGGAGTAAGCAGGCTTTATAACAGGAATGTTCACTTCTTCAAGTTTTGTCATTGAACTTGCGCTTTTAATTAAGGCAGTTAGATTCTCTGGCCGAGATCCTGGAAGTTGAGATAGACAAGCTTTAATGATCATATCCCAATCTACACTACTATTTTTATAAAGAGTACCAGGTAACACAAAATGCCCCTCAGGTAAATAGCCCATTAGCAAGAAATACACCAGCACTCCGAAAGAGTAGATGTCAGATGTAAAGCTAGCCTTTGGATCTTCTGAAAATCTTTGCTCTGGCGCCATGAAGGAAAGTGTTTGTAAAAAATTACGTTTTTGTTGCGGGTATTGTATTTTATCTGTAGAGACATCAAGTAAGGTTTTCATCAACTGATGAATCACATAGTTTGAACCAAGCATTGGAACAATCCCCACATCAGTTAATTTCACCTTAAAAGACCCATCTTTATTTTCCGAAAGTAAAATATTAGAAAGCTTTAGCCCGCCATGAACCATTGGATCCTTCAAAGATTTTCCATGGATATAATCTAACGCAAAAGCCGTTTCCTTTACAATTTGTAAAATTTGAGTTTCATCAAGTCTTTTCGAGCATGTGGAAAGATATTGAGCTAAGTTCATAGAACTGCCAAACTTGTAAGGAACAAAATCTGAAATAATAAACAGCTTATTTTTATAAGAAGATACATTATGAACTGCCACAATATTTTCATGATCTAAACTAGCCACTTTTGAAATCCCTTCAGTAAAGGCGGCTTTACATTCAACACCATCTTGTAAAGCTTCAGGGAGAAATTTGAGTACAAATTGTTTTTTAATGAATTTGTGTTCTGCTAAATAAACTGGCCCTAAAGACCCTTCACCAATGACTCGTTTTATCTCAAAATCACCAATTTCTTGCCCGTTCATAGTTACCTCTTTATGTAAAAGGACATTGTATGTGAAACACATTCAAATATCCAATAGAATTTTTCAAAAAATGCCAAGAAGCTTTATCAACATAAATGCTACTGCAAATATCGCTATAAATGAGGCGCCCCAAATGATGTTATTTGATTTCCAAAATGAACCTTGCAAGGTTCCAGCTCTCATCTCTATACTTCCTACCCCATAACTAAACTCTTTGGGGCAAGACTCAGATTGTAAAGGCTTAAAGGCCTCTTGATATTCTGTTTCAAGAGAAGATAGATCAAGCCCTAAAAAAGTTGCATATTGTCTCATAAACCCTTGTATGTATACATAAGATAAAGTCTCTAATCCAATACCAGTTTCAATCGCTTCGATATAAGAGGCTCTTATAGAAGTTGCACTTTCCACCTCTTTAACCGATAAATTCAACTCACATCTTTTTGCCTTGTAAACATCTCCAAGGGTCATCATCTCTAAAACCATCTTTTTCCTCAATTGTTGGGGTAAGAAATTAGAGTAACTGATATAGACAATTACTTCAATCATAGGTATGATATTATTCATGAGTAATTGTTATGTGACTAAATTAAATCCTGCGCTTGCAGAAAAAATGAAAAAGGACCTTGTGGAAAAGGGTTTTACCCTCACCTTTCCCCCCTATACTATTTTTTCAGCCACCTCTTCAGGGGTTTGCTGTAGTTTTTATCTATCAGGAAAATTTACTGTTCAAGGAAAGGATAAAGATGACTTTATCATTTTTTATCTTGAGCCAGAAATCTTGAAAAATGTTTCCTATTCACACCCAAAAAGTATAATTGATCAAACACCAAGAATTGGCTGCGATGAGGCTGGAAAAGGAGATTTTTTTGGTCCTCTTTGTATCTGTAGTTTCTACTACCTTCCATCTCAAACAGATTTTCTTATAGATCTTGGGGTAACAGATTCAAAAACCCTTACCGATGCTAAAATCTCTCAAATCGCAGATACGTTAAAAAAAGAATGTGAATATGAAACTCTCACCATCTTCCCTAAAAAATATAACGAGCTTTATGAAAAGTTTCAAAACCTTAACTATCTTTTAGGCTGGGGTCATGTAAAAGCAATGACCAACCTTTCTGCCCGAATCGGCTGTAAAGAGGTTTTGTTGGATCAATTTGTAAAACCCCCATTTATGACCAATCTTTTACAAAGATCGGGTCATAAAGATATCAACCTTGTAGAGCGCACTAAGGGGGAAGAAGATATTGCCGTTGCTGCAGCCTCTATTTTAGCAAGAGATGCTTTTGTAAAGGGAATGGATAAATTATCTCATGATTATGGGATGGAGATTCCAAAAGGGGCTTCGAAAAAAGTTATTTCAGCAGGAAAAAAATTCCTTTCCCTGCATGGGAAAGGAATGTTACACGAAGTATCAAAACTACACTTTAAAACTTATAGCGATCTATTTGTCTAAAGAGAAATTATTGATGAAATGGTTGAAATGGTGCTCATGGTAATTTTTGATCTCACATTCCATCGCAAGTAAATATAATGAATTGTTTGCCTGAATCGCTCTACCTTTAAAATACACTGCATCTGTTCTGATAAAAAAGTCCATCGCAGGATTTCCTGACACTTCTGTCACTTCTGCAAAAATCAATCGATTGTTAGGATTTTGAGCAATTAACGTATTTAAAAAATGCTCTAAATTACCCTTTGCATCTTCTTTTCTCACCTCACCTGGGTATTTAGCAATAAGAACCATAAACACCTCTTTTCTCTGAAGATCTGCAACATATACATCGTAACGTAACTTTTCTTCTGAACCACGCATTTTCATATCTTGCTGCATATGATCAGGTTTTCTTGGGAATGTGGCCATACAGGTGCCATCTTCTGATCGAACTTGATACCACGAGTTAAACTCTGTATCTACTGCTGTGGTAAGACCATTTGCCATTACACTGTGTAAAGATGGAAGAAGCAACGCTAATCCAAAAACTACCTTTCTTATAGTATTCATTATTAATATCCTTTTATGTTAGTAAGCTTAACGCTGTGGTTGTAGCGGAACCCCCGCTAGTGGGTACTTGAAAAAATAACGCTACTAAAAACTCAAAGAGAAATGCAATAGCCATTAAAATCACCCCTGAAAGTATAAGATTCCACAAGCTCATCCAAGCAGAAAAGCCCTGAACCTGCCCTATTGTGTGCAAGGAAATGACAAATTCCCAAATATAAAAAAACATCTGAGTGAAAATTAAAATCATAACAATCTGAGGCAGCTCCATTAATACATATATCTGAGTAAAAGCCGCGGGTCCAAGAAGAAGAATTATTAAACCCCAACAAATGACCACAAATATCTCAGGTACCCTTGAAAAGGTAAGAGCGCTTAGTATCTGATTAAATGATGCTATCCCCTTAAAAAGCTTTCCAGACCATAAAATAAGGAGTGAAAATAGATTTAAAATGATATAACCAAATGGAATTGCAAGCAAAATACATCCTAATAAGATGTATTTAAACGGCATAGTTAAACTTAACTCAAATCCAGCAGATTGCCTAAATACAAAAACTAAACCTACAATCCAAGCAAGTAACAAAGGAACTTTTCCCATTTTACTTGCAGGGATCTCTTTTATAAAGCCCCTTGGATCAATCATTACCCTAAAAATATTCTTTTTCATATAAAAATGGACATGTTTAATTAAATTGTCAATTAAACGGAACATAATTATAAATTAATTATAAAACAACTAAAAGATTAGTTTTGTTAATTATTTTTAAAAAAGATGGTATAAATCGCTTATGTTCTAAGGATTATACGTGTCCAATGAAAAAAATGTGAAACGGGTGTAAAAAAATGGATTCTTTCTATCTTCTTTCTATCTTCTTTTGCAACCACCGCAGCATTTAAATAATGCTGTTTTTCGAAAAAAACTAATTGCCCAAAGGCCAAAAAGTCCAATAATTGCATAGACAATGCGTGCAATCATAGTATACTCCCCACTCACTGCACCGCTAAAAATCATATTCAAAAGATTATAGTTAAAAAAACCGATAAGACCGGTGTTAATAGCCGACACTACGACAAAAATTAATGATAATATATTTAGGATAAACATCTGCCACCTTCCTTTGGTTAAGTAAATATTTTCATATTATATTTTATAGATTCTTTTGTAAATAAAAAAAAACTAGTGCCAAAAATCCATACTATCTTTATATTCTTGCACATAAATTTAATGAAGGTTTTATGTTTTTTAATAATATTTATGAGGTTACTAGAGAAATCAGTCCTTTTTATAACGAAATTTCAACGTACTGTGGTAAAGTTTCCCTATCTGAAATCAAAATTGATCAAGTACATTTATTTATTAAACGCTTTTTTAAATATTGTCTTTTACAAAAAACCTCATCTGGTGCTTCCTCTGGTGCTTCCTTTCGTGCTTCCTTACAACCCTTTGTTACAAAGTTATTAAAAAGCTCTACAGATTTAAAGCTTCTATTTTTCATAACATACATAGAAAACTCTACTCTTGCAGCTTTTTATCGTGATTATTCCCATAATCCAGAATTTCAAAAACCAAATATAATTCATATTTTTACCGACCAACCTCCACGGTCTAATCTGTTTAGTTTGCTTGGGAAAACAAACGAAACTGTAGTTTCCGGACTTTTTTCAGGAGAAAATTATTTATTAAGACTGTATAAAGGAATTATAGAAAATGATCGATTAAAACCTTATTTTGAACCTTACTTTGAGTCGTACGAAAAAGAGGAAAGAGAATCTTTAAATGCTTATGAAAAAACAGTTACAAGATATTTTATAGAAGACTATTTCCCTGAAGTTTTACAGGGAGCTTATTACCCAAAAAATGTTTATGAAGTAGAAAATAGAGTGAACCCAATAGCAACTGCTTCTGATGTTGCTGCTGTATTTAATTCTTTGATAGAATATATTAACGACAGCGCGCAGGCGAAAAGATCAAAACCCACTTATGAAGATGGTGTTATTATGGAGGGGGGTAAAATTAGTTTTGACCCTACTTTGACAGCTCATAAAGCAAATGAGATTCTTGAAAGATTCATGGATAGCAATAAAGCAAAGCTGGGCGGCTTTGACGCTTTTCAATTTCAGGGTATTAGATTAAACACTTTGCCAAAAGCTATAGTAAAATTACCAAACTTAAAACTCATTTCAATTAAAAATTCTACAGGCTTTAATCTACCAAGTTGGCTTGGAGAAGTGAAAAGCTTAACGGAGATTACGTTAAATAGAAATAACTTGGGAGGAAGGATTCCTTTAGCTCTTTGTAAATTACCTAACTTATACCGTATAGATCTATCAGAAAATCAACTCGCTGGAAGTATTCCTACAGAACTAGGTGATTTAAATAACTTAGTTACGCTTGATCTATCAAAAAATCAACTCACTGGAATTATTCCTACAGAGCTAGGTGAATTACCTGATTTAGAAGATCTTTATCTTCATTGTAATAAACTTACTGGGCCCATACCCCCTGAGCTATTCGATAATAATTTATCAACTTTATACTTAGATCATAACCAGTTAACTGGAAGAATTCCTGAAGAACTTTTAGACTTTATTGAGGAGGACCACGTTGTCAATCTCGAAGGTAACCGTTTTGATGGAGATGTTCCAGAATCTTCTTATGATCCAACATATAAGCTCCCTGAAGGGACTTATCAGATAGGACCTAACGGTGAATTTATTCCCTTGACCTAAAAACCTTATATCTTTAACATATTTCTTATGTCTAAATTTAATAGTGAAGATCTAAAGGCTCTTGAAAAGCTAGCGCGGCTTAAGCTTGATATTAATCGAGAGGTGGCACTAACAGAAAATATTCAAAAAATTTTAGGCTATATGGAGTTGCTTAATGAGATCGATACTCATGACACTTTACCCTTAACACATGTGATTAAGGGGATGAAAGCCCCTCTTGGTAAAGATGAAGTTTCTGAACATCTTCCTGTTGAAAAGTTTTTAAAGGGCGCTCCAGCTCGTGTGGGAGGATTTTTAAAAGTTCCTGTGGTTATTGAAGATAAGGAGGATGTCTAATGTTTACTCTTTCAGCCACAGATATTGTAAAGAAATTTAAGGCAAAAGAGATTTCTGCCGTAGAAATTACGGCGGCATTTTTAGATAGGGCTGAAAAAGAAAATTTAGGCTCTTTATTATCTGTACTTAGAACTCGCGCGATGAAAAGGGCAAAAGACTTAGATGAAAAGTTTTTGTCGGGTAAATCTGTGGGAGCACTTGCTGCAGTGCCAGTGATCATCAAAGACAATATTATGATCGATGGGGAAATTTGCACCTGTGGTTCGAGGTTTTTAGAAAATTATACCGCTACCTATGATGCCACTGTAATTAAAGATCTAGAAAATGAAGATGCAATCATTATAGCAAAATCAAATATGGATGAATTTGCAATGGGCTCATCTACTGCCACCTCTGCATTTAAGCGCTGTGATAACCCTTGGAATACAGACTACACCCCTGGCGGCTCCTCTGGCGGATCATGTGCAGCCGTTGCAGCAGGCCTTGCACCCATTTCCCTTGGATCTGACACTGGAGGGTCTGTAAGACAGCCGGCAGCTTTTTGTGGAATTTATGGATTTAAACCCACTTATGGAAGAGTTTCTAGATATGGCCTTGTTGCCTTTGCCTCTTCTCTTGATCAAATTGGACCATTTGCAAGAAATATTGATGATTTAGCCTTAATTAACGAAGTGATTGCAAAGCCTTGTCAAAAAGATTCAACCTCTATTCAAACTCCTGCAGAAAAAACCTCTAAAACATTAAGCGGATCGATCAAAGGGTTAAAGATCGGATCCCCTACTGATATGCTTGAGGGTCTTCATCCTGATATTCTTTCTGCTTATAATGCGTTTATTAACACCTGCAAAGAACTAGGGGCTGAAATCGTAAACATTTCTCTCCCTCATAATAAATATTCTGTCCCCGTCTATTATATCTTAGCTCCTGCAGAAGCCTCTACCAATCTTGCTCGATTCGACGGTATTAGATACACAAAGAGAAGTTCTAACGCAAAGAGTTTAGCAGAAGTTTATGAACTTTCTAGATCCGAAGGGTTTGGTAATGAGGTAGTACAAAGAATTTTACTTGGAACGTATGTATTATCTGCAGGTTTCCAAGATGCTTACTACAGAAAAGCTCAGAAAGTACGGGCAAAAATTTGTGAAGACTTCGAAATTGCATTTAAGACTTGTGATGTGATTGCTTTCCCAACCACCCCCTTCCCTGCATTTAAACATGGCTCTATTACCGATCCAGTAGCTATGTACAAGCAAGATATTTTTACCATTTCAGCAAATATGGCAGGTTTACCAGCTCTTAGCATTCCGTCAGGATTCACAAAAGAGGGACTTCCTATTGGTATACAGGTACAAGGAGCGCAAATGGAAGATGGTAAAGTATTAAATGTTGCCAAAGCGTTTGAGTCAAAGACAAACTACCATACAATGAGACCATCTGAAAAAGGAGTTTCTCTATGAGCTCTAACTACGGCGAATTTGAGGCAATTATTGGACTTGAGATCCACTGTCAATTAAACACAAAGACAAAGCTTTTTGGTCGAGAACCAAATAATTTTGGCGCTGAACCAAATGCTAATATTGGGTTTGTAGATACTGGTCAGCCTGGTGCATTACCGGTCATTAATGAAGAGGCAGTAAAAAAAGCTGTCCGCTTTGGCCTTGCTGTGGGGGGTAAAATCAGAGAGATAAGTTACTTTGATAGAAAATCTTATTTTTATCCAGATTGTCCTTTCAACTATCAAATTACTCAATTTTATAAGCCCATCATAGATGGTGGCTCTATTACCTGTGATGTAGATGGTGAGCAAATGCACTTTACTATTGAGCATACTCATATGGAAAACGATTCAGGTAAACTTGTTCATTTTCCTGATTTTACAGGTGTTGACTTCAACCGCTCAGGGGCCCCTTTAATCGAAATTGTTTCTGACCCTTGTATAAGATCTCCAAGACAGGCTTCAGCCTACGCCTCTGCTATTCGCTCTATTTTGCTTTATATGAATTGCTCAGATTGTAATATGCAGGAAGGGCACCTTAGGATGGATGCAAATATTTCAGTAAGATTAAAAGGGGAAAAAGAGCTTAGACCCAAAGCTGAAATAAAGAACATGAACTCTTTCCATAATATGGAACTTGCCATCGAAGCTGAAATTCAAAGTCAAATTTCTTTTTATAGAAAAAATCCTGATAAGAGGATAAAAACAGGGACGTACCGATTTGATTTGGAAAAACAAAAAACTATTTTAATGAGAGCTAAGGAAACGGCTAATGATTACCGCTATTTTCCAGAGCCAGATCTACCCCCTTTAGTTCTTGAGCCATCGTTTATCAAAGAGATTAAAGAGTCCCTTCCTGAACTTCCGGTTGCTAAGAAGGAAAGGTTTATCCACACCCTTGGACTAAGTAAGTACTTTGCGGATCTTCTTGTAGACGATAAATTGTTGTGCGATTATTTCGAAGAGGGGCAAAAAATCTGTAAAAACCCAAAAGCTTATTGCAACTGGTTGGTTGTGGAATTTGCAGCTCGTGCCAATGAAATCAATAAACACATAAAAGAGTTACAAATTCCGCCAAAGCATGTTGCAGAACTTGTCAATCTGATAGAATCTGGAAGAATTACTGGAAAAATGGCTAAAGAAATTGCCGATCTTATGTGTAAAAACCCAAATCTTTCCCCTGAAGCAATTGCCTCTAGTGATGAACGTTTTAAGCCTATGAATGATACCTCAGCATTAGAGCTTATCATTGAAAAAATTGTTACTGACAATCCAGAATCTATTGCCGATTATAAAGATGGCAAGGACAAGGCTTTTCAATTTTTAGTAGGTCAAGTGATGCAAAAAACTAAAGGTACTGCATCACCTCCTTTAGTTCGAGAAATTCTTTTAAAGAAAATTGGTGAATAGATCCTTTTGTTACCTATCTTTCACCATCTTCTAATGGATGGTGCTTGAAGAATGATTCTTTTAACATTTTCTTCGAAATATGGGTATACCTTTCTGTGGTGGTAATGCTGCTGTGTCCTAAAAGTTCTTGAATAACTCTTAGATCGGCTCCAGATTCAAGCATATGGGTTGCATAACTATGGCGAAGAGTGTGTGGAGAGATGTTTTTCTTCAAATCCTTCTCCTTTGCTCTACTTTTTACAAAACTCCAAATTTCAGCGCGGGAGATTCTTTTCCCTGTGCTACTTAAAAATAATGGCTCCATCTTCAATGTACTGCGCCCTTCAAGCTCAAGATACCGAAGGATTCTGTTTCTTGTAACCTCAGCAATAGGGACAATCCGATTTTTCCCCCCTTTACCCTTAACAAAAAGAGTATCTGTGCCAAGATCGACAAGATTTAAATTACACACCTCTGAAACCCTCAAGCCGCAAGCATATAACAGTTCGATCACTGTTTGAGCGCAGGTATCTTCCTTGCCCTCTATTAAACAAAAAGCCTCCTCCTGGGAGAGTACTTGTGGGATTTTTTGCGTAGCTTTGGGCGTTTCTAAAAACAGATCGGTCCCCTCACATTTAATTTTAGTCAGTAAAAGGTATTTGTGATACACACGCAAAGAGATAACAGCTCTTGCAATGGATGCTGACGCATACCCCTTTAGTCGTAGAATTTTTAAAAACTTTGAAAGGTCGCTATAGTCAATCTCTTCAGCAGGTTTTCCTGTAAACTCCTCATATATCTTTAAATCAGAAATATATGCATCGGCAGAAAGTTTTGATAACCCCTTTTCTACCACCAAATAAAGTCTTAAAAGCTTGAATTTAGACATTCTTATAGACTAACAGAAACATCTATTAGACATCCATAAGATCAAGACGCATGAAAGATTTTTTATTCTTTATTCCATCACTTTATCTTCTTTGGAAAAGGTTCCTCAGTTTGATAAATCGGTAGATCTCTTCTAATAACCTCTGCCATAATTCACCTTTGAACACTTGATAGAAAGTCCCCTAAGTACCTCTTCTATGATGTCTAAATTTTCTTCCTACAGGATGGTTTTTTGTTAATTGAGCAAGCTCTTCCTTTAAAAATAGCTCTTTTGCTTTTTCATTTAATCGAGTTGCATTAATTATTTGCTCTAGCCTTTTGATTTCATTATCATAATCTTTCTTAGCCTCTTGTGTCTTTTGCTCTTCTTTAAGTCGTTTCGCCTTTATAGAAATAGCTGTTAAACTCACCACAGGAATTAATGCAAGGACTCCACCGACAACACCTGCAGCTATTTGAAGTCCTACAGATGGGGCAAGAACAGTAGCAACAACAGCTGCTGTAATAGCTAGAACAATCGTAATCACCTTGACGATAATATCTTTATTGGTAAGCTTTACCGCCTTTTTAAGCATGTCTACGATAGATTTTATATCTAACCCACCTACTATAAGGTTTA
>Ga0172367_10009820_pt1 | contig 10426 bp, 10 predicted proteins | sample Lak10m_FD_114542 | JGI IMG/M metagenome (GOLD analysis project Ga0172367, IMG submission 114542) | Freshwater microbial communities from Kabuno Bay, South-Kivu, Congo - kab_022012_10m | ecosystem: Environmental > Aquatic > Freshwater > Lake | place: Democratic Republic of the Congo: South-Kivu...
AAATAGTTTGCACAAGCGAGTCATTAAAGAATACTTTTACATTTTGTGGAGTTTGATTAAAATAAACATCTCCTTCAAACGGCGTGGTAATATAGTCTCCATTCTCTGGATTTTTTATTGATATTGATAGAGGTACTGAAACTACAGGGAGACCAGGGAGAGTATTTAAAATTGGACTACCTAATGAGGGTTTATTTTGTTCTAGTGAAATGTTGTTTTGAGAGGCCCATTTAATAACGGGTTCTTCCCAATTCCTAAATTGTGAATCAAAATTAGGATTTAATGGATATGCCCCTTGTGGGTCATTTTTATCCACGTAATAGAGAATTTCATGAACTTCATTTATTGTGGATCCATCAGAAGATGGTAATTCAACAATGTATTTTCCATTTAGCATTGGTTTATTGCCGTACGCAGGAGATGGTTTTGTAAAAGATTCTTTAGGACGAGTAGGAAGAATTTGGGTATAAAAATCATGAAGAATAGGAACCGCAGCAAGAATACTTCCAGCATTTTTTTGCATAGGAGTGTTATCATTGTTTCCCGCCCAAATACCTGTTACGAGGTTAGGAGTATATCCAATAACCCATGCGTCTCTATAGTCGTTAGTGGTTCCTGTTTTTGCAGCAACATCATATCCTTCAAAATAGAGAGGTCCATGAGATTGAAATAATCGTGAACGCGCATTGTCATCTGATAGAATATCGTTTATTTGTTGTGCGTATTGCTGTTCTATTATTTCATTCTCTTCGTCTTTGTATTCTTCGAGTATTTTTCCATCTTTAGTTTCTACCTTTAGAATAAATTGCTGTTTATGTTGTTTTCCTTCTTGTGAAAAAACAGAGTAGGCATGTACCATTTCGATAAGACGTACTTCACCTCCACCAAGAACGAGTGAAAGCCCGTAACGTTTGTAGTCCCCTAGACTCGTGATGCCAAAAGAGCGAGCAGTATTTATTACATTTTGTATTCCCGCAAGATAGAGTACTTTTACCGCAGGAACATTTAAACTGTTTGCAAGGGCTTTTCTAAGAGAAACAGGTCCTCCATACACATGATCAAAATTTTCTGGTTGATAACTATTTGCTGGATCGTTTGTTGTATCAAATTCGGTTCGAAGATCAAAAATAATTGTTTCTGGTGAGTACCCCTTTTTAAATGCAGTAATATAGGCAATTGGTTTGAAGGATGAACCAGGTTGGCGCAATCCTTGTGTTGCTACATCAAAATTTCCTTCATTTTCAGCATCAAAATAATCTTTTGATCCTACAAGACTAATAATTTGGCCTGTTTTTGCATCTTCACTAAGAAGGGCGGCATTTGTGCCTTTATAAAGTTCTGTGTTACGTTCAGCCCCCGTTTTAACGACTTCTTCAGCAATTTGTTGTGTGGGCCAATCAAGAGTTGTGGTTATCTTTAGCCCTGCATTTCGTACGAAATCCTCTCCGTATTCATTATTAAGATAATTTACCACCATCATTACAAAGTGAGGTGCGCGAATCGCAACTTTCTGTTGAGCAAAGGTTATTTTTTGGGCTACCGCATCTTTGTACTCATCATCAGTAATCCATTTATGGTCCTTCATTGTTTTAAGGCCATAATGAGCTCGCTCGATCAATTTTTTCGTATTGCTTCCATAAGGGGAGTAAAAAGTTGGCGCCTTAGGAAGCGCAGCAAGAGTTGCGGCCTCAGCAAGAGTGAGATCCTTTGTCGATTTATCAAAATAGGATTGACTCGCTGCTTCTATTCCATAAGCATTTCCTCCGTAAGGGATTTCATTTAAATAAAGTTCAAGAATTTGATCTTTTGAAAATTGTTGTTCAAGTTTGTACGCGAGTATTACTTCCTTTATTTTTCTTGATAGCGTTTTTTGTGGATCAAGAAGGGCATTTTTAACAAGTTGTTGGGTAATAGTAGAACCACCTTGAAGCTTTTCTCCCTCACGAATATTTACAATAAATGAACGGATAATACCTTTAATACTAAAGGCTGAATGATTATAAAAATCCTTATCTTCTAATGCGAGAGTTGCTCTCTGTACGGAAAGGGGAATATCTTTTAATGGAATAGTTGTTCTCTTTTGGTCTCCATAGAGATCATAAAGAAGCACCTTGCCTGTTCTGTCGTAAATTTTTGTTGTTTGAGGAATAGGACGATCACTGAAATTTTCTATACGAGGAAGATTAAGAGAAATATATATCAAAATAATACTTCCTATGGAAAAAACTATAAATAACAAAAAAAGACCCCAAAATAAAAATGAATGTAGTGTTGTTTTTTTCTTTGTCATAAGTATTGTTATTTTACATCATTTTACGGTTTAGAGCAATAAAAACGAAAACTCCCGTAAGAGATAATTATCTCTTACGGGAGTAGTGTAGCATGTAGTTATTCGGAGGTTTCTTCTTTGTCAGAACCTTCTTTTTCTTCATCATCATCTTCTGTTTCATCACCGCCCTCTTCTTCAAGATCAAGCCCCTCCTCTCCGTCTTCGAACCAGTTTTCCTCTTCATCGTCACTACGTTTTTTTGAAGCGTTAAAAACTGAAGACGATTTCAATGTGATCATATCCATGTTTTTTAATGGCGACCTTTTAATTGATTTGCTCGTATTCTATTATTTCTGTAGCAGGTGTCAATCATTGCTTTTTAAACTAAAATATGGCTAGATAATTAAGATAAAATAGCACCTTGTTAATTCAAGAAAGGGGTGTGTAAGATATGCAGGTTTATATTTTTTTCTTTGATGATAGGCCTATTCCACTTATTTTCCCTAGCACAGTAGACTCTCTCCTTACTGGAATTCAGAATGAGATTAAAAGAGATGAAAAGACAAAAGCAATTTTCACCCCATGGATGCAACGTCTTATGCGCGCCAAACAAGTTTATCATTCATTTGCGCACATCATTACTGATATTTTAGAGAGAAAAGATCTTGGTATTGTTCTTTTGTGTGGGGATAGTTATGGAAGTCTTTCTTCATATAAACAACCTGGACCTTCAGTGGAAGCTGCTAAAGATCAATATATTCCAATAGCTCTCCCGTATGTAGTAAGACAAAGTGAAATAGGCGGGCATGGAGAGTATTCACAGGCTTATTGTTATGCATCTCCGGTTCTTTCTTCGCAGTTGTGCCACGAACTTTTTAAGTGGTTTTGGGATCATATTCCTCCCCAAGGAAGATCCCTTGTAAAACCAGTTATGTATGCCAAACATCTTACGTTACGAGATGAGAAAGGTGAAATGCCAAAACGATGGCAGACTGAAAAACATAATTATCCAAATGCTATAGATTACGAATCCTATCTTAACGATCCCTATTATTACGAAGCATATTTGGAAGCGATTATAGGACATTTTAAATCATTTAGCAGACCTTCTATCGATGGTGTTCATTTTTACTATGGCTTAGGAGTAAGAAAGGCCGTGGAGGAAGCTCTTTTCTTTAATCGATGGAAGGAAAAAATGAAAAGTCTTTTTTCTTGTAAAAAAATGGAACATATTTTAATGGGAGATGGACAATAATAAGGAATTTGACAAATAAAGAAAAATTTGCTATTATCAAGCGAGAGAGGATTTCAGATTGAATGTGTTTTGGAGTAATATGTCCGCCCGAGGGGCGGATTTCTTATTAATAAAATTAAAATTTAAAAATCACAAATATGTTGGATTTCAAAAATTTTTCTTCGGCTATCGAACAAATTGCGGAGGAACGTAATATAAGTAAAGACTCTATTGTCGAAGCCATTGAGGCGGCTGTTGCTACTGCGTATCGAAAAGAATATGGCAGTAAAGGTGAACACATTAAGGCAAAATTAGATCCTGAAACAGGTGGATTTTTGTTTTGGCAGGTAAAGACAGTTCTTGACGAGAGTATGATCAAAACTCCTGAAGAGGCAGAACAAGAGGCTCAGGAGGAAATTGTTCCTCTCGCTGAGGGTGAGGTAAAACGCTATGTGTTCAACGAAGAACACCACATAATGCTTAATGAGGCGATGAAACTACAAGAGGGTATCGCGCCCGGAGACGAAGTAACCTTTCCGCTTGAACCGCGAGCAGACTTTGGTCGTATCGCCGCACAGGCAGCGAAGCAGGTCGTATTGCAAAAGATACGTGAGGCCGAAAAAACCACGGTGTATCAAGAGTTTAAAGAAAAAGAAGGAACTCTTGTAAGTGGTATTATTCAACGAGTTGAAGGACGTGCTATTTATGTTGATCTGGGGAAAGCAATAGGGCTTATGTATCCGAACGAGACCATTTATGGTGAACGTTATCGTATAGGTGAACGAAGGCGTTTTTATATCCTTGCTGTTCAGGAGGATTACAAGGGCCCTGCCGTAATTCTTTCTCGTGCTCATCCTCAATTTGTGGCTAAGCTTTTTGAAATCGAGGTGCCAGAGATAAATGACAAGGTTGTTGAAATTAAAGATATTGCCCGTGAGGCGGGGAGTAGGACAAAAATCGCTGTTGCTTCCAATGTTGAGATGATCGATCCTATTGGTTCATGCGTGGGGCAAAAGGGAACACGCGTAATGGCGGTGATGAATGAGTTGGGCGGGGAAAAGATTGATATTATTGCGTGGTCGCAGGATTCTTCTCAGTTTATTATGAATGCCCTTTCTCCTGCTAAGGTTCAAAAAATCGAAGTAAATCCCCGACGAGAGGCGATTGTATATGTATTACCTGATCAGATTAGTCTTGCTATCGGTAAGAATGGTCAAAATGTGCGTCTCGCGGCACGGCTTACAAATTGGAAGATCGATGTGCGTTCCATGGATAAACCAGAAGAGGCCGTTGAGGGGGGTGTTGCCGCCGCAACAGAGGAGACGCAGGAGGAAACAGAATAAGGTGATAATTAAATCTTCAAATGAAAATTACGCTGCCAGAATATAAAGCTATCGCAAAAAAGTTTTTCAAGGAAAATACAAAAAACCTCGATGTCTCTGAAACACGATTTGAGGAGGCTATCCTTTGGCTTCGCAGATCGCGGGCTCAATACATTGCACTTAATCGCCCGACGGAAATGGGGGATGTCGTTGACATTGATTTTGACACTATGGTTGGGTTGGTTCCTCTTGATGGGGGGACGGGGAGGAAGCACGTTTTTATGCTCGGGAAGGGCAAGTTTGTTCCTGGATTTGAAGAGCATTTAACCGGAATGCAGATAGGAGAAAAAAGGGAGTTTGATGTATCTGTGCCAGGGGATTACTGGCTTACTGACTTAAGAGATAAGACACTTCATTTTTCTGTTACGATGAATAATATACAAAAAGAAGTACTTCCTGATCTTAACGATGATTTTGCGCTCTCTCTGGGTGGGTTTAAGGATGTTAAAGATATAGAGGATAACATTAGAAAGGGTCTAAGACTTGAACAGAACGATCGTGAAACTCACCGATTGCGCTTGCTTCTTTTAGATGCGCTTGCTAAAGAGACGACAGCGGAAATTGAAGAAGAAATGATCTTGAAGGAGGTAGATCGCGTGTTTAATGAGTTTAAGGCAGGTGGGCCGTCTCAGGCGAATGTGCTTAATTATTTAGCGCAGTTTAATAAGTCGGAAGAAGAATTTAAGAAAGAATTGCATCCAGAAGCAGAACGTAACATTAAGATTGCGCTTCTTCTGGGACGAATAGCTGCAGAAGAAAAAATAACGATTGAAGACGAAGAGGTGGAGGAGAAAATAAAGGAGCTTATGAAACAAAATCCTGAGGAAAAGATTTCTGAAGAAGATTTGCAGTCGATGCGCCTCTATGTTAAAAATATGCTGGCTACAGAGAAAGTGTTAACCTTTTTAGAACAACAATTATGAACCTTATTCCTACTGTTATCGAAAAATCAAACTTTGGAGAGCGTGCTTACGATATTTATTCTCGTCTTCTCGAGGAGCGTATTATCTTTCTCGGTGGTCCTCTCAACGACGTAGTTGCAAATACCATCGTGGCACAGATGTTGTATCTCGAGCACACCGACCCCAAAAAGGATATTCATTTTTATATTAATTCTCCGGGGGGTGTCGTAACGGCTGGTCTTGCGATTTACGATACAATGCAGGCTATTAAGCCAGATGTTTCCACTATTTGTGTTGGTATTGCGGCTTCTATGGGAGCTGTGCTTTTGGGTGCAGGAAAAAAGGGGAAACGTTATGCTCTCCCTAACGCCGAGATTTTACTCCACCAGGTGATGGGAGGAGCAGAGGGGCAGGCGTCAGAGATAGAGATCACAGCCCGTCAGATTATTAAAATGAAGAATCAGCTTAATCAAATTCTTGCAAAACACACAGGGCAGTCTGTGGCAAAAATGGAAAAAGACACAGACAGAGATTTCTATCTTTCACCAGAGGAAGCCAAGAAGTATGGTTTGATAGATGATATAATCAAGTCCACTAAGAAGTAGTAGACCTCTTGTATTTAGTATTTTGTATTTGGTATCTTGTATATATCCCCCTTTGGGGGATATTAAATAGAGAAGCGGGCGTCGTATAGTGGCTATTATGCGTCCTTGCCAAGGACGAGACGGCAGTTCGATTCTGCTCGCCCGCTCACACGAAGTTTCGACCTAAAAAACTCTGATTCTGTCAGGGTTTTTAGGTCGAGCACATTACTAATATCTTTTAAAATAAGAAATATATGTCTAATGCAGAAAAAGAAATTTATACGTTGAAAGCAAACCACCTCTTAACACACATAAGGACTGGGGTTAATTCCTTTCTTGATATTGGGGCAGGAGATCCTTTTTGGGGAACATTTCTTGTAAAGCATGTTAATCATTATGTCGCGATTGAGTCAGATCCAGACAGAGCATTTACTATAAAACAGGCAGGATTTAATGTCCTTGAGGGAGACTTTCCTCATATTAAAATTTCAGAAACCTTTGATATTGTTCTTGTATCTCAGGCAATGCCGAAGGATATGGCTGATTATGAAAATTTTCTTAAAAGTGCATGGAATTACGTATCTAAGGGAGAGAAATTAATCGTAGTTACCTTTGCTGAAAATCAAGAAAAATTAAAAGAGATAATTAGAATTATTTCTATGTTTGGTAATATTGAAGTAGAACAAATAGTATCTGATGTTCTAAACATGTCACAAGATCTTATTGATCACACATCCAATCTTAGATGTATAAGCGTAAGGAAAGAGCTATAAATTTGGAATAGGAAAATATCCGTCAAACTTCAGGAAAAAAGTTCTCACATCAACCATTATTCCGCTTAAAATAACTACACCCAGCAATTGCTGGGTGTAGTTATTTTTGGGTGACGAGAGGCAGAATCGAACCGGGAAAGGGGTAGGGGAAACGATGGTGTTCCTGTACCAACCTATCGTTGTGGTAGCAACACACGATAACCATTTGTTCTATCCAAAACTTAGGGAAATACAAAGTTTTATTTGATAATTTCCCAACAACGGTCTTTCGGGTTGTTTTTTGACAACCGAACCAAATTCGATGTTGTATAGGACGAAATTACGAAATACCCCCTTGAACTAAAAAATTTGATAGTAATGTGATTAAATAATTTTAGAGGACAGATGTGCGATTTTGTGTAGAAAATACGGAAAGGTCGTTTTATAATATTACAATCATGGGAAAATTATTTCTAGGTAAATATGCAAGCCTCTGTGTTGTGGGAGGAGAAATTGTCTACACTATTTGTATGATATACGGGTTTTTTCTTTCTGGTTCAAAGGCTGCATTGCATGCATCTCTTTTTGAACTTCTTCCTGGGTGGAATGGTATGAATCTTATGAGTTGGGTTTTTGGAGCAATTACCGTGGCATTATGGTGTGGAGTTGTGGGTGCATACGTTGCATGGATGCATAATGTGAGTTTAGAAAAATAGTATACTATTTTAGGAACCATTGTTTGTATCGATTTTTTGAGTAAGTGAATATATGACATGGCAAGAAATTATATAAAACGAGGGTATGAGTGACACTTCTCAAGCATCTTTTTACGACGTTATTGTTGTGGGGGCAGGCCTTGCGGGACTCGGGTGTGCCAAACGGTTACACCAGCATGGCGTTGATTTTGCCGTGATCAGTGAAAATATTGGGGGTCGAGTAAATACGTCTCCTAATGCTCGAGTAAATTACGGTGCATATTATCTTACTGAAGATTGTAAAAATATGTTTCCTTTTTTGTCGCATAGGCGTTTAATTCGACTTAGCGACTTTCACTATCGTCGTGGCTCTCGCCATTATCATTTTGGTATAAAAGCAATCATCGTGTATATTGGGGCTCTTTTTCGGCTATGGTGTGATCTTCGAGAATTTCGGGTTCATTTTGTAGCAATGAGGAATCGCGCGGTAGGTGAATCCCGCGAAACACTAATCGAGTCAGATCCGGTTCTCAAAAAGTATTATCACCAGATGGCTGGAGATTATATCAATGAACGAGGATTAGGTGCTTTGGTTTCAGAATATTTAGAGGCCCCTCTTTGGGCATCTTTTTTTGTTGATTGTCGGCGTGTGCCAACATTTGTATTTTTGCAATGTCTATTTCCGATGATCATCAAGACGTATGCTTTTGTTCTAGATTTTTCAAAAGTAAGCGCAGGTTTTACTAACCATATTCTTCAGGATAGTATTCAAAAAATAGAACGCAAACAAGACGGTTTTGTTCTTTACTCTAGAAAAGGGTCACAATATGAGTGTCGTAGACTTGTGCTCGCAACTCCTATGACAATTACAAACACCCTCATTACTTCGCAACCAATTAAAAAAACTATAGAATGTTCATTTATGCATATTCGCGGAACGATCAAAAAGGAATTTGATGATCCGGCCTATACTATTTTTCCTGCGGAAGAACACACTGTTATATCTCGTGAAGAAGATGGAAGTTATTTATATTTTTATACAGGCAAAAACCGCGTTGCCGATTATTTTGTTGATTGGGAAACAATAACTCAACATACATGGAAACCTGCGCTTATATTACTTGGTGATGAATATATTAATGTGCATCCTGAACCAGGCATTTTTCTCGCCAACGATCATGACGTGGCGAGCACCGAGGATGCGTTTATTAATGGAAAGTATACTGCAAAACTCGTGTTAGAGGATATGGGAACCGAAATAAAATCATGACATAAGGATATTTCTGGGTACGAATATTTTTTAAATACAGCATGGAATTTGGTGTTCGAGGGAGGTGGATCACTTATTGTTACGTGTTTGAAAGACGAGACAAAATACAACAAAATCATTAACATTCTTTCCCATTTTGGTGAAGTAAAAACGGAAAACATAACTCTAAAAGATTTTTTAAGCGAAACAAAAGGAATGGTTGATTATGTAGCTCGTCTGAAGTGTGTTGTGGTTAAGAAAAGTCCAGGTTTAATTAACGCACATAATTAATTGACGAAAACAAAACAATATTGTATTCTAATACGGACGAAAGGAGTTGAATGAAATGTCGGAGGAAGAGTCAGTTTCTAGTAGAGAGATTTTTCGTGTGCAACTTGAACCGCACATGTTGGAAAGTGAGCTTGAAAATGTAATGACAGCTTATGTGTTTTCAAAGTACGGTCATCGCACGCAAGAGCGAGATAATGGTATTCGTTACTTTGAGCACCCGAAAGCAGTTGCAAATATCATTATCCAAGAACTGGGTTTACGAGGAGATTGGAGGATTATAGCAGTTGCGTTACTCCATGACATTCTGGAAGATTCTTGGTTGCTTACAGAAAACCGTCTTGAAAAGAATTTTGGGCGCGAAGTAGCCTTTTGGGTTAAGTGCCTTACTAAGAAACCGAAGGATGGGTATCACGAGCGCTTAAGGGAACTTGGGTCATGGCAGGTGTTGCTCGTAAAATTGTGTGACCGACTTCATAATCTTCGCACTTTGGGGCATTGCGATCCATCAAAACAGAAAAGGCAGATTGAAGAGACGAGGAATTATTATCTTCCTCTCGCAGATATGCTGTTCGAAAGAATTCCAATTGAAAAAAGATATTGTGCGGCATACTTAAAAGAACAGATAGGGCAGCAACTTATAAATTTGGAAAGTGGGTCCGTATAGTTATATTTGCGTCGATTTTTCGACGCTTTTTAATTTTTTGTATCTTTAATGTACATGTGGGCGGTTTTTGTTTTTAAGGTTTATCAATGGTGTGTTAAAATTTAGACAAGAAAAAGTTTAAGTATGTGTTTTACACCATCGGCGAGTTTTGTGGCGGGAGCATCGCTTTCTGCGATTGGGGTTGCCACAACAAAGAAAGTAAAACGAAAAACCACCCGTCCATTCGCGAGTATCCCATTCTTTTTTGGGATTCAGCAGATAACCGAAGGGGCTGTTTGGCTCACGCTTCGTTCGGGTAATATCTCACTAAACACTGTCTTCACGTTTGCGTATGGCCTGTTTGCTTATGTATTTTGGCCCATTTTTTTCCCTTTTGCGATACGATCGATGGAGAGGGTTTTGTG
>Ga0172367_10009823_pt1 | contig 10425 bp, 12 predicted proteins | sample Lak10m_FD_114542 | JGI IMG/M metagenome (GOLD analysis project Ga0172367, IMG submission 114542) | Freshwater microbial communities from Kabuno Bay, South-Kivu, Congo - kab_022012_10m | ecosystem: Environmental > Aquatic > Freshwater > Lake | place: Democratic Republic of the Congo: South-Kivu...
ACCTAGAAGAGAGATGTAAAATATCTCTCTTCTTTTTTATTTAAATAAATTATATACTATATTTTTAAAATACTCACTATTATTATAATGATTTATCGAAGTATCTAGATAGGTAGGATAAATAATTCCAATTTCATGGCGTGGTAGATATTGAACAAAATATTTTTTATCAATGATATGGAAAACTAAATTATATGAATAACTATATGAAATATCAATTGCATTTAATAAGTTAGCAAGAGCTGATGCAAGTGATTTGATATCATAAGCTAGAATTCTAATCTCACCACCTACAAGACCTGCATGTGGAATATAAATTATGCTACCATTCTCGCTTGATATAACCAATCTCTCGACAAATGAATTACCTATATCAAGTAAGATTTTTTCCATTTCATTAAAACTCTCGCCAACTTTTGATAAATTTTCATTAACACCAACAACTTGAGCATGTAAATGCTCTATTGACCCACCTGAAAACATACCTATATTTATAAAGGTTAATACATTTTTATAAATATTTTTATTTATTCTACATCTATCATATAACATAGTCAAAAAATCAGTATTATCTTTTATATCTAAATGATTAATAACATTCACATCTTTGTTAGAAATAATTACCTCAGAATCTGCATTAAAAATACCCCATTTATTTTTAATCACAAAGCAACTGCTATTCTCTGATAAAATCATATTACTATTTGGCTCTAAATTTATTTTATAGTTACAGAAAACACACTCACTGTTCTCAGGAAATACTCTGCCTAAAATCTTTCTAGGTTTACCATCTAGTTTTACATTTACATTTTTAAAATTTGTTACAGTGTCAGTTGTTATGATGTTTTCTTTCATAAATATTTACCCTTATCTAGATATGCTAAAATATCATCTTGTAAATTACTTTCTGGGTGCCAATTATAGTCACTTTTAACATTACTATTTGACCCCACCCCGCTGTATACTTTACTAGTTAAGCTTATATTTATAACACCGTTATATTGATGATGTAAAACAACAAATCTAAATATATCATAAATACTTATATAATTATCTCCTACTGCATTATAAATATTTACGTTATTTTTCTTTTCTCTATTTTCTATAATATGTAAAAATAATTTTGATAGATCCTCTAAATTTATAAATGATTTAACTGCACTTTTATAATATAAATTATGAAAATCTAAACTTATATCAGAGCCTGATAAAACTGAATTAATGATATAAGCTAATACTCCACGTGGAGAAACTTTACCATCATAACCACTTCCATAACAATTTCCTATCCGTAAAATCGTAGCAATTTTATTTTTATTATCTGCCCAATTAACTACAAATTTCTCCCCTAAAATCTTGCTCTCTGCGTACTTATTTGTACCCTCTAACTTTTTATCTTCGGTAACTATATCATCATTAGAATCTCCATAAGTAGCCATAGATGATGCGTAAATAAACTCTTTTATCTCATCTCTATTTAGTTTATCTAATAACTTCTCAACTGCATATGAATTAGCATAAAAACATTCATCAAAATTTTCTTCACAATAACTTACATTTGATATACCAGCTAAATGAATAAATATAAAAGAATCTCCTTTATTTATAACACTATCTAACTTTTTATAATTATCATTACCCATCCACTCATCTCTTGAGAGTAAAATATAATCTATATTATTTTTTTCAAAGTGTGTTCTAAGATTAGAACCAATAAAACCGTTACCACCTGTAAGTAATATCTTCATAAAATCACCATGTAAATATAATTATATTTAAGTAATTCATCAAATAACATTTATTTATTATACATAAAGATATAAATCTGTAAATCATGGGAGTAAATATAAATGAAGTTTTTTAGCATCAAAATTTATGTAAAAACTTCTATATAAACAATAATCATGTATAAGTATGTTATAAATCTGGAGAAGATTTGTATGTAGCTCTCGTCTTTTATTTTAATATCATTGCTAGTATGTTATTTACTAAATTCTGAAGGATTAAAGTTATCTATATAACTATCAGTAAATTCATTACCCTCTATTACACTAATATACATACCAATTACTTTTTCTACAATTGGATTTATTAATACTAACATCTCAAATTTAGAATCTACTGCGTTTTCAGACAGTTTTATACTACCAGAAGCTTTATACATAATACCATTAAATTTATCTAATTTTTTGATATTATTTTTATCTAATTTATAAGTACTCGTTGGGCTAAGTTGTATACCAATAATACCCATCTGCTCAAAAATAGCATCATTTACGCAAAAATTAAAGGAAGAAGAAAGATTGTTTAATTCAAATTTTTCAGAGAATTCTAATACCGCAGATGTTAAGATTGAAGTAGTACCGGTAGATCTACCAGCAAAAGCACCACCTAGATACCCAACTTCATTTGCTTTATTATTTGCTAATTTAGCTTCATTTGCAAAGCAATTATAAAATGAGCGTGCTCCTTTAGTATTTACAGACTGCTCTGTTATAAAATTAAAATTATTATCAGTAGCTCTCGACATTAACATAATATTTCCATTATTTAATTTAACAGCTTCAGTATAGTCAATTAATTTATCTTCATAATTAACCTTATTAGAAGAGACACCTGTAATAATATTAGAGAAAACAGAATCTCCAGCTGAATTACTTGCCTTGATTACAACTTTATATGAACTACTCTCTGAAACTGTAAAAACATAGTTATCCCAACTTGTATCAAAATCAACCTTACTTATTGATTTATCGTTATTATCAAAAATCTCTACTGATGAATTTGAAGGCATATTTAAATTAGTAAATCTATTAATCTCAAGAACGATTTTGCCATTAGTGTAATCTAATCTTTTTATAGAAATAGTGGGTTTATCGATAATAACAAATTTAACAAACTTAAAGGTATTTCTATCACTTTTTAGCTCAGCGGTATAATATCCTGAAGTTAGGTTTTTGATTTGATATGACCCTTTTTTATTTTTTACAAATTTTTCTCTATAAGTTAATCCTTTACTATCCTCAAAATCACTTTTATATATTTCTATTTTAGCATTTTTAGATTCTTTAATTAAATTATACTTAAAATTTTTACAATTAATAATTACTCTATTTTTTTTATCTTTACAATTACTTAATGCTAAATTACTACTATTGGCATTAACTGGGGTAGTAAAAGATAAAAGTAATGAAACTAATATACATTTCTTAAGCATAATAATAATATGATATATTTATATTAATTGTCAATAGTTTATAATTATTGTATGATTTTAAATATATTGCGGAGATGAGAGGATTTGAACCTCCGAAACCCTTTAGGGGTTAACCTCATTAGCAGTTAGGGGCACTAGACCAAACTATGCGACATCTCCATAATTATATATTATTTTTATTGTTATATATTTCTTTTATCTTGCTTATAAAAGATCCTGAATAATGATTATTTATTTATAATATATATTCCCTTTTTTTGTTAAAATTTTTATTATTTTTAATTGTAAGAAATTTATATTATCAAAGTTTTTTCTGTATTTTTTAGTTTAGATAAGTAAATATTTCTTTTTAATATAGTTTTATGTTTTTTTATTATATCAAAAAGTCTGGGTCTTGCTGATTGTTTGTTTGGTTATTTTGCTTGCTATTTTGCTGATTGCTTGGTTGGTTATTTTGTCTGCTATTTTGCTGGTTATTTGGCTGATTGTTTGGTTGGTTATTTGGCTTATTGTTTGGTTGGTTATTTGGCTTATTGTTTGGCTGATTGTTTTGCTGATTGTTTGGTTGGTTATTTTGATTAGGTTTTTGATTGTATTTATTCAAATTATGATCTTGTAGTTTAGACATGTTTTGTAAATGCATATCATTCATTTCATTACCATAAAATTTATAATAATGCGTTGAAGCTAGATATAATGACCTTAAAGATATTAAAATAAAAAGCGATGCAAAAATTGCAGTAATTAAAGATGTTATTTTTGCGATATAAACATTAAATAATATAAACAATGTAGCCAGTGTAGAGATTATTAGAATTCTTATTATTTCATTGTAAAAAGCAGTATGATTAAAATTTTTTTTCATATATATATTATACGGACTTTATCTTTTTTGACAACATCCGTATTATTTAGATTTCTATATGCATTAGAATTTTTATTTATACAGATATTTTTTTATTTATATATATTTATCATTATTAATATACTTATATATTCTTATATGTTTTTTATTAGTGTCATATTTTATGAGTTCTTTTATATGTTAAGATATTTTTTACTATAATTATTATTTACTACATTATTTTTTTCTATAAAAATTATTTTTCATTCTTAATTTTTTTCTTTATATTTTGAGTAAAGCTTTTTTTATTGTTTTTTATATAGTTTTCTTCTTTATGTAAGATTGCAAATTTTTCAATTAGTAATCTTTCTTCATTTGATAATTTAGTAGGAATTTTAATACTTAATTCAACAAGTATATCTCCTCTTGTATTTTTATTTAGAATATACATTCCCAAATTTTCTAATTTTAATATCTGTTTATTTTGAGCTCCTTGAGGAATTTTAATTAATTTATCACCGTCAAAACTACTAATCTTTATTTCGCCACCAAGGATTGCTAAGGTCATTGGTATTGATATTTCCGTGTATAAATCATTATTTATCCTCTTATATATTTCATCATTTTTTACTGTAACTCTTATATATACATCACCAGGAGCACCTCCTAAATTACCCACCTCGCCTCTCATATTTAATCTAATTTGTTGTTGATCTTTTATTCCTTTAGGAATTTTTACCAAAATATCTTCATTTACAACTACCCTGCCATTTGATTTACATATAGTGCAAGGATCTACTATAATATTTCCATACCCTAAGCACGCTTCACACTCTCTTGAAATATTCATATTTCCTATATTTGATCTAACTGTTTCTATAAAACTACCATTTCCATTGCAATTTTTACAAATTTGTGGCTTCTTCTTTGTATTCGAGCCTGTTCCAGCGCAATTATTACACATCTTAGCATTCATTATTTTTATATTTTTTTCAACTCCAAAACAAGCTTCTTTTAGAGTAATTGATATATCAATTAGAGCATCTCTGCCCTGTGTTTTTCTCTCTTTTTTCCTCTTTATATTTTGATTTCCAAATATTGATTCAAAGATATCATTTACATTAAAGAAATCGTTACCGAAATTTGCGTTAAATCTATTATTTTCTGTGTATCTGCCATATGAGTCATATTCTTTTCTTTTTTTCTCATCTGAAATGATTTCATATGCATTTGTTATCTCTTTAAATCTTTCTTGTTCTTTAATATTATCATTAACATCTGGATGTAGCTCTCTAGCTAGCTTCCTATAAGCTTTTTTTATTTCATCTTGGGTAGCATTTTCAGATACCCCTAACAGTTCATAATAGCTTTTTTTCATATCTATAATGTGTTATATTATCAAATTAAACCACATGCTTATAATATTTTACTTCTTTTCTTATTTATTGCAAATAAAAATAGCACAAGAAAAGAAACTATATTTTTATAATAAAATTCTTTAAATACATTAGACTTATTTTTAAAATAAAGAACACTTTTTGTAATTTCATTACGTGTATCTACCATTCTTGAATTATTTTCAAATTTATGTAATTTTTTTTGAAAATCGAGATCATTATTTAAAACCATATAGTAAAATATACTTTTTGATATACTTATACTTGTAATTATAATTAGTATTATTATTGATAAAAATATGAAACTAATTATTATATTTATACCCATCTTTATATTTTGTTATTAGATTTTTATAAATCAATAATTAATGTAAATTTTTATTAATAGATAACAATTTTTTTATGGACAAAATAGCTAATAAAAAAGTTACTGTTACTGATATTGAAAATTATAATAAAAGTATGAGTAATATTAATAAATATGATAAAAGCAAGTATGTTAATAAAGGTTTTAAGTCTTTTAAGGAAGTAACGCCAGATGACCTAATTTGGTTAGATGTTTTATCACAGATTGCTGGTGAGCGTGGCTTAGCTATTAAAGCTCTTACAAATTATCTTATAGAAAAGGGGCATTCTTATAAAGTACTAGGGGGCGTTGCTCTTGCTAATGAGTTGCTTGATGGTTTGAGCAACGAAGAGTGTCAGAGTATTACAACATTGTTATCAGATGGTTGGAGTCAGAGCCTAGGTTCGCTGATATCTTGTGCTAAAAAATTATAAATTACATATTTGACAAATTGTTATAATTTTTTATAATTTATCTATTATGTTTCTCGTAGATGGATTGAATATATTTTAGTTTTTGATATTTTTATTGTTGTTTTCTGCATCCTGATTGGTGGTATCTTTTCAGCTGCTGAGATTGCTATTTTATCTGTTAGGGAGAGCTGGTTAAATACTGTAAAGAACAGTAAATCTGGCGGTAAGTTAAATATTATATTATCAAACCCTAAATTATTTATTGCTACCGTTCAGCTTTGTATAACATTTTCAGGTTTCTTGTCTGCTGCGATAGGTGCAAAGAGCATTAGTTCATACTTATCCAAATTTATAGATAATTTTACAATTTTAGAGAGTAATGCTGAAATAATATCTCTTTTATTGGTTACCTTTTTCATAGCTTTTTTTGCTATAATAATAGGTGAGTTAATTCCTAAGCAGTTAGCATATATTTTCAGTGAAAAATTAGCCCTTCTATTTTCTGGCTTTATAATGATATTTATTTACTTACTTAAACCAATAACAATCTTACTTGATAAGATTGTATCGCTTTTTTTTAGGGTTTTTAATATCAAAGAAGTCAAGGAAAGTTATATCTCAAAAAATGAGATATTAGATATCATCTCAAAGAGTGATGAATTGAATTACAAGGAGAGAGATATTATAAAAGATATAATACAAATTAAAAACAAGAGAATTGACTCTATAATGATTCCAAGAGTTTTGGTTGATTTTCTTACTTTTAATTTAACTGTAGCTGAGGCAAGAGTAATAATTGATAAAAGTAAGCATAGTAGATATCCGGTATTTGATTTAGATCAAGACCAGGTTTTAGGTTACGTTCACAGCTTTGATATATTTTCATATAATAATAACAATAAGTATATTCATGAAATTATGAGAAATATTCTTTTTTATCCTAATAGCAATAATATTTTCAATGTACTTGATAATATGAGATCAAATAATATGCAAATATCAGTAATAATCGACGAATTTGGTGGTACTGATGGTATTGTTACAATGGAAGATATAATAGAGTATATAATAGGTGATATAAATGATGAATTTGATGAGATAAAAATAATAGATAAACTTAGCAGTAAATCTATACTATTAGATGGTATCTCAAAGGTTGTTGATGTAAATAAAGAATTTAAAATTAATTTACCTGAAGGTCCTTATGACACTGTAGGCGGGTTAACAATGCATAAATTAGGAAGAATCCCAGTTGTAGGTGATACTATTTCATATGATAGCTTTAAGATAATAATAAATAAGATGGATAAAAGAAGAGTTAATGAAATTGAAATAATTATTTTTTGATATTTTTCACCCATAATGATAATATAAATATTATAAAGCTAGTTAATGTTATAGCAGGCCCAGACGGGATACTTAAAAAGTATGATAAGTATATCCCAGACACTCCAGAGATAATTCCTATTGTTATTGCAAATTTATATTGAGTAAGTATTTTTCTAAAAAATATTTTAGAGGTCATAATTGGTGTAATAATCAAAGTTAAGGTTAAAATAATACCTACAAGTGATGATATAAAAGCAATAAAAATCGATATAAAAATATAGATAATAATATTTATCTTAGTTATACCTATCCCTCCAAATTTTGCTACACTCATAGCAAATGACGAATAACTTATTATTTTTAAATATTTAAATGTTAGGATAAGTGTAATTAATAGAATAATATAAATAGCAATTAGTTCGCTAACGCTGATTCCTAAAATATTACCAAATAGTAGATTATTTATATTTATATTTGAATTTTTATCTCTTGTTATAAAAATAATAGCTATACTAAAAAGTAACGAACCAATAATAGCAATATGCTGGTCTTGCGAATTTCTTTGTAATTTACCTGTGATAAAAATAGCTAAAAGTAAAAATATCGAAGATGCGATGCCTCCTATAACACCAAATACCCCTGTAATTGAAGCAAAATAATATCCTAAAAGCATCGAATTACTAATACCTGATGTTAGTTGCATAATTCCTTTATTTACTACAATAAATCCTATAAATGAGGATATTATTGAAATCGCTATTATTGCCAAATTAGCATAAATAAAAAAATTATATTTTAGAGGTTCTTCTAGAAGTTTAAATATCTCCATAAATTTCCCTTAAAATACTTTTTTCATTTTTATTATAAATGTAGCTTTTATCATCTTTTATATAAAGTATAAAGTCTGCTTCCTTTATAATATTTATATCATGAGTTGCTAAAAATATTGTTTTGTTAAAATTTTTACAGTATTGTAATATCAAAGACTTAATCTCATTTGAGGTAAAAATATCAGATCCAGAGGTAGGTTCATCTAATATGAATAGATCATAATCTTGATAAATAGCTCTAGCTATTGAGAATCTTTGCAATTCTCCACCAGAAAGTTCTGATACAATAGAATTTTTATTTTTTAATAAATTCAGCTCTTTGAGTATTTTCTCTGCTCTTATATACTCTTCTTTAGAAGTTTTATAACCATATTTGTTTGTAGATAATACTAATAATTCTATGATTGAAAGACCGACCTCTTTTTCGTCAATTAACTGAGGCATATAACTAATTTTTTTCGGTGCAATAATTTTACCACCTTTTATCAGTTTTTTATTTATAATAGCCTCTATTATAGTACTTTTTCCTAATCCAGACTTCCCTATCAAAGCTACGATGGTTCTTTCATTTATATCAAAATTTAGATTTTTAACTATAAGTTTGTTCTCTCTATATATGGATACATCATTATATGATAAAATACTCATTAAAGACCTTTTTTTAGATTATTTATATTCATTTGCATCATTTCAAGATATAATGATTTTGATTTAAAATTACTATTTTTTGGTAAAACATCATCTGAAAGTTCTGATATGTATTTAGCACCACTATCTCTTTCTATTATATCTAAAATATCAGATGGATACACCTCTGATCCAAAAAAGCTTTTAACATTTTCATCTTTTATTTGTTTTATTATTAAAGATAATTCCTTAGCTGTAGGCTCTACAAAATTTCTTGCTTGAATTGCTCCAATTATATTTATATTATATTCCTTTCCAAAATAATCCCATGCATCATGATAAACAACAATTTTTTTACCTACAAGGCTACTCTTTGTAATACTTTCTTCTAATTTATCAAGTTCAGTTATAAAAATATTATAATTTTCTTTATATATTTTTTCATATTTATTATCTTTTTTAACAATAAAATTTAATAAAAAGTTGGACCATTTACGCATGTTGCTTAGCGAGGTCCAGGTATGTGGATTTGATTTATTATCTTTTATTATGATATCATCTGTATTTAAAGCTAATTTGTTTAAATCTATAATCTGATTGTTATTTTTTGATAATTTCAATAACCCTGTAAGCGAACTATTTAGATTTTCATCAGGCACTATAATGTAATCTGCATCATCGATTATTGCTAATTCTTTTGCTGAAGGCATATAGGTATGTGAGTCAAAACCATTTGGAATAATTGAATTTACTTTTTTTCCAGTTATTACTGAGATAATATCCGCTACTATTGCAGTAGATGCTATATATGTAATTTCTTTATTATTTTCATTTATAGTTTCACTATCTAAACAACCGCTTAGAATAAGCAGAGAACTTATAATAAATATAAATTTCTTTTTTATCACTTTAAACCTTTTTGTTGTTTTCTTATTAAAGTAATAATAATATATAATACTATTATAAATAACAATGTATTTATCAAAATAATTATAGGTGTGATAACAGTTTTAGTATTATCTACTTTAAAGTAAATTAATCCTTCGTTTTTATGGTCATTATTTGGTTCTACAATGTATTTTATATCGTAAAAACCACTTTCTAAATCAGGTATATTGAAGTATATAGTATTGTTATTTACGCTTGACACTTCAAGTTCTATATATAAATTATTAGACTTATCTATATCGCTATATGTTGAATTAAGATCACCTATTTTCCTATATGCTAAATTAGCATTTTTAATACTATCCGAGAATACTATATACCCACTTTTTTTAATTTCTTTATGCAATAAGCCATTTACAGGGTAGCTTTCTCTAATTGAAAGATGAGCATTTGCTTGAAATATAAAGGTTGTTGTTAATAATATAAATAATATATTAATTATTTTTTTCATTTTATTACTTTCCTAATTTTATA
>Ga0172367_10009825_pt1 | contig 10425 bp, 10 predicted proteins | sample Lak10m_FD_114542 | JGI IMG/M metagenome (GOLD analysis project Ga0172367, IMG submission 114542) | Freshwater microbial communities from Kabuno Bay, South-Kivu, Congo - kab_022012_10m | ecosystem: Environmental > Aquatic > Freshwater > Lake | place: Democratic Republic of the Congo: South-Kivu...
CGACGCGCGGCGCCCCTGCAAAGGGGTGACGGCCCATGAAGAGAAGCTGGAAGATCAGGACTGCGAGGCCGAACGCGTCATGGTCGGTTGTGCGATCGACATCGGCGAGCGAGACCCCCTGCAGTTCAGGCGGGGTGTAGGCATCGACCCCGACGCCACATCGCAGTGTCTTGTCCCCACAAGTGATCTGGTAGCTGTCGCAGTCGATGAGGCGGACGCGGCCGTCCTTGCCGACGCGGACGGAGCCGTGATTGACGTCGCCGATAATGACGCCGGCTTCGTGGGCTGCGTGAAAGGCGGCTGCGAGGTTGGCGGCGACATGCACCAGAAAGCGCCAGTCGGCGCGGGGCAGTTTTTCGCGGCGGTCGCGCGGGCTGTAGATTGCATGGATGTCGAAGGGCTCAGGCGCCTTCTCCATCACGAACCCGGCGATGGCGCCGCCAGGACCTGCAATCAAGGCCAGTGGCCAGGCGGCCTGGGCGCCAAGACCCGATGTCTCCAGCGAGACCATGGCCCGGAGCTTGTCGGCAGCGGGACCTGCCAGCGGCTTGTGGTAGAGCTTGATGGCGCGCTGGCCATCGAGGGCTTCGAAGACGACGCCTTCACCGCCCTCGCCCAGCCGGGGCCCGGCCTCGACACTGCCGCCATCACTCAGGGCATAGCGCACGTCTCGCTCTCCCGTGCAGCAGGCGCAACGCCCTCGCGCAGGCAGGTCGCCAGGATCAGGGTGCGATCATCATCCGAGCGCGCAGCGATTGCGGGCGTCGCGAGATAGCCCGCGAGATGATCGGACAGGGCCTTGTCCAGTCCAGGATCTACGACGCGCCTCACAGGCGGAAACATCTGATCGAAGAAGGGACCCACGACATGACGTTCGGGCTGGGTCCTGATGAGAAGATTCTCGAGGCCGTCCGAGAACAGGGCAATCTCGGCGGGAACATCGGTGAGGAGAGCCAGGCTGGCGCTGCCAAGTGCATCTTCGTCCGTGAGGAAGGAGGTCTCATTGGCGTATTCGCCCTTCTGCGGCTCGAACATCCAGGCCCAGCTGCCGGGCTCGTCGCCCGAGACGACGATGGCGCCATCACCGATCTGCGCGAACGCGGCTGTGCGCGGGCCAATCACGGCGCCCAACAGCGTGCAGGCAAAGTCGCGGATGTGTGCGCCGGCAAGACCTGCCTCGACGGCGAGTGCGACGCGGGCTGCGCCAAGACAGTCGCGCAGGCGATCGGCTGTCATATCCCCATCTGAATAGAGACCGCGCGCGGCTTCATCTGCAAAGGCGGCAACGGCGCAGGCGGAACCCGCCTGCGCCCTGCCCGCCGTTCCCGCCCCATCGGAAACAGCAAGGATCAGCCAGGGCTCGCCCCGGAAGGTGTGGTGACGGACAGTCCATGCGTCCTCGCAGGGGCGACCGTCGGCAAGGTGCCGCTCGCCGACCGTGGCGGCCGCAGCGACGTTCCATCTCGTCATGGCTCAGACCTCGGCCCAGCCGGTGGGCGCCGGCAGGGCGACGCGTTCGGTGGTTTTCGAGCGCGAGACGCTCTTCAGCGAGTTGGAGAGCCAGCGGAAGAGTTCGGCAAAGCGCAGGCCCCTGAGCCGGATCGGCTCTCGGACGGCAATCTGTTTCAGCGTCTCCATGTCGGCGCCTTCAACGCCGACGGCAAAGAGCGAGAAGGCGTTGGAGGCTTCGCCCTCCTTCACCGCGCGTGCGGCAGCTTTCCACGAGTCCGTCGGCGATCCGTCGGTGATGACGAAGATCCAGGGGCGGTAGTAGGCGATGCCTGCTTCGCGATAGACATCCTTGCGCTGCTTCACGAGCTCGATCGCAAATTCGATCGCCTCGCCCATCGGCGTATCGCCGGTGACGTCGAGATCGCTTGCGGCGATCATGTCGGGCGTCTCGAAATCCTGGACCAGCTTCACCGGCCCGAAGGTGACGACGGCGAGTTCGACGCGCTTCGAGGCGAGTGCGTCCTCGAGGAGTTCGGTGAGCAGGGTCTGATAGCCGGCATTGAGCTGGGTCAGCGGCCTGCCCTCCATTGACCCTGAGGTGTCGAGCACCAGCACGCATGGGCAGCGCGGTTCGGGGTTTTCAGCGAAGGTGTCGGCGATGAAGGGTGACTGCACGACGAGCGATGTGGAGGACATGGGGGGCTCCTGTGTGGGGATGAGGATCAGACGGCGAGCTGTTCGTCGAAGGCGGCGAGATGGAGGACGGCGTCGTCATGGACGAGGGCGTGACCGGTGCACGTCTCGCCTGCGAGGCGCACATCGTCCCCAAGCCCGGCGCTGGGCGCCGAGGACATCGAGGAGCCAAGCACCCGCGCGATGAAGGCTTCGACGTCGGCTTTGGTTGGAACCTTCGGCACGGTCACGTCGGACGCTTCGAGCGCATCGAAGGCGTAGCTCTTCAGGAGCTTGCGATAGATGGCGCGGAAGGCGGCTTCGGTGGCCAGAAGTTCGATACCGACAACGCGGCCGTCGAGAACGAAGGCTGCGCCCCGCTGGTCAGGGACGGGCTCAAGCGCTGTTTCGAATTCGCGAAGACGCTCGCCATAGCTTTCATAGCCATCGCTGATCGCGGACGAGGCACTGTCGACGCGCATGCGGCCGAGCTTGCCCGAAATGTCTGACCAGACCTCGTGCTGATCGGCGTCATACTGCCTCGCGACAGCGTAGGCTGTTGAACCGCCAACGGCGCGACGCTCCACATGCATGGCGGCCATGCGTGCGGCCTTGCGCGCCCGCGCCTTGGCAAAGAGCGCGTGGTCGGCGGCCCTGAAGCTGTTCGTGCTGTAGCGCCAGCGCCCAGCCTCGACGCAGGAGACCGGCAGGAGCATGTCGGCCTCAGCGGGCGCGAGGATCGAGGCGTTGAGGATCCGGTTCTGCTTGGCGCCGATGAGCTCCTCGCCATCGAGCAGGAGGACCGGCACGGGCGACCGGCTCAGGAATTTGAGCACCGGGACTGAACCGCCCTCGGAGGTCTCGGTGACCTCCACTGATTTTGCGGCCAGGGCTTCATCGAGCAGGATGAAGTCACTCCCCTCGCCGCTTGCGGCAAACAGGGGGAAGATTTCGAGCCGCCCGTGGCGGCGCGGCTCCCCGATCGAAACGCCTGAAAGAAGGTCGGAAATAGCTGTCATTTTACTGCTCCTCTGAACTGGCCCATCACCCCCAACGCCAATCCGGACACAGTTCTCCCGCCGCCCCCTGCGCGCCTGCAGGGTTCGCTTGCGCTCCGAATCATCGCATTGCTAGATTGTTCTTGTTGTTCGACCCATCTACTTATTGGATGCATCTAATATGTCGACGAAGCGGCCAAAGTCAAGCGATGGCGCAATGCGTACGCAAACGCGCAGCCGCGCGGCCGCGCCTGACGCAGCGACGACCGACAGAAGATCAGGCAGGAAATCTGCCGCCGATGCGGCTCTGGCGACGGCGGAGACGGCGGGACTTCCCTGGGCGACGATGAGCCGTCTTACCTTTCTGGAAGAGTCGATCTTCTGGACCGGCAGCATCAACCGCAAGGATCTGATTGAGCAGTTCGGGATTTCCGAGCAGCAGGCCTCAGGCGACCTCACACGCTATCAGGAGATCGCGCCCGACAATCTCGTCTACGACAAGAGCGACAAGACCTATCGCGCGGCTGCGCGCTTTGCGCCGCGCTTCCTCAATCCCGACACGGACGAGGTGCTGAGCCGGCTGCGTCTCACCGCAGAAGGCGTCGCCGAGGATCACCCGCTGATCGGCTCGCTGTCGCTTGGGCTGGCGCCGGCGCCAGCGCGACCCGTGGAACCAGAGACACTGCGCGTCATCATCCGCGCCATACGCGAGGCGCGGCAGGTGTCGGCGCACTATGTATCGTTCTCGCAGACGGACGGACGCATGCGCCGGATCGAGCCGCATGCGCTGGGCTATGACGGGTTCCGCTGGCACGCCCGCGCACGCGATGCAGAGGACGGCGCGTTCAAGGACTATGTGCTGGGCCGCCTCTCGGGCGCGAGCCTGCAAGGACAAGCCGAAGCGCCCTCTGCCACGGACCAGGACTGGCATGGCTGGGTCACGCTCACGATCGCGCCAAATCCCGGCCTGTCGCCGGCACAGAAGAAGGTGATCGAGCGTGACTATGGCATGCGTGGCGGAACGGCTGACCTCAAGGTCCGCAAGGCGCTGGCCTACTACACCAAACATCGACTTGGCCTCGACCTCGATCCAAAGGCGCGGCGACCAGAGGACCAGCATGTCGTTCTGGTGACAGGGGCCGGCAAGTAGGAGCTACCATCAACCCAGGCTGAACTGAAAATTCCGGTGCAGGTCACACGCGCTCAAAGACGTTGGCGATCATCTGCATCCTGAGGCGCAGATCCAGCTCATCGCGTCCCCTTACAGCCCATAGACAGTCTTTAGCGTCGCCAGCGCTTCGTTCCTGGTCATGTTCTCGACCTTGAACGTGGCCGGATCGACATCTTCGTCAGCCATGGCGTCGACGAACCGTTTAAGGTCCGCCTTGACGCTGGCGGGAAGCGTCACGGCCTCCTGTGTCAGCAGCTGGACCAGTCGAAACACGTCGTTGCGGTGCTTCCTGATATTGTTGGCGTCGATCTTCTCGCCAGCGTCCTTGCGCGCCTTGAGATCGAGCCAGGCGCGCGCCTTGTACGGGATCAGGAGTTTCTCGCTCAGGATGGAGACGCCTTCGATCGACTCGCGGCCTTCCCTGATCAGAGCGTAGTAGTCGTCATTGAGCAGCAACGCCGACAGACTGACGAGCGCATCCTCGACTTCGAGGCGCACATAGCGGTCTGTATCCGGCAGATCGATCGTCGCCGCTGGCCGTGCAAACAACTCGATCATCGCCGGGAAGTCTTTGGTTTCAGGCTTGGCGAAACGATAGAATTTCTTGTCGCCATCATGCATGGCGAGCTGCGTGTACTTGCCTGCTTCCAGAAACGCCCCAAACGCCCTGGCGAAGTCACCGCTCACCACCTCGACGCAGATGACGATGTCCAGATCCTTGGTGGCGCGGAATGGCAGACCCGCATCGGTGAAGAGCAGATCGCAGGCGGCGCCGCCAATCAGCACATAATGGTCTCCGTGGTCAGCGAAGTAAGTCTTGAACGTGTCGAGTCCGACTACCATTGCACGCGCTCCAGGACATCGACGGCCGCCTGCGCGACGCGTTCATCAGCATGATCCCAGAACTGGGCATGCAGTGACAGGGGATCGACGATCTCGCCCCGGCTCAGGGTGTGCGGATCGTAGCGCCAGGTTTCAATCAAGGCGTCAGCGGCGTCGATATCGTTGACGTCCTCGATGTCGTGCTTGCGGAAGAATTCCTGCCATCCCGTTGCGAGGATGGCGTAGGTCGGCCGCTCGGGCGGCGCGAGGTCCGTCAGATCGGCAAGCGCGGTTTCACCGGCGCGCAGCATGGCTGGACGCTCGCCTTTGAACCGGACGCCATGGACGCCGCGAACGGGCGTGCGCAGCAGCGTGCGGCTCATGTCGATCAGCGTCCGGCGATCCGCTGCATAGTGAAGGACCTTCTGACGGCCCCGCCATTCGACCCTGGCCAGATTGGCCTGCGCCAGCTGGTCGAAGGCTCGACCGATCGACATGGCGGCAAACTCCAGCGGCTCGGCCAGCAGGGTCGGCGTCAGCGGCGTGTCGTCGCCAAACAGGATATGATGGAACAGGACGAGCTGCGCGGCCGGCGACAGATGCTCGCCGCGTTTCTTTACCGGCGCCCGGAAATGGTCACGCAGGTCCATGGCCAGCTGCGGGATGTAGAGCTGGTTGCCGGGTACAATGAAAGCAACGCCCTGTGCGATCAGGCGGCTGCGGGTGGTCGCACTCATGGCGCCGGCGGCGTAGACGACGACGCCCTCGTATGTTGCTGCCACTAGGGCGACATGCTTGCTTATCTCGGCCGGGCCGACGTCGGCTTCTGCGCTTACCGCCATGAAGAGGCACGGCCGACGGGCGAGCGTGATGTGATAGAAGCGGTAGCGCTTGCCGATGAAGATCGGCAGGCCGGCCCCGCCGCCCCACGCCTCAAGCGTGACAGCAAGGTGCAGCGTGTCCGCCAGGTAGGTCCCGAGCGCAGCGGCAAAGGGATCGGTTGGGTTGGGTGTATCTAACATTGTTCCGGATACTAACACTGCCGATGTTATTATTCAATAAATACGTTATCTGCTTGTTTTTACGATCTTTTGTAGAAGCTTCGTCTAGCCATTCGAAATGCCGGCCTGCGGGCGACTCGGGACTGTGAACAGGCGCCGATGGAGGACCCCTCTCATCATCGCGAAATCAATGGACTAGAGCGCCTATCGGCGCCGTGATCCCACGCCGCTTCGCATGACGCGCGGTATTTCAGTGGCCAGAGGACACGATCCCAGGAGCCCGTCATTGAAGAAAGGTTGAGCTGTCAATAGGACTGTCCATTGTCCATGGACAATGGACAGTAGCCCGAGCCAGTCATGAAGAGCCAGGACATCGTCATATTGCTGAAACTGGTGAGCCTGCAAAAGCGGCAGCACCACAGCTCAGGTCGTGACAGAGACGCCTACTCTGTTCGATCGCTCGCCGACGCTCTGGGCATAAGCAAGTCCGAGATCAGCAACTCCATTATCCGCAGCAGCGATTCTGGATTGGTATCCAAAGACTGGGAGAGCTCACTCCCCAAAGCCAACATCAAAGCCCTGTTCGAGTTCATCGTATATGGCCTGAAGTATGTTTTCCCCGCCAGGCCTGGGCCCCTGGCACGCGGACTGACGACGTCCTTCGCTGCCCCTGCCCTCAGCAGCAAGTTGATGAGTGCTGGCGAATCCAGATTCGTGTGGCCTCATGCCGAAGGTCGTGACGCGGGACAATCCATTGAGCCGCTCTTCAAAAGCGTTCCGTTCGCCGCACAGCACGACAAAGAACTCTATGCCTGTCTCGCTCTCGCCGACGCAATCCGCCTCGGAAATCCACGCGAAACGAGGATAGCGCGCGACGAACTTGAATCGAGACTACAGCACGATGACTAACGCAAACCCCCGGCTGCCCGACATGATCATTCGCTTCGCCACCGCGCTCGGCGGGGATTTGCAGAGGGCGGACTGCATTCGTCGGCGGCGTGACGACAGGTCTGTTCGTGACGCAGGATTTCGCACGCGAAGGCGTTCGCTTTACTGACGGCGTCGACATCACCATCGACATCGTCAGCCCCGGCAAATGGGCGCAGCTACAGGAAGAGCTCCGAAGCCGGGGGCTCGCGAGTCGCCAGAGGACGATGTGATATGTCGAATGCGCCTCGGCGACCTCAAGGTCGACTTCATGCCGGACGATGAAGGAATACTGGGTTTCAGCAATCGCTGGTATTCGCTCGGGCTCGAAAGTGCTGTCGACCACCCGCTCACCGATGACATAACAATCCGTGTGCTTACCGCTCCTCTTTTCCTGGCCACCAAGCTGGAAGCATTGCGAGGCAGAGGCAGCGACGACCTTCTGATGAGCCGTGACCTCGAGGATATTCTTCTCCTCCTTGATGGCAGGCCGACACTTGTCGAGGAAGTAGCGGACGCACCCACCGAGATTATTGAATACCTCGCGGATGAGTTTGCTCAGCTGGTGAGGCACAGCGATTTTGAAAGCGCCGTCGAAGGGAACATGCGGGGCGATGCCGGCAGGATCGGGCTGATCCGCAATCGAATTGCAGAGATCATCGGCCGGGCCTGAGTTCACCGCACCGGAACGCATTGGAAAGTCGCAGGAGCCAATGAGCTGTCCAGGCGGGCACGTTCCAGACACCCACCCAAGCCCTTAGGCGGCGTTCGCTCGGCGGCGTCGGTCAGGCGCCTCGGAACAAACTCGCTGCAATCTCGCTTCCTATGACATTCGCCGCCGCCCGCAGCGGCGTATCAGCCAGGTGGGCGTAGCGCTGGGTCGTGGAAGCCTGACTATGCCCGAGGATTCCGCCGATGAGCGGCAATCCAACTCCACTCCCCGCCCCGAAACTAGCGAACGTATGACGTAGGTCATGGATCCTTACGTCCGAAATTCCAGCAAGCCTTCGTACCTTTTCCCACTCTTTCCCAAGTCCATCGAAATGCCTATCACCCTTCTGACCCGGAAACACCCACTGCTGGTTTCCTGATGTCCATTGGCGCTGCTCTTCCAGAATGAGGAGGGCAGCCCGCGCGAGAGGGATGATCTTCGCGCCCGTCTTGCTGGTCTCCTTGCGAAGCATCCCAAAGCGGAAGTCCACCTCCGACCATTTCAGTGCTTCGATCTCGCTGCGCCGAGCGCCCGTCAGTATCAGAAGCTTGATGACGGTTGCCGCGGTGGCCGCGGTCTCAGAGGCAGCATCGCGGTTGAGCACCTCGCCCAGTCTGCGGACCTCCTCCGGCGACAAGTAGCGATGACGGCGCCCTGATGCAGGCAACCGAATACCCAGAGCCGGATTCCGCTCAATGAAGCCGGCGTCCACGGCGTAGGACAGGATTGAAGAGAACAACCGCACGGTACGGACCGCCGCGCCCTGCCCGCCCGTGATCTTGATAAGGCCGCGCGTGCGGCCTTTACGCTTTGTCGTCGTCTCTCCCGTGGCGATCTGGGTCCGAAGCCGCTGGATGTCGCCCTTGACCAGGCTCTCGACGGTACGGGAGCCGAGCAATCGGCGGATATGATGGTTCGCCTGCGCAACCTCGTTGTCGATGTTCACTTGCTTGCGGGGGGCGCCAGTGCGTCGATTGATCAGGGCCCCATCCTTCGACCAGGCGTCGATGAGCTGGCCCACCGTCAGCGACGCGCGGACTTCATCCCGCTTTTCGGCGACATCCTCCCCGAGGTGGGCTTTGGCCAGGATGTCCCTGGCCTGCGCCCGAGCCTCCTCGGCAGTGATCTTGCCGTAGACGCCGATCGTGATCCTGCGCTGGCGGCCGGTGCGCCCTCCTCCAAGGCGGTAGTGAGCGACGAATGTCTTGCGTCCGGTCGGAAGGACGCTGAGCGCAAAGCCGCTCAGCTCGTCATCATAGACGTAGTGGCGTTGCTTCGGCTTGGGCAGAGCATCGATGTTTCGTTTGATGAGTTTCACGGTCCGACCCCGATCGAATTCCGCGCCAAGATGAGCGCCGCATTCGCGGAGTGACAGAAGCTGCGCTTTATAAGGGATTTTGCGACGCGTTTTGGAAACGCGAGGCAACACCGGGAAACAGCGCGTCTGAAATCTCCTCTGCGCTCAAGCGACTGAGGTGAGCGAGGAGGCGATTTTGGAGTAGCACCGGAGTAGCACCGTGAAGGAAAACAGGGGGCGATTTGAGGAAACAGGAGGAAACGCATCGAGCTGCCAATCGCGTCTAGAGCAATGATTTATTGGCAGAATCTGACACGCGTGCTATGAAGGTGAAACAGGGTGCTACACGCTCCGGGCCGTTTCGTAATGCGGGGGTCAGGTGTTCAAGTCACCTAGGCAGCACCATCTAAGTATCTGTTCATAAATGAATTTTTGTCTGTTTTGGCTGCGCGCCTACGGTCGCATGCCGATCGAGTGCGAGGGTCAGAAAAGCATATGACTGAGATTCCAGCGCACGCGATGTTGGATGGTAGCACATCGGAAGCACGATACATTCTTGCTCGCACACGCAGAAGGTTGGAATCTGCTAGCTCCAACCTAGGCACATCCAACCGGCACCGAGTGGCGATTCCGGAGAAAGCCAACGCCCCTAGCTTCCACTCACGACTGAGCTTCACGAAGTTTCCGTAGCCTCCAGGGATTCTCGCTTGCCCGGAACCAGCCGAAAGCTCCTGCGCCTCATCTACTACTCGCCAGACCGCAGCTTAGACCCACCGCGCAACTCGCGCCCTCTGCCGTAGCAGGCTCGCACGCACACGCCGCAGCGCGCTTGTTCCCCGTCACGACCTTTGAGACAGGTTGAGGTGTTTTGCTAAGGGAGGGTTTCTGGCTCATCGTCATCCATGAAGGGATACGAGATGAGACAGAAAGCAGGACCGAACGGATCGGCCGACAGACACGTCAAGGAGATCAAGCGCCAGACGCGGCGCAGGTTTTCGGCTGAGGAGAAGATCCGGATCGTGCTGGACGGTTTGCGCGGAGAGAGCTCGATTTCCGAGCTGTGCCGCCGCGAAGGCATTGCCGAGAGCCTCTACTACAACTGGTCGAAGGACTTCCTGGAAGCGGGCAAGAAGCGCTTGTCCGGCGACACGGCACGTCAGGCGACTTCCGGTGAAGTCATCAGCCTGAAGCGTGAGGCGCGTGACCTGAAGGAGGTTCTCGCCGAGACGCTTCTCGAGAACCGCCTGCTCAAAAAATGTATGACCCGCCCTGTCCGTGCAAGGGCCGTTTCGTTCTGACGGTGCAGTCTGCACAAATGTATCCGGCCTCTCGCGAGTGGACCGTTGTTACGGCCAGGCCTTGATGAGATCCGC
>Ga0172367_10009826_pt1 | contig 10424 bp, 8 predicted proteins | sample Lak10m_FD_114542 | JGI IMG/M metagenome (GOLD analysis project Ga0172367, IMG submission 114542) | Freshwater microbial communities from Kabuno Bay, South-Kivu, Congo - kab_022012_10m | ecosystem: Environmental > Aquatic > Freshwater > Lake | place: Democratic Republic of the Congo: South-Kivu...
AAAGTTAAATGAGTTAATTTAGACGGTAAATCAACTTTTTGATTAAAATCAGAACCAAAAATTAAATGAGTTAATTTAGACGGTAAATCAACTTTTTGATTAAAATCAAAACCAAAAGTTAAATGAGTTAATTTAGACGGTAAATCAACTTTTTGATTAAAATCAGAACCAAAAATTAAATGAGTTAATTTAGACGGTAAATCAACTTTTTGATTAAAATCATGACCAAAAGTTAAATGAGTTAATTTAGACGGTAAATCTACTTTTTGATTAAATTTATTATTAACACATTCACAATTTTTAAAATTATTATTTTCATAATTATCAAACAAATCATCAGTTAATTTATAATTACTAAAAATTACATTTTTATAATTTGATAATAATTTATCATCTATTTTTTCATTAAATTCAGGACTAAATATAATAATGTATTCTTTTGTTATATAATTCATTTTTAATATATTTTATTATAAATATTATATAAATAAATCAATTTTTACCTAATTTTAATTCTTCTAAACTGTATGGCAAATAAATATACTTTTTGATTATAATAATTATCAAAAATTACTTATAAAATCTGCATTTTAAATTTCAAAAGGTATAACAACATAAATATATTATATTATATTATAATAAAATTTATAATGTTTAATAATTTGTCAAATGATGAAATTAATTTTTTGAATGAAAATATTTTTTTGAGAGATAAATTTTATAATTTATTATTGAATATAAAAAACAATGATGAAACAAAAATTGTATTATGTAAAAATAGCTATGAACGACGTTTTGTTCATGTGTTATCAAATAGTTTAGATTTACATCATTCACGATATGGAGATTGGAGTGAATGGTTTAAAAAACATAGAGATTATCAAGAAAATGTGGATAATATTGATGGTCAAGAACATTATAAAATAGTTGGTGTAAAAATATCAACTAAACCTTTACATTTAAGTAAAAAAGATAAAAAACATCAAAATGTCAAAATGTGTAAATCTTCAAAAATGTAAATTGCAAACATATTTAATTATATTCTTTATGAAATTTTTTTATTACACATATATTAAAAAAATTGAAATTTATACATATTGACAAATATTTATTATTATATTCAATTATATTCATAAATATAGTTAAATAAGATGGAAACAAAGTTAATAGAACTTAAAAATTGGTGGTTGTCAAATTCTAATTTATGGTTTAATTCAATAGAAACAGATGATATTAATATTACTCTCAAATATGAAGATTTAATTTCATTAAATTTTGATGAAGAAATTATCATCCAAAATAAAGAATTTGGTATTGGCTATATTATTTTATACGACCAAATTACAAGACATATTGCCCGTGTCAAATGCTATTCTGTTAACTATATTAATGATAATTTAAATAAAATACTTGGGTTTGTCAAAAAATTTTATTCAAAATATTGCGATAATTTGGAAGGATATGAATTTTGTTTTGTGTTATTGCCTTTTAGACATTCAAATAATTTTGATTTACAAACATTTGTAATGAAAGAAACATGGAAAAAAATTAATATCCTTTCAAATTCTATATCTGAACAATTAATAAAAATTTATAAAAATTATTTGAAAGCAACATATGAAAGGGCATCAAATGGTCGAGTTTATTTGAATGAATATAAACCAAATGATACAAATTTAAAAGAAATATTAGACCCCAGATGTATTAAACATTTAGATACACCATTAAATATAAAAAATCACAATACAATCAAATTAGAAAAAATGTGTGAGTGTTTAAAAATAAAAACAAATGAAAATAAAAAATACATACTATCTATAAGTGGTGGTGTTGATTCAATGGTATTGGCACATATATTGTTTGAACTGAATATTAATTTTGTTCTCGTTCATATAAATTATGCCAATCGTGGTGAAATATGTGAGAAAGAAAAACAATTGTTATCAAATTGGGCTAATGCTCATCAAATTGAATTATACATTCGTGATATATATGAAATCAATCGTCCCAAATGTATGGAATATGATATGAGAAATTTATATGAAAATTACACAAGAAATGTTAGATACAATACATATTGTGATGTGGCAAAATTAAAAGGATGGAATTATGAGAATTGGTATGTATTATTAGGTCATAATAATGATGATTGTGTAGAAAATATTTTAACAAATATAGCAAATAAAACAAAGTATAATAATTTGAAAGGAATGGAATATGAAACTAAAATTGATTTTAATAATTATTGTGAATTTGTTAATTCAATTAATTTTATCCGTCCACTTTTAACCATTAATAAAGAAGAAATTTATCAATATGCAGATAATAAAAAAATAGCTTATCTATTAGACAGTACTCCTCACTGGTCTCAACGAGGAAAAATTAGAGATATAGTTAGACCTGGATTAATTGAATGGAATCAAACAAGTTTAATTGGATTAGAAGAATTAGCTAATGTAATGAAAGAATCATTAGAATGTGTTGAAATACTTGTAGCTAATTGGCTAAATAAACTTCAACCCGCTGCTACACTTGAATTAAAAGAACAATTTAATAGATTGAAAACATCAAGATATGAACTCAATATTAATGTGATAAAATTAAATATTGAAGAAATAACATCAAATAAAATTTTTTGGTCCAAAATATTAGAAAAAATACATTTTAAATCAAATTCAAAATCAATTGATACATTAATTAATAAAATTAATACAATAAAAACAAAATTTGATACTATACAAATAAAACAATTATTTCAAATTCAAATTAATCTTAATAATAATATATATATATGGAAAATAAATGATACACAATTGATATTTGGATTTGGTTCTAGATTTGAATAAGTTTTAACTTTAATAATAAAATATTTTTTTATAATATAAATGAGTTTTAACTTTAATAATAAAACAGATAAATTTGTTTTTAAAACAGAAACAAATTCTAATTTAGATAATGATAATTATGATTATGAATCTAATGATAAATCTGATGATAATGATGATGATAATAATTTTTTAGAAAATAACTCTTTTGATAATAATTCAATGGAAGATAACACAAGTGAACAATATTCAAATATAAGTTCTGTAAAATCATTATTGTCATCAGATACTAATAATGATGATAATAATATAGAAACTAACACAGAATATAACACAGAATATCAAGATAAAATATATTGTAAATATATAAAAAATGACAAAACAAAAAATATAAAATTTAATGATGAAATAAAAAATATTTTAAAACAAAAAAATTTATTATTTGATATTTCTGTAATAAAAAATAATTTGGGTGAAGTAAAAAAAAACATTAATTCTGGCATGTATTTATTTAAAAATGATAATAATCATATAATTAAAATTTGTTCAAATAAAAATTGTTTAAAATTAGAGTGTTCCAAAGAATGTTATAAAAATAATTTATATAGATCTTTTTGGAATTTTAATAGAGGAATAAAGACAGTTTATAATTTGATGTTTAAATTATTATTGTCTTATCCTATTTTTCGCATTCAATGTAAATGTTGTGAAAACACAGAATATAATGATTATTTTAATAATTTGGATAAAAATTATTCATTAAATAAGAATACTTTTAGTATATTAAAAAATACATCAATAAATACATCAATAAATTTTGAACCTATAAAAAGTCTTGAATTAAATATTAATTGGTTAATAAATAAATTCATGTGTGGTATGGGAATTTTAGATTGCGAATGTAAATTTAAAAATACATTTCATTCATTTTATACACAAGATTATTTAAATTATGCTAATATAATTAATATATACATTGGAACAATACCATCAGTAATTAAATTGTTAAAAACATATTTTGAAATTAAAGATAATCATGAAGAATTAGCATTAATTGATGAATCAAGATGTATTCATGAAGATATTAGATATAATAATTTAACGTATTGTTCAAAAAAAAAATACAATCAAATCAGTAAAAAATATTTAATAGAATTGGTGATGAAATTAGATTTATTAAATAATTGGATATTTGATTGTATTAAAATTACAAATATTTTATTAAATCAACAATCTTTGGAATATTTTATGTATTATTGTGAAAATAATCCAAGTAAATTAATAAATAATTTTAATAAGATTTATAGTTCAAATAATAACTTTTTAGATTTAAATTATATGTCTAATAAAAATAATATAATTAATATAATAAATTTATACAATAATAAATTTAATGCTAATGATATTGATAAATTATTTTTGTTAATATACAAACAATTAACAAATAGAAATAAACTCATATCAAATTATAATGTCAATGTCATAATAATTAATTATATTTATGAATCAATTAGCTTAAAAAATATTTCAATAGCATTCAAGTGGTTAGAATATATAAAAAATACACAAAAAAATAAATTGGAATTAAATAAAAATTTAAATTTTGAATTAGAAAAAATTTTTGATTCTTTATTGGATAATGATATGTTAAACATTGACACTAAAATATCATATCTTAAAATAATAAACAAAAATAAAATTAATATTATAGAATATGATTTTGTTAATAAACTACTTGATTTAGAAATTGGAGATAAAATTATTTTAGAATTTGATAAGGAAGAAAATTCATTATTTAATATCAATGATTATAAAAATGAAATATACATTCAAGAAATAATTAAAAAATGTATTGTATCAAATAAAGTAAATATTCTTGATTATATCTTATTCAAGTTAAATAAAAGTATCATAGAATTTGATATTGATATTGTATCTATTTATTTGTTAAATATTCCAAAAAAATATAATAATGGATGTGAATATTTGTACATTGGAATATTAAAAATTATAATGAAATATTATAATAAAACAAATACAAAATTAATATTTGGATTAGAAAATAAAAAATATACTCCAATTGAATATTGTATAGAAAATAATTTATATTTATCATCAAAAATATTAATTTTAAATTCAATTGATATATGTAATTCAAATAAGAAAGATTTTAATTTATTAATAAATTGTTTTGAAAAATCTAATACTATAATATTTGAGTATATATTAGAATCAAATCCGAATATTATATCAACAATAGTAAATGGTTTAAATATTTTTACACATTTATTTTTATATTACGAAAAAAAAAATATTACAGACACAAATTCATTATATATATTTTTATTTAAAATTCTTAAACATATTAATGAAACAAATTGTGGATTGGAATTAATAAATTATAAGGATGAATTGAATGAACTTTTAGGATTTAAAATATTAAACTTTAATGAATTATGTTCAGAAGAAAAAACAATTTTATTTAAATTAATTATTAAACATATTGATCCATTAGAACAAAATAATATATTGGTTCAAAAAAATAAAATAATCAATACTTTGAATTATCCATTAATTATTCATTCAATGATAAGTGATGAACTTGAAATTACATTTATTTTATTAAATAATTTATTAAAAAAAGGAATTGTTAAAAAAAATACAATTCCAAATGAAATATCAAGAATATATGATTATTATCTTTTAAATAATAATATAAATATTAATTTCATACCAATAATTTTTAAATATATTAAAGATAATCGTGAAAAATGTAATAAATTTGAAGAAAATGATTTTAATCACAAACAAATTAATATAACATCTGGAATTAAAAACACGATTTTGCTTTTTTTAATGTGTATTAAATTCACAATATTTTATTTTAATAATAAATATTCTTTTATTTTTAATAATATCACACACGATGATACAATTAATGATATTAATACAAATAATAAATATATTGAAATTACAATTAGTTCTGATGATAATTCAAATGAATTACATATATCAACCGATACTTTAACAAATTCAAATACAAAAATATATTCTTACAACAATCATAAACATAAAGATAAATCAAAAATTTTATCAAATTCAAATAAAAATATATGGGTTTCATCTAACTCAAATAATAATAAAACTAATCAATCATTAGATTCAATAAATTTATCAGATTCAAATGAAACATCAAATCAAAATAATATGGAAAATAATATAAACAAATTATATAAATTGGGTATGATGGATTCTAATAGTTCTGATTTATCAGAATCTGATATATTATTTGAATATAATTAATTTTTTTATTTAATAAATATAAGTAATAAAATATATATGAGTGAATTAAAAATATATTTTACTTCTGTAAAAGGAAGAAGAGAAACCAATGAAGATAGACATAATGTTATTTTAAATATTAATGGTGATGATGTCAATGCTAATTCAATTAATCTTTTTGGAATTTATGACGGTCATGGTGGAAGTTGGGTTTCAAAATACTTGGAAGCAAATATACCTAATTATTATATGAATAAAAAATTTGTTCCGCCATTTAATGAAGAATTTCATATAAAAGTTTTTCAATTAATTCAATCACAACTACTTAAAAATGATTTTGGTTATTCAAATGGTTCAACTTGTTTGCTAAATATAATGTATAAATATGATGATAATATTTACATGAATGTTGTTAATTTAGGAGATTCCAGAATGACAATTATTGATACAAATGGAATATCTAAATCTGTTACAAAAGATCATAAACCTGATGATACAATTGAAGAAGAAAGATTAACCAATATGGGTGGTGAAATATATAAAGATTCTGAAGGTGTTGTTAGAATTGGAGACCTATCCTTATCAAGAGCATTTGGTGATGGTGATAATGCTCCATATATTTCACAAAAACCAGATATATTTCTCAAAAAAATCACTCCTCAAACAAAATATATTGTAATGGCTTGTGATGGATTGTGGGATGTAGTTGAATCAAAAGATTTAGGTAAAGTCATTAATAAAATTTTAAAAGCTAATCCTAAAGTTGATAATATTGCTGTAGAATTAGCTCAATATGCATTGAATGAAGGTTCAGGAGATAATGTTTCTATTATTGTTATAGAAGTTATTAAGTAATAATATTTATATTTAATTTATTTACTTTTTATTGAAAATATATTAAAATATTTAAAATTATAAATAGTCAAATTTATAAATGAGAAAATATTTTTTAATTTTTACACATATCAAAGAAATATTGAATGAAAAAAAAGATTATGAATATCAATATAGGATGTTTTCTTATCATGAAACACTAGATTTTCATTATGATAGAACTAAAAGAAACCATTATTATTATAATCAATGTAAAAATTGGTGTTCTGATGATACAATTTTTGATGATTGGATAACATTTGATTATAAAAAATATGATTTTTTGTTTGAATATCCAACAGATGAATTAATCGAATGGATATATTCAATATGTAATAAAATTAAAATACTTGACACAGATTATTATGTGTTAGAAGATAAAAAAAAACTTTTAGAATTGATAGAAAATTTATGGAATGATAAAATTAACTTGAATATGGATGATGAAAAAGTCTATGTGATGGCGCGTGATTTTTATCAATTTTTAATGAAAGGTGAAAAAATATATTTTAGACAAGAATATACTTTTAATGATTGAATATTTTATTGTGTTGGTGATAATGTAATCATTATTATTGAAATTATTAGATATATATTGAAAAAAATTGAAAAATACATATAATATAATGTAATATAATATAATATATGATATTTAAATATGAATAATTTAATCAAAGCCATTGGAATAGATATTATTTTATTACAAAGTTTTTGGATATCTACTTTATGTTTTAATGAAAATTTATATTTACATTTGTTTTCATACAAAATAAATATGAGAAAATTATTTTATATTTTAGGCACAGGATTATCTTTTTTCGTTGTTGAACGAATTAAAAATTATTAAACAAATTTAAAAATACATTAATATATAATTTTTATAATTTTTTAATAAAAAGCAAAAAATATATTTTATGGTGTTGGTGATACTGTAATCATTGCTATTGATTGTGCTGCTGCCATCCAACTTCCTGCTGCAACACCAGTACCTTGCATAGCTGCAAACATTCCTCCAGCTATTGGACCAGCAGCAGATAATCCTGCAATTCCTAAAATAGCTGGTGAACCTATAATAACACCTGTGACAATAATTGGTGTACAAATTAATGCAGTGTAAAAACCCATATGTATATATATATATGAGTATATATTTATTTATTTAAATATTTTTATATTTTTCAAATTATTATTGTAAAAATTTAATTTGAAATTAAAATATGCACTAACACAACCAAATAAATAAAAAAATATTCTTTATTCAAATATAAAAATAAATAAATAATTATTCTTCTTCTACATTAGTAAGATATTCATTATCTTCAATTTCTATTTCTTGTTCGGTTATTTTAAGTCTTTTATCATCACTTAAAATATCTATTTTTTGAATATCTGATTCATCTATAGGTATCCATTTATTTTTTTGTGTATTAAATTTACAAGACATAATAATTGATTCGCGATTCATAAAATACAATTTGCATTTAATCGATAGAATATATGTAGGTATATAAGCAAATCCAATATTTTTTTTAATAAATATTTGTTTATTGTCTTGTATACCTTTAAAAATTCCATATAATTTATATACATCTTGTGTTTGAGTTTTTACCATTTGTAGATTCAATACAATATCATCTAAATATTCAGAATCGACAAGTTCAAATTTAAATAATCGTTTTTTATCTGAATATTCAAAATTATCTTGAACTAATTCAGTATCATTTATTAAATTAATATTACCTTTACCTTCCATTAATTCTTGTTTATACATCTCATCTTGTTTGTCAAATATATATATTAATTTTGTTCCAGAATATTGTGGATAAAATGTTATTCCTTTAATATTAAGTTTTTTTATTCCATTATTTATATCATTTGCAAACAATTCTTTTATTTCATTCATTTCATATGGTCTTGAAATATTTATTTCAATATTATTAGTTTTATCAGTATTATTAATTATTTTTTCAAACATTAATCCACATATATACATTTTTTTTTTATAATCAATTGTAATTAAACTTTTACCTCCTAAAACAAATACATCAGTAATCATAAAATTCATCTTATTTGTGTTTGTTTCAGAATTAGAAATCATATTAGAATCAGAATCTATTATAATTCCATCTAAAATTGTTCCATCATATAATTTTAAATCTACTGCTAATTTTATTTCAGTGATTCTAACTCCCGATTTATTTAAACTATGTCTATTGTAACTTATACTTCTACGATCAATCAAATAACTTAAATATTCACCATCTTTTTTAAGAAACATTATCATGGCATTTATTCCACAAGAATTTGCTGATATGTAATATTTTTTTGATTTAAGATCATAAATATCACCAATGTTTTTTATTATAGTGTATTTTTGTTCTCCAACCTCAACTTTATTATATAAGTAATCCAATAAATGACTTTTAATATTATATTCTTCATTATTGATATGATGATTATTTGATGGATTTTTTTTGTGATTATTAGTGTTATTATAATTGTTATTATAATTATTGTGATTGTTGTGATTATTGTGAATACGAGTTGTATTATTTGTGTTATTATTATTGTATTTTATGAAACTATTTGGTGCACACATTTTATATATATATATTTATATATGACTATTATACTTATTCTTATATATTATATATTTTTCAATAATTTTTATAATAAAGATAATCTACTATAATAAATATTTAAAAAAATTGAAAAAAAAAGTGTTTGAAACATATTTATATATATTGATACACAATATAATATCATAATTTATCACAATGGAAGTTCAAATAATTCAATTGTTTAATAATATTGAAAATGATGATAATTATGAAAAATATTTAGATATTATATCAAAAAAAATAACAGAAGCGAGAGAAAAAATAACCGAAACGGAAAAAAAAAATATTCAAAAAAATAATGTTATTGAATGTTATGATAATTTAAATCGACATTTAAAGGAACAATTTAAATTTATCAAAAGTATCAATGAACCTATTAGAAATAAATTATTTACAAATAATTTAAAAAAAAAAATTCAAAATTTTAAAATTGATGAATGTTCAATTATTCATAATGATAAAATCCACTTTATCGATGTGGTGTTGAAATTTGATAAAATATCATTAAAAACAACTTTTTCACTTGAAAATAATAATGAAACAGATGATGATTATTATGATGATATCAATTATTTTGAATATTTTATTATTGATTTTGAAAATTATAAAGTAAAATATGATGTACATGATGGATTTCAAAAATTTAATTATAATACACATAAATATGAAATGATTAAAGATGATAAAGATGATGATAATAATGATGAAATGATTAAAAATATTAAAGAATATAAAAATAATAATAATTATAATGAAGATGAAGATGAAGATGAAAATGAAGATGAAGATGATGATGATGATGAAGATGAAAATGAAGATGAAG
>Ga0172367_10009829_pt1 | contig 10421 bp, 13 predicted proteins | sample Lak10m_FD_114542 | JGI IMG/M metagenome (GOLD analysis project Ga0172367, IMG submission 114542) | Freshwater microbial communities from Kabuno Bay, South-Kivu, Congo - kab_022012_10m | ecosystem: Environmental > Aquatic > Freshwater > Lake | place: Democratic Republic of the Congo: South-Kivu...
GCACGATATGGGGAAAGCCGAAGAATACAATCCTTGGAAGAATGGCTGGGGGATGAGCGATCGCGGCAAGCTGATTGGACATCGGCATACGGTGTTGGAGTGGATTGCGGCTGCCATGGCGACAAACCGCATCGTGATACCGGAGCGTCACTACCTCTCAATGATGCATGCACTCACAGCCGCACCGGGTGCGGAATACATTGGTATCCGTACACCGGTAACACCTGAAGCCACTTTACTTAACATGGCAGATCGTCTGAGCGGTGAGAGTTCGCTCACAGCCATGCTGGCAAATAAAAATGGGGGATGGGGTAACGATCACCCGCATAGAAAAAGTCGCCCATTTACGCTTAAAGAGAATCTATTGGAAACATTTTGAGTTGGGTGGTGGAAATGAATTCAGCTGAAGGTATGGGCATTGGAACAGTCCTACTGGGCATGTTAGTGGTAGTGCTTATATTTGCCGTAGCAAGTAAAGAGTGGGAGCGTTATGAAAAGAAAAACAAAGAGAGAGAAGGCCGGGGTAAATGAAATGTATAAGACAGTAGCGTTCAAAAGACTACGCACTATGAAATTGGTGCGTGACTAGCGAATTGGGGCTTATTCACTGAGTTTTGAAAGGGTTGGTTGCGTGTCAGAGATTCGTCAGAGCCTTCTAGAACAATTGGGGTTTCGTTTTGGCATGAACGGGCCGCACGCGGCTCGCACCATGATGCTGGATGATTTGCGCATAGTGATGTCGCACACCTCTATGCAATCAACACGGGCGGATTTCGCAGCAGCGATAGTCGATAATAATATTCTTGGAAAGCCTACGCGCAAGGCTAGGGAATTAGCACTGCGGCACATGGCGACCCTCTATGCCTTGGATCCTGCCAACCCGATATTTCGGGTCCTGCGTCGTCTATGAATAATGGAGGAACGTGCCCAGCCGTTACTTGCCCTGGTGGTTGCATTAGCTCGAGACCCCCTGCTTCGAGGTACCCAAGAATTCATCCTTGGGCAAGCGAAAGGTGTCACCGTGCCAAGGGAAGTAGTTGAAGACCATATCAGTTCAACTAATCCGGACCGATTTAGCCCTGCCTTGGTCTCCGTGGTAGAAAAAGTTGTTGCGTGAAAAGGAGGTGCTCCGAAAAAAGTGGTGAAGGCACCGGCACGCCGCGAGGCGGCGCGAGCTCTGTCGGAGCAATGGCTGAGTGAGCGCCATGCCCTGCGCATCATCGGCATGAGTGCCAGTGCCTACCGTTACCGGCCGATGCCCGACCGGAATAAAGCCTTGCGTGAGCAGATCGTGGCGCTGGCGCACCGGCACCGTCGATATGGTTCGGGCATGATTTACCTGAAATTGCGACAGGCAGGTCTGCAGGTCAATCACAAGCGAGTCGAACGCCTCTATGCCGAGGCTGGCTTGCAGGTACGGCGGCGCAAACGCAAGAAGGTGCCGGTGTCCGATCGGCATCCATTGGGGCGGCCACAGAAGGCCGATCAAGTGTGGTCGATTGACTTCGTGTTCGATCGGACTGCCGAGGGGCAGGTCATCAAATGCCTGACGGTAGTCGATGACGCCACACATGAAGCCGTAGCCGTGGTGCCGGAGCGAGCGATCAGCGGCCATGCGCTGACGCGCATCCTGGATCGGCTGGCGGCACAGCGCAGCCTGCCGCAGGCGATACGCACCGACAATGGTCGCGAGTTCTGCGGTCGGGCGATGCTGACTTGGGCGCATGCTCGTGGCGTGAAGCTGTTCCTGATCCAGCCTGGCAAGCCCAACCAGAATGCCTATATCGAATCGTTCAACGGGCGGCTGCGGGACGAGTATCTGAACGAACACTGGTTCGTCAGCCTGGCGCATGCCAGGGTCGTGATCGAGGCTTGGCGGCGGGAGTACAACGAAGAGAGGCCAAAGAGATCGCTGGGCGGTCTGACGCCATCAGCCTATGCAGCGCAACTGGCAGGAAAAATCTGTTACATTAACCACGGACTCTAAAGCCTTGTGCTACTGAACAACGGGGGGACGTCGATAGCACAAGCGAAGGACTTCAAGAGATTCTGGTTTGCGTAAATGAGTTCAATGAATTACTTTATGACGTGGTAATACCAAACTTGTTTACTGAGCTTTACGAGCTTACCCCGAACGAGAAAACTGAGGAGCGAGAGGTCGAGCTAATCAAACTTCCTCCTATCGAGAAAGGCTACTACGAGGTTACAGCTAAGAAAAGCATGATCGTTCGTAAGACTGATCCAGCGATCCAGACATACAAAGACAAAACATTTCATTTGGATGCCTATTGCTTCGATTCAAAGCCTGAAAAAACTTTGTTCTGGGATTTGCTATACGAGGGAAAAGTGAAGAAAGCATATTTCACCGGCATGCTTACTCATGGTCAGTCCGATTTCTATATTCAATATATTGATCCTGAATCACATACAGTTCGAAGTTACTACCCAGACTTTCTTTTCGTGACCGAGGAGAATGGGCAAGAAAAATACGTCATTGTTGAGGTCAAAGCCGATTACCAAATGGACGATCCTGTGGGGCTGGCTAAAAAGGAGTACGCGCGGCAGATTGCTGTTGCTAGCGGGATGGATTACAGGATTATCGCCGCATCAGAAGCAGAGAAACGTAATTACAGAACGCTGCTGTAGCTAAATACTTGGGGGCTAGGATGTACTTGTTTTTTGATACCGAAACTACTGGGCTTCCTCGTAATTACAAGGCTCCGGCTTCTGACTTAAAAAATTGGCCCAGAGTTGTTCAAATTGCTTGGCTGATGACCGATGCAAATGGAAAAGAATTACGATGCGCAGAACATATCATCAAGCCTAACGGGTTCACTATTCCTATCGAGGCATCGAAAATACATGGAATAACCACTGAAATTGCCATAAGAAAGGGTGATGAGCTTGGGCCGGTATTGGCGGCACTAAGTCGCGACATTCAAGATGCATCACAATTAGTAGCTCACAATATTTCGTTTGATGAAAAAATTGTCGGTGCAGAACTTATCCGAACGGGTCATCCTAATTATGTCGAGATGAAGCCTCGCAAGTGCACGATGCTTGCATCAACCCAGCATTGCGCCATACCTGGAAAATACGGATATAAATGGCCAAAACTACAAGAGTTATATTTGAAGCTCTTTGGCTCAAACTTTGAAGGTGCTCACACGGCGCTTGCCGACGTTAAGGCTTGTTCAAAATGTTATTTCAAACTCAAGCAGATTGGCCTTATATGAGAGCGATAATAATGTTCGGGAGAATGTAAATTGAACTCATATGCAGTTATTGACTTTGAAACTACGGGGCTATCTCCAGGTATGGGTGATCGTCCAACAGAGATCGCCATTGTCATTGTTGGACCTGATGGAATTGAAGATCAGTTTCAGAGCCTGATGAACCCAGGAGTTCATATCCCTCACAACATTCAAGCACTGACTGGAATTACAAATGAGATGGTGAAAAAGGCTCCCAGCGTAGGGGTAGTAATGAAAGAAGCAGTAAGTTTCGCAGGTGGCCATCAATTGGTGGCTCATAACGCAGCGTTTGATAAAAGGTTCTGGGATGCAGAACTTCAAAAAATCAAATTACGCCGTCAACAAGAATTTATTTGCTCACTTCTTCTTTCTAGGCGCTTATTTCCTGAAGCGCCCAATCACCAATTGGGAACACTTACAAAGATGCTTAGGCTCCCAGATACCGGCCGATCACATCGAGCCTTGGCTGATGCAGAAGTTACGGCCCACCTTCTTCTTAGAATCCAGCAAGAGTTGATTAGTCGTTACAGAATTTCTTCTGTAGGAGAGGAGCTTTTGCATCTCATTCAAAGAAAAAATCGCAACCAAGTCGATGCTTGCGTGCGTAGCTATAAGGGAGCCAAGAGGTAAGATTATATTGATGCGATCACTAGTGTCCCAACGTTAAACAAATGATGCGTCATAACGATTGGAACGAGCGAAGTAATTTGGAGAATTGGTCTGGTCTCGATTTGAGACTGGCTCGTAGCATATCGGCTTTATACAAGCCGACTGCGAAGCCATCCAATGAACTCCGGCAAACTCGTTTTTCGCAACTCATGGCGCATCTTCCTCTTACTACCTTTCGCCGTTGCGTCGCCCGCTATGGCGGGGAATACAAGGTCAAGCAGTTCACTTGCTTCGACCAGTACCTGTGCATGGCGTTTGCGCAACTGACGTACCGCGAGAGTCTGCGCGACATCGAAGCGTGCTTGCGCAGTCAATCGGGCAAGCTTTACCACATGGGATTTCGCAGCACCGTGGCGCGCAACACCCTGTCCAATGCCAACGCCGTGCGCGACTGGCGCATCTATGCGGACTTCGGACAGAGCCATCCTGCAACTCAAGCATGGTCATCAGTTGTGTTTCATTGAGTGACATCTATCTATCCGTAATCAGTTGTAGGTGGATCTCATCAATTCAATCTCTTTGGAGACGCGTTTGACTAGTTCGGCTGGTGCCAAGACTTTTACGCCAGCACCATACTTGAGGATGTCCATTAGCAATTCAGTGTCCTTGCTATAAGGAATCTTGAGTTCAAAGCACCTGTTCTCAAGTAACTGCCCTTTTTGTTGAGGATGCCAAGTCTCATTGGATACCCATCTTGAAATCTCAGGAGAGAACAGCAAGGTCGCCCACTGCACTTTCTTCCCTGCAAAAATACCGTACCCAGCACCCAGCACTTCATCGAGATTCTTTTCGGCCACATCCTTTGCTTTCTTCTCGATAACTTCAGCATTCTTAATTGAGTCGATCGAAAAGCTTCTCAGGTCATCGCGTAGATGACACCAGGCGTCCAAGTACCAGTTCCCTCGATAGTTGATCAGACGTTGTGGTGAGACCTCCCGTTGTGAGGTTTGGTCAGTACCGCGAGCGTAATAGCCGATCAAGATACGCTTACGTTTGATGAGCGCCGATCCCACTGCTTCGAAATGTTTTAGATGGACGTGGCGTACGTTCATCATTTCAATCTTGATGCGTTTCTTAACGATATCAGCGGGATCGTCAGCGGCACCAAGCAAAGCTGTGAGGCGTGACAGCAGGGGCTTTATGTGTGGGCCGAGTAAACCGCCCGTATCGAGGCTAGATAGCAATCGGTGCATGGTGAGCAAGGCGTGGATCTCATTCGCTGAGAACCAGAGTCCCGGTAGCTCATAGGATGATCCTTGTTGTTCTTTTTCAAAACGATAGCCACCAAGTTCTTTATCAAAAATGATGGGAGCGTTAAGTCGGTCACGCATGTAGACCAGATCGCGTTTAAGGGTTGCTTTAGAGACTTCAAGCTTTTCCATCAACTCTGAAACTGATATCGATCTTCTATCGGCAAGAAGCTGGTCAATCTTGTAGATGCGTTCATTCATGCTCATAAGTATCCCCTCGAGAAGGCTCATTGGATGAGCTTTGACTATGGCAGACTACTTTCTTGTAGGCAACAGGCTATTAGGATAAGCCAGGAAATTTGGAAGCGACTTATCTGAGACTTTGTGAGACTCGTCAACCATCGGTACCTAAGTTTGAGAGGTGAATCTATGAGCGACTGTGAAATGGTGGTGATATCAATCACGATCTATGTGGCAGCGGGCTATCTTGTACTGACGACTCTTTGGATTTTCAGGGAGCTTCAGCTTCGCAATGCATTTAAGAAAATGGGCTGCCAAGACAAAGGTGTCGTTGCTTGGTTTAGGACGGAATCATCGAAAGGCTATTTGCCGAAGTTTATGGACGCTGTCACTTGGGCGTTATGGATATACAAACTTGTCAAAGGTGAAATCAGTACCAAATTGACAGAGAGACAGAAAAGAAAAGATAAAGAATATATAGAAGAAACATTGAAGAGAACAAGAGCTACTTTTAAGGATGAGGCCGCGGTTGCTAGCCGGCTTCTTGATGATGTGGATGTTCGTGTCAGGAAGTGTGTCGTTCAAGAAATTGACTCACGCCATTTGACGCCAGAATTGATCGAGCGCGGGTTAACGGACCAATCTCCAGAGGTTAGAAAAGCATTCATTTGGAACGATGAAGTTCCGATGTTGGATCACCAAATCGAACGAGCACTCACTGATGTAGACCCTGAGGTCAGAACAGGGATTGCCTTCAGAGGCGACTACCAAGCCACATCAGCTCAGATTGAAAGAGGTATATCGGATGAGTGTCCTGCAGTACGGCTTTGGTTCTTTCATAGATACGCCGTCACTTCGATGACAAGATTGCAACTAGAACATGGAGTAAGAGATACGGACCAAGAGGTCCGAGAGCATTTGACTACTAAGCTAGTTAAGGCCGGAATCAACAGTGCTGCGATTCCTGGGTAGCTGGTTAGTGGGTGTCTGATTTCACGAATCCATTTTATCGGGCTCATTAGATGAGCTTTCAGTGTGACAAAGTTGTCACCCATGAACAAATGAGTGGCAGTTGTAACTGCTGGAAAGTGCTAGATGATGCTTGTTTCTATTCCGCAGCCGATTTGCCGGCAGAACAGCTATTTTGATGATTTGAGCTCCTCGCCGATCAAGTTTAAAACTTTTCAGAGTGGCTCACTGATCAATCAAGTGCTTATCTTTGAGAATGCTCCCTCCATCAATAAAGCTGCACAGGGAAAAGGGACTGCGCTCGTTAATCTCTCAGATGGGCGGCTATATTTCTTCCGGACCAGCATGGCTATGTTGGAAGACTTGCGGGAGGAAGACCAACTAATTGATGAGTTGCTAAGGCTGCCTGAGTGGACCTCGGACTGGGCGCTAGCCTCTGATGATGTAGGCCATTCAATTGGTGCGCCGCTAGAGTTCTTGAGCACAGATCCTACTTTGTTATCGAGTTGGGACATCGCTAGCTGGAAGAAGCACGCAATGTCTTGGTTGGTCATCAACCAGGCAGAGCGGAGCTTGCAGGAGGTGTCTCAGTTGATCTCTAGTGAGGCTGACTTATTGATGTCCGAGTTGTCGATGCAGATGGAAGCATTCTTTGCCAACACACCTCAGGTTGAGTTCGAACTGACGGTGGAAAAGGGGAGCTACTGGCAGGCGATGTATAACTACTCGTCTCCCGTTAACCAGCAGAGACGTCTCTATCGTAGACAAGCATTGGAGACGTTTCCCCTTGTCATGGAGTTCGTTCATTTGGGTGTCAGCAAAGAGCACAGCGCCCTCATTCGGAATGCTATTGACGAGGGAGTCCCAATCGTGGATTACCTCTCGGAGTTATTCCATTGTTCGAAAGGTTGCATCAGACATCTAAATGGACTGAGTTCGGAGCAAGTAGGGAAGCGTTGGGTGAGAAGGTTCAGGGAGTTTCTGACGATCTTGAACAGCTTGGATATCAATAGACTTCCTCGAGATCAGAGTGAGTGGCAAGCATTTGGTGATACGGTGGACCTATTGGCCTCAATGACAAAAATGCCATCGTCTTCTGTTTCTAGTCGACTGCTGCTAGGGGAGTTATCTAGGTTGAGGTGGAGCCGCAAGAACGATCCCACTGTCATCTTCCAAGAACGTGCCCTAGCGATAGAAAGTTTCACCGAGCAATTCCGCCTATCGATCAGTGCAACTGCATGGACACAAGGTAAGACGCTTGCTCTGTCGGGAGCGTCGGCGCAGAGAATCGCTGCTGAGCAGGCGTGTTCGATAGGGCTTAACCGCTTGGAAAAATTGTCGCGCAAATGGAATGCAGAGCAGTTAAGACTCGATACCGAAAGCCATCAATCGAATGAGGAGTTCCCAGTCTTGTTCGAGGACTCCATCGAGGTGTGCGATATCTCGATAATTCAACTGACAGATAGCAAACAGTTAATGGCTGAGAGTAGGCGCATGGATAACTGTGTCGAAAGCTATGTGGCCGCTTGTGCCAATGGAAAGTCCTATATCTTTTCGCTTCGCAACAAGGAAGGAAGATCGTGCGTCACCGTTGAGTATTCCTTGTCCCGATCTACAGCTGGCCTGCCTGAATTCTTGTTGATCCAGCAAAAGGGATATAAGAACTCGGCTCCACCTAAAGACTGTCTTGGCGCACTCAAGGTTCTGCATAGTCGAATCATGTCGCCCGATATGCGACGCAGAATGCTGTCCCTAGCGGTCTATCAGAAAGCCAATAAAAAGGGCGGTGCCGAAATGGCTAGGAAGTACTTACGTGCCCTAGACTTCATAAATTTCCTGCAAGTAGAAGCACCCTCTCGGTTTGATTTCGAGATACTCGCAGAGGAATCGATCAGGCTGGATGGAAATATTAAGTAGCAAGTCTTACAGGCTCATTCCGTGAGCTCATCAGTGTTTAAACTTCCTCTTATCGCAACGGATATAGGGAGAGCATCATGGGTTCGGTCAATATGTCTCAACATGCAGCTGTTCGGAAACAGCAGCGTGGTATACCAGAAGTAGTTCTTGAGTGCCTCATTCAATTCGGTAAGGTCTGCCACGACAAGCGTGGGGGCGAGATACTTCACTTCGATAAGCGGGCAAAGCAAAGATGTGCGTCCGCTTTGAGCAAAGAGCGACTGCGTCAGATGGATGGTCACTTTGACGTCTATGCGGTTCGCAGCATAGATGGAGCGCTTATGACGGTGGGGCATCGTTCAAGAAGAATCCCTCGGTCTTAAGCAACTATGCCTTTCTTTCATGACATCGTCATATTGACACTTGACATATACAGTGCAACTGTCGCAACATGCTGTTATGAAAAATTCAACTACAAACAACTACACGATCGACGAGCTGGCCTCCCTAGTCGAATTGCCCAGAAGAACGGTTCGCTACTACATCCAGCAAGGGTTGTTGGATAAGCCGATTGGGGAAAAACGTTCGGCCTATTACACGTCAGTTCATCTGGAGCAGTTACTGACGATTCGAAAGTGGCAACAAGCGGGCCTATCTCTTGAGCGTATCCGAGACATATTGGCAGGTGGGGAAGGAAATGTATTACCTCCTGCAAGACCACGGGGTGCGGGGACAGTGGAAGTGTGGAGTCACCTAGTTGTGGCGGATGGATTGGAAGTCACTCTGGAGCCGTCTCGTGCAGGCTTGAATTCAGAACAGGTTCGCGAATTCTTCAGAGCTGTTACATCAATGTATGAACAGATAAAACAACAAGGAGCTGATGATGCCGACGAATGATGAAAATATGGCCATTCTTAAAGACCGCAATGGAAATGAAGTGGCGCTAAAGGGCGTGAAGGTGCATGGGCGCTTGCATGGCTTGATGGCCGAAGTAGAAGTTGAACAGAGCTATGTCAATCCTCAAGATATCAATATCGAGGCTATCTATACATTTCCACTGCCATTAGGTTCGACCCTGCTGGGACTAGAAGCAGAGATCGCCGGTAAGAAATTGGCGGGAAGTGTCGTCGAGAAAAAGAAAGCTGAGCGTCAGTATGAGGACGCAATCACGGATGGCGATAGTGCGATCATGTTGGAGGAAGCGGGGCCGGGACTCTACACAGTTAGTCTTGGTAATCTAATGGCTGGAGAGGCGGCCGTCATTCGCTATCGCTATGCGATGTTGCTCTCATGGCAAGGTAGCCTTCTTCGCTTCCTGCTGCCAACAACCATTGCGCCGCGCTATGGCAACGCCGAGGCTGCAGGTATGCGTCCTCATCAGATTCCCACATCCTCACTCGGTGTCGATTACCCGCTTGAGATCAAAATTGATGTTGAGGGTGACTTGGCCAACTCACTCTTCGCCAGTCCTAGCCATCCGATAGCGATGGAGCGTGGTGAAAATGGGATTGCTGTTCATATCGCTGGTAAGGCATTTCTCGACCGGGATTTCATACTCACGCTGCAGTCTGACAATGCTCAGTCGTCTTGTGTGCTGACTCCGGACGGTGAAAAACATGTGGCACTCGCCTCATTACGCATACCTCAAATATCGAGTGATGTGAACAAGCCACTGTCGCTTAAGGTGGTGATTGATTGTTCGGGCTCCATGGCTGGGACAAGCATCATCCAGGCTCGGAAAGCCGCACTCGAAATACTCAATCTTCTACAACCTCACGATAGCTTTAATGTGACTCTGTTTGGAAATGACCATAAGCACCTGTTCAAGAAATTGATGCCAGCAATCGCAAAAAACGTGACGACTTCATGGGACAAGCTGGATAGGCTAGAAGCAGATATGGGTGGTACGGAAATGGAGGCAGCCATTGAAGCCGCATTCTCTTTGGGTAGTGAGACTGAGGGAGAGGCCACACTGTTACTGATCACTGATGGTGAGATCCATGAACATGAAAAGTTGGTACTTCGTGCGAAGAACTCCGGCCACCGTATTTTTACAGTGGGAGTGGGGAATTCAGTGGCAGAGACATTTCTGAAGAGTTTGTCAAAAGTGACAGACGGCGCATGTGAATTGGTCGCGCCACAAGAGGGAATGACCGAACGAGTCTTGATGCAGTTCCATCGTATGCGCCAGCCGATTCTGTCC
>Ga0172367_10009831_pt1 | contig 10421 bp, 9 predicted proteins | sample Lak10m_FD_114542 | JGI IMG/M metagenome (GOLD analysis project Ga0172367, IMG submission 114542) | Freshwater microbial communities from Kabuno Bay, South-Kivu, Congo - kab_022012_10m | ecosystem: Environmental > Aquatic > Freshwater > Lake | place: Democratic Republic of the Congo: South-Kivu...
AGGATAACGTTCAAAATCTTCAGTGTAATAATCTCTGAAATGAATTCCTGGGTAATAAGGATCATCTCTATTTGGATTAACAACACCTATACAATCAGGAATTTTTCCATCATGAGAAGGATGGTGGTGATCTGTAATAATAAGATCAATACCTTTTGACTTAGCATACTCAGCAGCTTCAAATGCTACAATTCCACAGTCAACAGAAATTAATAACTTAGCTCCAGAATTAATAGCTTGATCTACAGAATGAACTTTGATGTCATATCCATCTTCCATTCTGTGTGGAACTTTATATTCAAAATTAGCACCAATTTTGTTTAAAGCAGTTACGACAATTGCAGTAGATGTAATACCGTCAACATCATAATCTCCCCAAACAAAAATCTTCTCATTATTGTCAATAGCTTTATTTAGTCTACTTAAAACTCTGTCAATATCAGGGAGCAAATAAGGATTATGAATTTTAGAAAGATTTAAATTGTAAAACTTCTTGGCTTCAGAAACAGTTGTAATGTTTCTGCTTGCTAACACATGAGCAACAGATGTAGGAATATCTAAATCGTAAGCAAGCTCACGTACTACTCCCACTTCATAATCTTTCATCTTCCAAACAGTTTCAATCTTATTCATATTAACCTTTTATTATTAATTTCTTCTTATTATTATCAATCATATCTTGAATAGCTTTATCAAGATAATCTAAATCATATTTATTTGCAAAATCATCTGGATCAAGTCCTTGTGGAAGTATTACTTGATAAGCATTCATATCAAGTTCTGCAATTTTATCTAATATCTTTTTAGCAGCAAGATTACCAGCTTCATCACTATCCATAATTAGAACAAGATTATCACAATATCTAGATGCTAAAACAACTTGGTAATCTGATATTGAAGTTCCACATAATGCACTAACATTACATAATCCATTGTCGTAAAAAGAATAAACATCAAAGTATCCTTCTACTAAAAGGAGATAGTTTTTTTCTCTAGCATAGTTTTTAGCTTTATTCAAGAAAAATAAATTCTTATTTCTTTGGTAAGGTTCATTTAACCACTTACCTTTTACCCACTTATTAATTCTGTCTTGACATTTAGCTGGTTCGTGGCCAAATACTTCCCAGAAAGCATTGAATACTCCATCTTTTAATTCTGGTATTTGTCTTCCAGCAAGAGCTAACAAATTATCGTGTACATCATATATTGGTACTATTAATCTTCCTCTAAGTAAAGGAAATTCATATCTACTAAATATAGGACAAAAAGCTACAAGTTCTTCATCAATTATTCTATTAGATAAGTTTCTAGTTTTATAATAATTTTGAACAAAATTATTCTCTTTGAAATTTCTTAAGAATTGTTGATAGCTTTGTTCACGATAAGACATGATGTTTATATTATCACGTAGGATAGTAAAAAACAATACAAGAAATATAAGTTAGATTAATATTTGAGATTTGCTATGAGAGATATCAATAGACTTACAAGAATACATCAAAAAATAAGCCAACTTGAAAATGATGGGAGATTTATTGAGTCAAAAAAATTACACAATAAATTTATCAAAGAAGCTGCTGTTCCTGCATATCCTTATCCTGCTCAATATCCAGCTTATCCTCAGTATCCAGTACAACAATATCCAGCTTATCAACAATATCCTCAATATGCAGCATATTATAATCAACAAGCTGCTTATCCAAGATTACAACAACAAGTTCCAGCACAGCAAATGCAACAACCAACACAACCACCTGCAGGACAACCAAATGTACAGTCTAATTCCTTTTACTATGATGATAAAACTAAACAATATTACTACAAAGGCAAACCTGTAAATCAAATGTCTGATGATGAAGTTAAAAAAATGCAACAAGAGATGTTTAAGAAGTGAGTAAATTGAAAAAGTTATTGTCTATAGAAAAAGATAAAAAAATCCCCTCGATAGAGGGGATTTTTTGTTTAATCTAACATTTCTTTTGCTGCATCATCAAAAGATATTCCACCATCATCATCTTCATCTAAATCATCAAGAGATGGACCCTTTTGAATTGCTTCTAAAAGATCAGAAAGTGGTTTTCCAGCAATCTTCATTCGTCCACAAATAAACTCAAAAGCAGTAGTTGATATGTCATTCCTGGTACGTTTTTCAGGAGCTGGTTGAGACATTAAGAGTTTACAGAACTCATAAGCATCTTTTGATTCAACAACCTCTCCAGTGTCAGTATTCGTATAAATAAATTTCTTACGAACTTCTTTGATATATTCGAAACCTTTAGCTTTGGCTTTGTAAAGAAATTCATCAACTGGATTTGTAGTTTCATCGTCAGTGAACATAATCTTAAATTCACCAGTAACACCAGGTTGACCATAACGAGTTTTCATAACAAGAACTTTACTCTTGCCACCAATAACTACATCTTTACCTTCAGCATCTTTCTTAGTTACTTGTCCAGCAGCACCATTTATTTTATTAATCCAAAGACGCATGTGAGTAAAGTAGTTCATTGCATTACCACCAGAAGCAGTTTTAACCATACTTCCTGGCATAGCACCAGCTCCCATATAAAGCTGATTGATAAAAACAACAACTGTTCCAGATGCTGCTGTTTTTGCTGTCAAATCTTTAGCTAAACGCTTAACAAATCTTGCATGAAGTCCAATAGTTTGTACTTGTTCAAGAGTTTTCTCAAGTTCATCATTTGGGATCATTGCTGAAATTGAATCAACAACAATAACTCCATAATCTCCACTCTCAACCATAAACTTGAGAAGCTCACCATACTTTTCAGCAGATCCAACATTTTCAACCAGTAGAAGTTGAGAAGTATTAACTCCACAAGATAAAGCACGTTGAGGATAATACGAATTTTCTATATTGAAGAAAGCACATTTTTTATTCATCTTCTGTGCTTCTCCAATTAACTTATATCCCAACCATGTTTTTCCAGATTGAGATTCACCACAAAATTCAATCAATGTGCCTGTAGGAATTCCCATTCCAGCACCTAGAATTGAATCAACTTCAAATACTCCAGTAGGAATAAATTCAATATTTTCTGTATCTCCAGACTTGATACACTTTTCATCAATTCCTAAAGCCTTTAACTTTTGTTTTAGAAGCCTATCTTGATCTTTATCAATTGCTTCATTTAATTCTTTTCGTGCCATATTTACCTCAAATAAAAAAAGGATGGGATTTCTCCCATCCCTAGTATAACTTACTTACGGATCCAACCCATTGTTGAACCCTCTTCTTCTTCATCCTCATCTTCATCTAAACTAACAGGAAGACGTTTAGGAGATGCTTTTACAGGAGGCTTGACTACATAACCATTGTCTTCATCTTCTTCTTCAACTACTTTGGCACGAGATGGTTTCTTGACAACTGGCTCATCATCTTCATCTTCTTCTACTACAACTCGAGATTTTTTAGTTAATGTAAAATCAACAGTTGGTTCGATATCCTCTTCAACATGCTTTTGTTTTGCTGGTACAGAAACAGTTTCTGTTTCCTCATCAGAACGTATAGCATCAAATTTGAAGATTTTATTCAAAGGATATCCATAAGCAAAGAAATCTTCCCATGTTGGCATAAGTGGATCTTCTTTAGCATCATACTCATAGTTCTTACGTTCTTTAATAAGATCTTCAGGAGTAGGTTCACCAGCTTTACGAAGAAGCTCAATCATATCATCATCAATATAAGTTGCTTTCTTATCATAAGCAACAGTATAGTTGACACTTAAAGGAGGTTGTTTACCAGTAGCTTCTGCAGTAATACGAACACATTGAGCATTTCGAGTACCATAATGACGACCATCACCATCATCATTTGTATCATCTTTGTAATTCTCAGCAATATCTTGGGCAATCTTATTAAAAATACTCTTACCCTTCTTGAGAATTTTCACTACCCAAGTACCATCTTCTTGCATTTCAAGCACATTCTGTGCGTACTGAGTTACACCAACATAACCCATTTTTTTCCATGGACATTGAGAAATATCTTCGTGCCCAATACGATTGAATTTCTTATTTAAATGAGCATCAGGAAATGGGACAGCAATGGTCTTGCCACGAAGATTAGGGTCATTGGTAGGATTTGGAACATACTGCTTATCGGTGTATTCGATGAACATGTAAGGATCACCGATAAGTTTAAGCTTGCGGACTACTTTTGGACTGTTCTTGACACTGAGGTCAACGAGAATATCTTGAAGCTTAGGAAACGAGTTCTGCTGCTTAGGAGCAGCATTTGCGGATTGGATCATCCGAGTAGGGGACACACGACGTATCATTATTTATTCTCCACTTGAGAGCACACGGGGCTCTTTCATTTATGTTTTAGTTTATATGATGTTTTTGGTTTTAGCAAGAGAAATATTAGGTAATTCTATTATTTCTCGTTTTTACTTGAACACTATCTTTATTATACTGATTTTGAGAGAAATGTTCCCTTGAATACACTGAGGAAGAACCCTCTGCATTTGCTGTTTGATTGATCCTTGATAAAGCTTGATGCTCTCTCAACAACCTATCCATTTGTGCAGCACTGAAATCAATATTTTTTAATACATTGTTCAAATAATCCAGCATTCTTTTAGAATGAGTTGCTGGAAATAATAATGGATGCACAGTAAATGTTGCAATACCATTTTTGTCTACAGCTGTTCCTGTCGCAAGTTTAACAGCCATTTCTTTAAGAGTTTTGTGAGCTTGAGAAATCATTTCATAATGAGCATTAACAATTGAAATCATTTCAGTCAATCTATTTCTGTATTGAACTTGCAAAGAATAAGCTAAAGCAAAATCTTGAAAATCAAATCCATTGTTGGGAATTGACATATCCCATTCACGTATTTCATTTCTCATTGCAATTTCATCATAGTGAGGCAGCATACTAATACTTTTTTGCCAAAGACCAACTTCTTTAGCAAAACTTTCTTCTGTAACTCCTCTTAATCTACCAACTAATTCTTTTGCAAAATTAGGATCTTCCCATGACACAGCTTCTGGCATAGGAGACCAATCAATAGATGCTACAAGAATAGCATTTTCTTCCTTAAAATTTTCATCTGTTTCATCAGAAAAAGATGTATCTGTTAAAAACTCATCAAGTTCATCAAAGTTCATGCTATTCCTCAATCAAATAATTCATCATTTAATAAATCAGTAATTTCTTCTGTTTTATTATCAGAAACATTTCTTTTTGTCTTGCTTATTATATCCTCTAGTGATAGAGAATTTTTATCTTTTAATCTGCTCAATTTTAGTGCATTTTTCTCATCTCTAGTTCTTTGAGCTACTAGTTGATCCCAATGCTCCATAAAATCCTCAAAATACTCAAATTGATCAATATCAGATAAACAAGACAATGCTTCTTTCTCTGCTAGTGCTGCAACCATACCACGATTTGGACGTGCTCTGTAACAAAAATCTTTAATATCTGTGTAAGGTTGATGTTCAATAATTTCGACAGCTCTAGTCCCAACACCCTTGATTGTTGAAAGAGGAAGCAAAATCTCTCCCTTCTTATTGACACTAGTTTCTACACCAGATTCATTTACATTAGGTTCTTTGACAACTATCCTGTCTTGATTACATTCTTTAAGTAAAACTGCCAACTTATCTTCATCTAAACGATCTACTTGTATACATGCTGCTAACCATTCAGAAGGATAATAACAGCGTAAGTATGCAGTGTAATAAGAAAGTAAAGCATACGAACAAGCATGACTTCTATTAAATGCATATCCTCCAAATTTTGCCATAAGTGCTAATACTTCATCAACAACTTCTGGAGCAATATTATTTTCCAAGCTTTTAGTTTTGAAAAGATTACAAGCATCGTCAAAATCTTTTCCTGATTTTTTAGAAATAGCTTTACGTAACTTGTCAACTTCCACCCAAGTAAATTTTGCCATGTCACGAGCCATTTGCATAGCTTGTTCTTGATAAACCATAATTCCATAAGTTACTGACATATTCTTTTCAATAATAGGATGAGAATATCTAACAGATTTTGGATTTCTTTTACCATCTGCATATTGAGGAATATAATCCATAGGACCAGGACGATAAAGAGCAGCAACAGCAATTAAGTCTTCAATACTAGAAGCTTCAACATCTCTCAAAGCTTGTTGCATACCTTTTGATGCAAATTGAAATACAGATGCAGTCTTACCTCTAGCATATATATTCTTAAAAATCTTTGGATCTTCAAGATTGATTTTTTTGAAATCAATAGTTTTATTGTATAGTCTCTTAATATGCTGAAGACAGATTGATACTTGTTGAAAAGCTGCTAACCCTAAGAAGTCATATTTAACAAGTCCCATTCTTTCGACATTTTTCATATCGTAAGCAGAACATAAGTTACCTTTTGAGTTTTCTATAGGAGCATGTAAATAGATAGGCTCACTAGAAACCAACACACCACTTGCATGTACACCAAAGTTGGAGATAGTTCCCACCAAGTGTATAGCATTGTCAATCTCATCTTTCCAAATGCGATAAAAATACGCGAAGTCTTGACTTTCCTTAATAGTTTCTTCAATAGTAGTTCCTGGACGTTTAGAAATAAGAGCAGATATTTTTAGAGCTTCTGAATGAGCATTATCTCCATGTTTTTCAATAAATCTATCGCTAGCTTTTAATGAACCAACTACTGCTGCTTTAGCACCGTATCTACCCCAAGTTCCAATTTGAGCTACTTTATCTTCACCAAATCGCTCTTTTGTCCATTCTATAACTTCAGAACGCAATGAATCATCGATATCAGTATCAACATCGGGAAGTGCTGCAACTTTAGAAACTACAAGACCACCATCAGGAAGCTCATCAGTTATTCCAGCTATATATGCTGTCCAAAGGTTATTGTCATTATGATTTGACTTAATACCTAACTTTGACAAACCATACACATAGGAAGACAAACCTTGATTTTCTAATACCCAAAGTTCTTTTTCAATTGCTGGTTCGTATTCTAAATAATCAGGATTAAGTTCCAACCAACGATTTGCTAATTTACGTAGTTTTTTAGTGTAAGGAATTTGATCCATCTCACCATACTCATTAACAAATTGAGACACTGGAAATTCAGAAATATCAACTTTGTATTGAGTACCACGTCCAGGATTTAAGAAGCGTTCAAACATTAAGTTCCAGCGAATAGGATCAACATTACAAACTTCCAAACAGAAATTTACAAGAGATCCAACTCCACTTCCACGAATACCAAAGTTGATGGATTTACCTTTCATAAATTCCACCATTTCTCTTTGAATCAAGAAGTAGTCAGTAACTCCCATATACCAAATCTGTTTAAGTTCATTATCAAGTCTAGATAAATATGTACGATTATCCAAACCCATCATCTTCAAACCCTTAAAAGTAAGGTACGCAAGATAAGCTTCGTTAGCATGATGATGGGGAAGATTAGTTTTCCAAAATCTGTTAAACTCTTCATTATCTTTTGGAATACGAGCAGGAGGAAGTAAGTGAGGAACATCTAACTTGAAAAAGTCTTCCACCATTTCAGAAATAAGAACAGAATTATTTAAGGCTTCAGGAATAGTTCCAAAAATCCTACTCATTTCATCATAGGATTTTAGGTAAAACTGATGAGAACCATAAGCTTCTCTCTTACCAGATTTCTTATCCCCTGTTCTACTTTCTCTTTGATCTCTCATTTGAATTAAGACATCATGAAGTTGCCAATCTAATCTATCTAAATAATGCACATCATTAGAAGCAACTGTTTTGATATCGTACTTAGATGCAAAATCAATTAAATGTTGCATATTATGTTTTTGCTCTTCAATTTTGTGATACTGAAGTTCAATAAAATAACGATCACCGAATAAGTTCTTAAATCTATTGACAACACTATCTGCAGTATCAAATTCTTCTTTTATTAGAGCTTGATTTAATTCAGAAGCTAAGCATCCAGATAAAGCAATAACTCCCTCAGAATGTTTTTCTATACATCCCCAGTCAACACGAGGAGAGTAATAAAATGCTTCTGGATCATTGCCAAGAGCAGATAAGGAGAGAAGGTTTTTATACCCAACTTCATTTTGAGCAAGTAAAGTAAGGTGATTTAATTTACGTCTTCGTCCATCTTCAGTTTTAGATTTATCAAAACGATCTGGACATGTATATACTTCAATTCCAATAATAGGTTTGATTGGATCAAAGTTTGTTTTAGTTCTGCAAGCTTCAACAAATTCAACAGCTCCTCCCATTTTGCCATGGTCAGTGATAGCTGTAGCTCTAAAACCCATCTCTCTTGCTTTTAGCGCATATTTAGATGGTGTTGGTAATGCATCTTGTATTGAAAAATGAGTATGAGCATGAAGATGCACAAAATCTTTATTTGAATTACACATAGTTCCTCACTTGTAAGCGCCATCATAAGACAGTCATACACTTACCGATAACAGGACATAATATTGTGGTTGTTCACTAATATGTTGTTTTCTGTAATATCATACAGCTTGCTAGATATTTTTTCAAGTAGCAGTTTATCTATCTTTCTTAATTCTTTTGGACGATATTTTACTGGTATCCTGTCCATACTATTAAGTACATATGAATTAGAAATCTGTTTCAATAAAATAAACTGATTGTTCTTCTCAATAATCCTCAAAGAAAAACAATTATTCTGTTTTTTGAATGTTCCTAAAATATCAGATTTATTCTCTGAAACATCTAATATTTCATAATTAGATTTAGTACTAACAAAGGGACAATCCTTAAGAGCATTTCTAATTGTACTCTCACAAAGAAGAGTATATCTAGAAATAGTTTCAATACTTATAGGACGTTGATCGTCATATCTTGCTGCAAAAATACTAATAAATAAATTCTTGATACTTTTAGATGATTGATTGTAAAAAATCTCATTAGGAATTGCTATTGGTTTTGCTCTTGTTACTTCTGGGGATAATCTCTTAATGATTTGATTGATACCTAAAAGAGCAATTTTCTTAATACCTTTTTTGCCATATGGTTTTCTCCAATATAAATTAACTCCTTTGTTAATTTTGGAATAAACATATGTTTTATTAAAACCAAATATTTTGATAGCAATATTTATAAAAGCAGATTGATCTATTATTCCAGTACCATTAATATCTGCTTGTTTTGCTGCATTCCAAATACAAAATAAATCATGCTCTCCATTTTTAAGAATATTTGGGAGCAGCTCAGGATTGATTATTATCTGAGGGTTTTTGGATTTGTTCATAATCAGATAGTTTAGATATTTCTTGTAATACTGTTTGTCTCAAGAGATATTTGATTATATCTTCTTCTGAGAAATTTTCAAAATAAGAAGTATATAAAGAAATTAAGAAATGCATTTTAGATGCATCCTGTCCTTTTAAAATAATATTGACAGGATATTCTGATGGAGCATTTTTTAAGTTTTCTTTTGATTGTTGAAGTAAATCAAGTAGTTTGTCCATCTAATATTTCCTTATATTTATTTCTAGCTTTCTTACCTATAGAATACCAAAAGTTATTGATTTTCTTAAAATCATTCTCATTCATAGCTAAATCAATTTCAGCATATCTTTCATCTATCCAAGCATCAAAAGTTTTATTGTCATATTTTTTGCAATACCCCTTAAGTTTTTGAGACAGTGCTGACATAAATCCAATTTCTGATAAACTTCCTGGAAAATTAGATGTATTCTCTTTAAGTAATTTTTGATTGATGTTTGAAGTTAATTCATTAAGTAAATATTTCATGTCAAGGTTTGTAGTCTCAACTTCAATACCAGCAAACTTACTTAACTTTTCAATAGCTTCAATAAAGTTCAATCCTTCTACTTCTTGAACAAGCTTAATCATATCTCCACTATTATTGCATCCAAAGCAATTATATGTATTATTAGTTTGATTTACTCCAAAAGAAGGATTACCATCATCATGATTTGGCATTGGACATCTTGTATTTGCCCAATCACTAGATTTTGAGAATATGAAATCAGCATCATATTCTTTTTCCATAAAGTCTACAATGCTGATTGTTTTTTGTAATTCATCAATAAATGCTCTGGATATCTTTTGCATTACTGTAATACCCAATCTGCAAGATCTAATTCTTCATCATTAGAGATGTCAACTTTTTCAAAATATTCATCTTCTTCTGTTTTAGATTTTTTCATTGGAGTTTTAGTTTCTTCTGGAACAGATTTTATGGTACTTACTGTTCCTCCAGTTAGTGCATTATGCTTACCCATAATAGCTTCTTGTTCTTCTTTAGAAAGTTCATTAATCTTATTGTAATCAGGATTGAGAGCTACTGGAAAAGGTTGGAAATGAGCATCACGCATTTTGACAGGATGCAAAATACAATATCCATGTTCTTTGTTAGGCTCCATAGCAATAGCATAAGTACACAAGTGCAT
>Ga0172367_10009833_pt1 | contig 10420 bp, 9 predicted proteins | sample Lak10m_FD_114542 | JGI IMG/M metagenome (GOLD analysis project Ga0172367, IMG submission 114542) | Freshwater microbial communities from Kabuno Bay, South-Kivu, Congo - kab_022012_10m | ecosystem: Environmental > Aquatic > Freshwater > Lake | place: Democratic Republic of the Congo: South-Kivu...
ATTGCTGGAAATTTGTCATGGGTTGTCATTGAAGTTGTCAGACTTTTTAATTTTGTTAATTTGTTGTTGCAATTCTTCAATTTGCCGTCGCAAAGTTTCTGCTTCCTGAGAGGCGGTTTGAGCAGTAATATCTACCGCACCTGATGCAGGGGACTGCTGATAATTTCCTTGGCGAATTTGCTGGTATTGTTCTGATACAGACCACTCCTGTAAATAACGTAAGCGTTCTACTGGGAAAGGATGGCCCAACATCATGCCTTGAGCGCCATTGTAGAGCAAGAATTTATAAACCTGATTCATTCCATTTTCGTCTAGTGAATGATAATTTTCTGACTGTTTAATAAATTCCTGTAAGCTGCATTCATGAGCATATTTAATACTACCGCCAGAAACTTTCATCATGGATGACATGACCGTGTTTAAGTCATCTATCACTAACAAAGCAGCGCGGTCTGCCGTTAATTCAGCTTTGCGTCGCCATTCAAAAAAGGCATAAATCAAAGCTTGAGAGACGAAATTGCCGATACCGAAGGTCATTTCGCCCAGGGCGGAAGCCGCGCTCATCGCCCACATGGCCATTTGAATTAAAATGGTATGACCACACTTAATATGCCCTAGTTCATGGGCTAACACTGCCCGAATCTCCCCTTGGTCGAGTAAATCTAGTATCCCTGTATTTATGAGAATGTAAGGATTCTCTTGCCCAAGGGCATAGCTATTTGCTTCGGGATTCTGCGCGACAAACAGTGTCGGTTCTGGGTAAATGTCCAAATCCCGGACACATTCGCGGAACATCTGGTAAATAGTGGAATATTGACGTGGGCCTACTTGGATGGCATTACCCATGAGATAGACTAACTGAGGGCGTTCGTAGACAAATTCCACAAATTTACGAGCTATTAAATTAAATCCCGGTAAATTTCGTAAAGCTTCCTCGGCTTGGCGATCCAGTGGATGCCTGAAGGCTTCGCTGGAAATTCCTTTGTAAGTTGGCATAATTGAGGGTAATGGTTAATTAGTTATGGGTCTTTAGTAGTTGCTAATGACTAATGACAAGATAATAGAAATGCGGCTATTGGAATTAGAAATTACTTTGTATGGGATGAAAAGCTGGTGATTGAGGCTGAAGTTCATTTGTCACTACATAACTTCCTGCGATCGCAGGCGGGGTTTCCTTCCTGGCCGCATCATTTAACTATGGCAAGGTTGGTAGCACGCGCCTTGCGTGTAGGACGCAGCGCCTTAATTCAAGTCGGGGCAGTTTCTGGCTATCAAGGTCGGTATCGCACTAGTTTTGTGGCATCGGCTTTAATGTGGCATGGCCCCGTGATTATCGTCGCTCCAGAAGCAGTACAGCAACGTCTACTCCAAGTGGAAATTCCCCGTCTTCAGCCATGGCTACAAGCTAATAAACCCATCCGGACCGGTGAAGTTTGGCCTGGCTCTGATTTTCAAGGAATACTTCTCACCTCCCCTGAAGCTTGGTTAAAAGCGCAGTTCACATCCACTGATAATTTTCCCCCAGGCATTCCCACAATTATTGATGGGGTAGATGATTTAGAAGATTGGGTACGTGATCAGCTTACCCAAGTTATTCAACCTCACGACTGGGATCAACTGATATTGGCTTGCCCTAATCAAGCGGAAATAATTCGCTCTGCACGGGCACAACTGACACATGAACTATTTCAGCACCCAGCTAATCCTTATGACTGCTATCTAATGTCTTTGACAGAAATAGATATTTTGGGTGATTTACATTCACAACTGAAATCAGTATCAATCTTACCAGATGCCTGGAAAAATTTCTGGCAGGAATTTCAATTGAGTAATGAAAATGTCCCCGCCTCATGTACCTCTCCTCTTTTCTGGGCAACCATTACCCGTCGTCAAGGATTATTTTCTTTACACTATGCTCCCACTGAATTAGCAAACAGTCTCGCGCCCATTTGGCAAAGACAACCAGTGGTATTGATTGGTAGCGCCCTGGAACCGGAAACTGAAGCGCCATTGTTTCGTCAACGTTTGGGTTTACATGAAGTAACTTGCTTGAAATTCTCCAATGATACTCAAGGGTCAGCAATTCAACTGTATGTACCCCATAAATTACCTCTACCAAATACCCCAGAATTTCAAGCAGCATTTATTCACAAAGTCCGGACGTTGATTTGTCTGAGCGCTACAGCTTTAGGTTTGACCGTGGTATTAGTGGGAGATGTCCCACTTAAGGCTCAAGTAGGTGCTATTCTCGCTTCAGAGTTTGGTTCACGGGTGCGGGTGGAAAAAACTTGTTTGGATGAAAATGGAATCTTGGTCAGTGGGTGGGAATTTTGGCGATCGCATCAAACTGTTTTGCCTGGCCCTCATCTGTTAATTATTGCGACTTTACCGTTACCATCTTTGGAAAATCCCCTCGTGGCTGGTAGAGTGGCTTATTACAAGCGATCACATCAAGATTGGTTTCGTTTATTTTTGTTACCAGCTGCTTTGAATGAACTACAACGAGCCATAGCGCCAGTACGACAAAGTCACGGTATTGTGGCTTTACTTGACAGTCGTGTAGTGAATCGCAGCTATGGCGCTCAAGTGTTGGCTGTCCTCAGTCCTCTAGCACGGATTAACTATCTTGATCCCAGTCTTTTTTCCCATCCTAGTGATGAAGATTCTACCTAGCTAAGTATTTACGTTTTGTCAATTACCTCGCGCTCATGTCATGGCAAGCGCTATCATCAATCTTGGTGTAAGTATCTTAAAACCTGATTGAATTTAGATTGCTGATTATGGGTGAAGCAAAGCGTCGTAAAGCTACACTTGGGGAAAAGTACGGCCAAGAAACTCGCATCTTGCCTTGGCTTCCTATCACCAAAACTCAATCTGAACAGTTTATGAAGTGGACTACTCGTGGAACCTGGTTCTGTATTGGTGCTATGGTGGTAGCTTGGATAACTATCCGTTTTATCGGTCCAGCTTTTGGTTGGTGGCAAGTAGTCTCTTAAAATACCCACCGCCATACTCAAAGCATCGGCTGTGGCGGTGGTTTCCAGTTTCCCCATGAAAAGTGACCAATACAAAAGTTTGTCAAAATTTATATCATTTGGATTTGCTCTGCTCAATATGTTTCTTATGTAGCCAATACAACCCTTTTTGCTCATGCCAGACTAAATTTTAGGTTTCTGGGCAGATGTCGCAGCATAACCCCCACAATGGCAAAATAGTGGCAAAATGGCAACATACCTATTCCATGTTCAGTTATTCTCAGTGTTAAGCCATGGGTATTTAGGATACGTATTTGGTACTGTTGTGGAAATCACTTAAACATATCTTAACTATTCCTCCCCCATTGCCCACAGTCCCGAATCCCAAACCTAAATTTATCCACCAAAGTCTATATCTTTAGGAGGACTTGACTTTATATACCCAACAATTAAACACAACAGTGCTAAATTTTCCTTAAGGGAAACATAGGTTGACAACGCCAAAAAGAACCTAAGGCCCTCCCGTCTCAAGACCGGGAGATTCTTGCCTGAATGAGTCTATTGATATTAGACTGTATAAGTCACACAAAAATAATATCCGTAACTTTTCCGTTGTTTACCAATACCAAATTTGCGTTACTCTTAAAGCGGAATCATTACAGTTAAGCATTTAATCAGACAAAAATACATGAGAAAAACTTGACCTCATACAAGCTGTCTGATAAGACTAACTCACAAATTGAATAACTTGATACGGCAGACTGAATATTTATCTAATAACCTGAGCTAGGTAGCGAATTAACGATTTCATGAAGTTTTGGTAAATGTAATGGATAGTTTACAATACCAGTGGATGAAAAAATCTAAAAAAAATATAAAAGAAACTAAAATCACTGTGGTGTGTGGAGGAAAAACGTGTTTCTGAGACTAGCTTATCAACACCGACAATTCGTTCAAGACTTGGTAATGAACCTACAAGCCTTGGCAATCGTGTTAGAACGACGTGGATATCCTGCGTCCTGTTACACCTGTGGTGACCAAATGAATAGTGCTTCGTTTATGGTTAGCTTGGGGGACAATCACTTGATTCGATTCTTGGTATCCGATTACGGGATTACTTGGACAGAAATGCGAGATGACCGTGAGTTAATGAAGTTAGAGGGTGCAGAGGCAATTAGTCAGCTACAAGAGCTGGCTAATCTTGTCAAACAATCTACACCAGGTACTTCAAGTAACAAAACCCTAGCTAAAAAGTTTTAGGAATTGCCTTATGCGATGGGGTACTTCAGTCGAACCATGATGCGAATCATGGCGACATAGATGAGTGTCTCGGAAGTTTGAGGTGGTCGTTCATAATTTTTGCTTAAACACCGAGACAAATTCAGCCAGCCAAAGGTACGCTCCACAACCCAACGTTTAGGTAAATGGAAAAAACCCCTTTTCTTTGCGGAAGGCAGTGGCTTCAGATATGAGGGTAGCAACAGTTTAGAATCCCCTCCCCTTTAGGCAGTGGAAATGTGAATATAAAGTTATTTGCTTTACTCATTCCAGATCCATCACCTGTTTTAAGCGCGTTAATTAGAACGTTATGAGAGAATTCTTTCAGATGTGGAAAATTCATAGCTGTTAAGAGACTCAAAAATGTCGGAAAAACAACCAAGTTCAACACAATTACCACCAACCAGCGCCATTGATATTCCATCGCACCAGGAATTTGAAAGTTGGTTTGAGTATCCGGTCAGAGTGCAACCCCATCATACTGACTATGGAGGTATTGTCTGGCATGGTGCTTACATTGCCTGGATGGAAGAAGCACGGGTAGAATGTTTGCGATCCATAGGTATTGAATTTGCTGATTTAGTAGCAGTAGGCTGTGATTTACCGGTTGTAGAACTTTCCGTGCGTTATCACCGTACAATTAAGTTAGGAATGGCAGTGATTGTCAAAACACGCATGACTGAAGTCACTGGTGTCCGCATGAACTGGGATTATGGAATTGTCTCAACTGATGGACAGCAGTTGTACACCACTGCTAAGGTGACATTGGTAGCATTGGATCGGGAAAGAGGTAAGGTCATGCGTCAGCTACCTACAAATGTCAAAGACGCCTTAGCCAGGATTTCTGGAATACACAATAATTAACAAAAAAAAGATGAAGAATGCAGATGCTTTGTAAACAGTTTAATATGGGTTTGCTTTGAGATTGTGTTCTTCATCCTGGGCTTTATTTTCATCTAGTTATGGACAAACAAGACCCCGGTCTGCTCCAAAAACAGCTATACCCCAGGGCTTGAGAATAGTTATTTTGTACACAGGCCATTAATTTTGTCTCACTTGGGGGAAATTGTTTGCGCAAAGTGCATAATCTGACTCCAAATATCTTCAGGTGTAATTCCAAAACCAATATTTAATAGAACCAATATCGCTGCAATTGTTAAGGCATTCTTCAAAGTAGTTTTCAGAATTTTAAACAATATCACAAATACTATCCAAGCAATGACTAGCGTAGGAATCATTAATATAAATTCCTCAAAAATGTCTGTTATTTAAGGGTTACAGTAAATACTTATGGATTCAAAAATTACTGTTGTTGAGTTAGTAGCACCCAAGTTATGATTAGCAGCCGCCACTTGCCACTAAGTTTGCGGAAATTGCTTCCCATTATTAACCAGTGATTCTACCCTAAAATTTATGGATTTTTTGTAAAAACAAGTTTATTTTTTTTATCAATTGTTAAACAAATAATAAAATTTATTTATATAAAAATAAGTGAAATATGACAGAAGACCAGTGAGGACGTTTTCTAGAAATAACCGTCCTCACTCATGTTTTTGGACTATGGAGTTATTTAATGCAGGGAAATTACCTGGGAAAGAGATTCTAACTTGTTAGCTGCGATTAAAACTTCTTGCCTTGCCCATTTATCTGCTGCCAAAATGTCATCTAAAGAAGGATTTGTACAGTTATGATTTTGATGGCGATCGCACACAATTTCGATACATCGGGGAATATCTAAAAATTGAATTTTCTCTTCTAAAAACAAAGCCACCAACTGTTCATTAGCAGCATTTAAGACAGCTGGCATGGATCCCCCAGCCCGACCAGCAGCATAAGCCAAGCGCATACAAGGATACTTTTGGTGATCTGGTTCACGGAAGGTTAAATTACCAGCTTTGACCAAATCAAGCCTTTCCCAGTTTGAGCGGATGCGCTCAGGCCAAGATAAAGCATAGAGTAAAGGCAAGCGCATATCAGGCCAACCGAGTTGAGCTAAAACAGATGTATCTTGTAACTCAATCAGCGAGTGAATAATGCTCTGGGGATGAATAACAATATCAATGTGTTCATAATCCAAGCCAAAGAGAAAGTGAGCCTCAATCACCTCTAATCCCTTGTTCATTAAAGTAGCCGAGTCTACAGTGATTTTCCGCCCCATTGACCAATTAGGGTGCTTGAGAGCATCAGCAACTTTGACCTGTGCTAACTTTTCTACATCCCAATCTCGGAAAGCCCCACCAGAAGCAGTGAGCAAAATTCGCCGTAAGCCACCCTTGGGAACACCTTGAAGACACTGAAATATTGCTGAATGCTCGGAGTCAGCCGGTAAAAGCTTGACACCATGTTTCTCTACTAGAGGAAGAACTACGGGGCCACCAGCAATTAAAGTTTCTTTGTTCGCTAAGGCGATATCCTTACCAGCTTCAATAGCAGCGATAGTCGGTAATAAACCAGCACAACCCACAATACCCGTGACAACAGTTTCAGCATCACCATAACGGGCGACTTCTATCACTCCAGAAATACCAGCTAGTAAAATCGGTTGCGGATCAAGGTCTTGAATAGCTGCTTGGAGTTCTGGTAATTTCTCCTCAGCAGAAATCGCCGCTACACTCGGTCGAAACTGCCGAATTTGAGCCGCCAACATTTCCACATTGCTCCCAGCCGCCAATCCCACAATCCGAAACTGGTGTGGGTACTGAGTGACGATATCTAAAGTTTGAGTACCTATTGAGCCAGTAGAACCTACAAGAGTAATAGCTTTCACAATTGCTTTAAAATTTACAGACAACTTCTAGTTTGACACTCTCTTGCACCACATTGGGGATCATTCTGAGACTAAACATCACCGCTTTTGGTTTTGTTCATAAATACCTAAAACATTTGCAGCTAAATTGTGAGATAATACCTCGAATTATAGTTTGGGTAATGTTAGGCATTCATTACCAATATCCAGATAGTTAATTATATTTATTGATGAGAATGTTGACTAAAAAAAGTTTTTTAGTGGGATGGAAAAAATATTTTATTCAACCTGGTGTTCTTGGTTGGATGATTGGTGTGAGTATTTTAGTACTATTTATTTCTAGTAGTTTACGTCATTTCTTATTTCAATCAAATGCTCTTGATTTAGCAATTTTCGACCAATGGGTATATCTAACCAGTCAAGGGTTACCACCTATTTCATCTATATTTGGTTTTCACATGGTTGGAGATCATGCTGCTTTTATTCTATATCTTATTGCTTTGCCGTATAAAATTTATCCTGACGTCCATTGGTTGTTTGCAATTCAAGCCATCGCTCTAGCGTTAGGATGTTTACCTATATATGCCTTGAGTTTACAAACTGGTTTATCCGTCCCTTATGGGCGAGCCATAGCTTTGTCTTACTTGCTTTATCCTGCCTTATTTAATATTAACTTTTTTACTGACTTTCGCCCAGAATCCATTGCAGTTCCGGCAATACTATGGGCAATGTGGGCAGCAATTGCAAGCAAAACTAGACAGTTGATTATAGCTACTAGTTTAGTTTTAATTTGCAAAGATAGTATAAGTTTAACTGTTATTGCTTTCGGAATTTGGTTGTGGTTATGCCAACATCGACGTATGTATGGAATCGGTTGTATTGTAGCAGGTACAATTTGGTATTTATTGACCGTTGGTTATCTTGTTCCTCTGCTACGAGGTGGTCAACCTGGGGGGGTTGTATTTTATAGTTCTTTTGGTAATTCCCCTAAGGAAATTATCTGGAATTTTATCAATAATCCCGGATTAATTTTAGGAAAATTATTTTTACCTGATACACTGTTTTATTATTTCCTACTCCTATTACCAGTAATTATTGGATTACATTGGCGAAAATCAATGGTTTTATTGCCTGGGCTGCCAATGTTATTCCTGAATATTATTTCTGATTATTGGGCACAACGAGATTTAATTCATCATTATTCTCTACCAATTTTCCCATTTATTATTGTCTGGCTATTGCAATCCATTGAAGAGTATCAACAAGAAAAAAAAAGACATTGGTTACAACCTCGTATTTTAATAACCTGGGCTGTTATTATGTTTTTACTGTTAGCTAAGTATGAATTTTTTATCACTCGCTATTTATCAAATATACCAAATCTTAAATTTCTACATACTGCCGTTAGCTTGATACCAACTCAAGCCAGTGTTATCACAACCTCCAGAATTGCTCCTCATTTGAGCCAGCGAGAAAATATCCAGCTAATTAATAAAAACTCCAATGCTCTACAAATAACAGAGCAACAATTTGATTATGTTATGTTGGATTTAAATTTCAGTGAAAACAAAGACCCTGAATTTAATCCTCACTTAGTCACTGAACTCAAAACTAGCCAAGGATTCAATTTGTTATATCACAATGGTGATGTTTACTTATTCAATAAACCATAAATCTAAAAAAACTTAAAAAGTTAATTTATTTTTGGCAAAATTAGGGTAAAACCTTCAGACACACCTATAATCTTCCTGTTATAAAAATTCATATTTGCTAAAGTTTTACTATCCAATAGTAAATAAGATTTATCTAACAACATTTGTGGTAAAACCGTGATATCTGCTGGGATGACTTGACAATCACAGTAAAAATCTAAACTGGGGCGACCATAAGCAAAAGAAGTGTAAATTTTAGTTCCCGGTGCAACATGGGAGCGAATTAATGTAGCTACTGGTTTAACGGGAAAAGCTTCGTTTAACTCCCAAATCCAGAATTGGGAACTCATTAATAGTCCTAAAACTAGATACATCCCCGCAAAGAGTACAGGAATAAACAGGCGATGGCGTTGTTTAACTAGCCATGCTGCTGTACCCATACTAATTGCTAAAACTAGACTCATGATTATTAAAATATACTGAGGATCAACAAAGGCAAAATAAATACATCCTCCTAAACCCGCCATAGCTATAGTAGCTAACAATACCGCCCAATATTTGTTAATTAAATGGCGATGTTGCCAAACCTCACTAAGTTTCACCCCAACTGCCAAAGCTAAAAAGGGATAAACCGGCATGACATACCAGGGCAGTTTTGTTCTCATCACAGAAATGCTGACAAAATAAACAATTGTCCCCAGGAGAATTAGACGCGCCCAAGTAGTATGATGTTTTTTTGCCGCTAGATGTAAACTTGTCGGCACAAATATCAGCCAGGGACAACCATATTTAATTAACTCAATTAAATAATACCAAAGAGGTCCACTGTTACCTTCTACAGATTGAACAAGGCGGTTAAAGGTTTGTGACTGAAAATTAATTTGTAAGAAGTTCTCACCATAATGTTGCCATTGGGCAATGTACCATGCCAAAGGTGCACCAGTGCCGAACAACATTCCCGCCCAGAAATAGGGATTTTTCAACAAACTTAATTGTCCTTCAGCAATCAGGAACAAACAAGCGATGACACCCAGCAACAAAACTAGCATTCCCTTAGTCAGAGTAATTAGCCCCAGACAAATACCCACACCCAGACCGTAATATTTATTTTGCCGTGCTTTTAGCAAGAAAAATAACATTAATAGAAAAAAAGAAATACTCGTGCCATCCAGCATGGCTAGTCTGCCATGACGGACTACAGGCAACATTGTCAAGTAAACCAAAGTTGCAAACACAGCTGGTAAATTTTGTTGAAAAACTAAACCTCCCACTAAGTACAGTATGGGTACTCCCAAGGCCGTCAATACTGCACCCGGTAAACGTGTTGTCCACTCGTTAACTCCTCCTAAGGAGTAAGCCCAAGCAATTAGTAAGTGGAGCAGCGGGGGTTTGTTGTGGTAAGGTTCATCTCCCAAGGTGGGGTACAGCCAACCCATAGAACCAAGTGGAGCACGCCAAATTTCACGGGCAACTTGTGCTACAGTGCCTTCATCCCAATCCCGTAAAGGTAAGTTTCCCAAAAATATTAGCCAGAGAATCAGAGATCCCACCAGGAAGCTAAACAGCCATTCTTTTGCAGTGAATGGACGCATATCTAAAATTAGAATAACTTTTGGACAATGACCTGATAATAATGTTCTCATCCCTCAGGCTTAAGCCTATGGCATTTTGCTTCTTGCTTGATACCCAACTAACTAAACTAGTATTCCTACTATTTGTTAGTGCGAGTTAATAAGCATTTTTTAGCGCTGTACACCCTCCTGCACTAA
>Ga0172367_10009835_pt1 | contig 10419 bp, 10 predicted proteins | sample Lak10m_FD_114542 | JGI IMG/M metagenome (GOLD analysis project Ga0172367, IMG submission 114542) | Freshwater microbial communities from Kabuno Bay, South-Kivu, Congo - kab_022012_10m | ecosystem: Environmental > Aquatic > Freshwater > Lake | place: Democratic Republic of the Congo: South-Kivu...
AATGATGCCTTTAGGTGCCAATTCAATGATTCTATTGGCAACAGAGGCGGTCAAGGCATGGTCATGCGAGCAAAACAACAAATTTCCCTTAAAGGTCTGCATGGCGGTATTCAAGGCTGTAATAGATTCCAGATCGAGGTGATTAGTCGGTTCATCCAACAAAACAAAATTAGGTGAACCTAACATGACCTTGGCCAGCATGCAGCGTACTTTTTCCCCACCTGAAAGTACACTGGATTTTTTCTGTACTTCTTCACCACTAAAAAGCATTCTTCCTAAGAAACCTCTTATAAACTGCTCGTCTTTATTTTGGGCAAACTGTCTGAGCCAGTTAATCAGGTCGATATCATTTTCTGCCGAAAAATATTCCTGATTTTCATTGGGCAAATAGCCCACCGTTATCGTTTGCCCAAATTCAAAACTACCTTTTTCAGCTGCTTGTTTTCCAGCAATGATCTGGAAAAATGAGGAAACAGCTATAGGATTTTGACTGATGACCGCAATTTTCTCTCCCTGATTTACAGTGAAGGAAACGTTGGAAAATAAAATATTACCTTCAGAATCCTTAGCACTCAAATCTTTAACAGCCAGTAACTGGTCTCCAGGCTCCCTTTCCATCTGGAAGTGGATGAAAGGATATTTCCTGCTGGAGGGTTTGATTTCTTCTAAATTTAATTTTTCGAGGGCCTTTTTTCTGGAGGTTGCCTGTTTCGATTTTGATGCATTCGCGCTGAATCGCTGGATGAATTCCAGCATGTCCTGGCGCTTTTGCTCAATTTTCTTGTTCTTATTCGCAATTTGCTGAGCCATTAACTGACTGGATTCATACCAAAAGGTGTAATTTCCCGTATAAATATTTATTTTCTGAAAATCAATATCGGCTATATGCGTGCACACCATATCTAAAAAATAACGGTCATGGGAAACCACAATCACTGTATTTTTAAAATCAGCCAGGAAGTCAGCGAGCCAGGTGATGGTTTCAGCGTCCAGGTCATTGGTAGGCTCGTCCAATAGCAAAATGTCTGGATTTCCAAAAAGAGATTGAGCCAGCAACACCTTCACTTTTTCGGGACCGCTGAGATTTTTTACTAAGCGGTAATGTAAATCTTCCTTAATACCAAGATTGCTTAATAAGGTGGCAGCATCACTTTCAGCAGTCCATCCGCCCATCTCGCCATATTTATTTTCCAGGTCTGCCGCTCGTAATCCGTCAGCCTCCGTGGCATCAGGATCCATATAAATGGCATTTTTTTCAACTTGAATGGCATACATTTCCTTATGCCCCATCATTACCGTGTCCAGGACCGAATATTCCTCAAATTCAAAATGGTTTTGTTTTAATACGGCCATCCTGTTCCCTGGCTCTATGGAAACGGAGCCTCTGTTGGGATTAATTTCTCCGGATAAAATTTTCAGGAAAGTGGACTTTCCAGCACCATTGGCACCTATGACGCCATAACAATTGCCGCGGGTAAACTTAATATTTACCTCGTTAAAGAGAAATCTTCTACCGTATTGTAAGGAAACATCGTTAACTGTAACCATAAAAGGATAATTATTGAAACGCGAAGGTAAAAAAAGTCAGGCATATAATGGAAATTAACTCCCTGCTTGCTAACTTACATAGAAATCAATTCCGGAATATGAAAAAATTAATACCTAACATTGGATTATTCATCCTGACCGTCATTATCTTCTCTTCTTTACATGCCCAGGAGAATATGCCCATTAAGGTGGTGGTAGCAGGTACTTCCCATGGTCATGCTGGCTGGATCTTAAACCAATTGGTCAGACCAGAGATGCAGGTTAAAGGCATTTACGAACCAGATCAGGAACTCGTTGAAAAGCAATCTGCAAAGTATAATATACCCAGGGAATTATTTTATAAGGATTTGAAAACAGCTTTAAATCAACTTAAACCTGAAGCAGTACTGGCTTTTGGTTCTATAAAGGAACACCTGGAAGTGGTGGAGGTGGCAGCGCCGCTGGGTATTCATATCATGGTGGAAAAACCCCTGGCAGCTAATCTGGAAGATGCCTTAAAAATGAAGGAGCTGGCAGATAAACATAAAGTCATGCTCCTCACTAATTTTGAGACTTCCTGGTACCCATCTACCGCTGAAAGTTTCAGATTAGTAAAGGATAGTCAGTTTGCTGGTCAACTAAGAAAAGTGGTTTTTCATCATGGTCATCAGGGCCCCAAAGAGATTGGTGTAGGGGATGAATTTTTTAAATGGTTAACAGATCCTATATTAAATGGTGGTGGGGCACTCATGGATTTTGGTTGTTATGGTGCTAATTTGGCTACTTGTTTGTTGAATGGTCAGGAACCGTTATCGGTCACCGCCGTTACGAATCAATTTAAACCCCTTATTTATCCAAAAGTAGATGACGATGCCACGATTATTTTACATTATTCTACCTTACAGGTTATTATTCAGGCGTCCTGGAACTGGACTTTTAACAGAAAGGATATGGAAATTTATGGTGATAGGGCTGCAATTTTTGCATTGAATGCCAATAAAATGCGCTTTAGAGACAACAAAAATGGTTCAGAAAATGAAAAAATAGTGACCGATAAAGATATATCCGTTTATACCAATCCTTTTACTTACCTGCATGCAGTGTTGAGAGGAAAAGAGAAACCTTCGCCATTTGGACTTTATACCCTGGAGAATAACATCATCGTAAACAGGATTCTGGAGGCAGCAAAAAAGTCAGCTGCTACAGGAAAAACAGTGAAACTGAAATAAAAGGGTAAAAAAATCAATATTTAAGGGACTAAAATTAGATTTCTTTACTAAAGGTTACTGAATTTTTTAAAAAAAAGGTATATTGGTATTGTATGTAAATTATTAACCTGAAAACACTTAAAATATTCATTATGGTAAACGACAAACGACTTTTTTATGGTAGTTGCTTCGCATTAATAACTACAGCCCTTTCTTTTAGCATAAGAGCTGGCATTTTGCCTCAATTAGGCGAACAATTGAATCTTTCAGCTGAACAACTTGGATTTATTAACTCTATGTGGTTTTTAGGCTTTCCGCTGTCTATGGTGGTTGGAGGTCTGGTTTATTATTCCGTTGGGCCAAAAAGAATCATGCAATTTGCCTTTTTCGCTCATGCGGTAGGTATTCTACTAACCATTTACTCGGGTAGTTATATGGGATTGTTGATTTCAACTTTCCTTATTGGATTAGGTAATGGTTGTACAGAAGCCGCTTGTAATCCAATGATTTCTGATACTTATGAAGGTGTGAAAATGAGCAAAATGATGAATCGTTTTCACATGTGGTTCCCTGGGGGCATCGTTATAGGAAGTCTTGTTTCTAAATTTATGACAGATGCTGGTTTTGGATGGGAATCACAGATTTGGGTGATTATGATACCAACCGTAGTATATGCCTACTTGTTTTTTGGTCAGGAATTTCCAAAACCAAAGGTTGCCTTATCTGCTTCTATCAGCGAAAATTTCAAGGCTATGTTCACACCGCTTTTCCTGTTTATGTTTGCTTGCATGGCATTAACTGCCATCTCAGAATTTGGTCCGCAACAATGGACCGGAATCATATTGGCAAAAAGTGGGGCACAACCCATGTTGATTTTAGCACTGGTTACTGGTCTGATGGCCGTTGCCCGTTATTTCGGAGGTGAAGTGGTTCACAAATTGGATCAGACTGGAGTTTTACTCGGATCTGCTGTGCTGGCAACGATTGGTATTTATTTGTTTAGCACACAAACAGGCACAATGGCTTATGCTGCGGCTATTATTTATGCCTTAGGTATTGCTTATTTCTGGCCAAATATGATCGGATTTGTAGCAGCAAAAATCCCAAAAAGTGGCGCATTAGGAATGTCTATCGTTGGTGCCGTAGGTATGTTCTCTTCCTCTATTTTTCAACCTATTATTGGTAGATGGATAGATAGTGATAAAGCTGAACAGGCTGCCTTGGGTCTGACTGGTGATGATCTTGTTCTTAAAGCAGGACAGGCTACGCTCAGTACGATGATTATTTTCCCGGCTATTTTAATTGTAGCTTTTACAATATTATACTTCTGGGTAAAGAATATGAAATCTGCTGATGCGGCTTAATTGATATTTTAATATAAATGGGGATCTTTCAAAATAAAATGAAAGATCCTCTTTTATTTCAGTTTAATACTGGTCTATGAATCGTCACTTTAAATTGTTCCCCATCCGCATCATTTAGAAAATCAATGTTAGGGTAAGTTTGTAAGGCACGTAAAATTCCGCTTCCTGCACCTCTGTACGCTAATAGGTCGGGAGCAAGAGATGCAATAATATGATTTCTAGAACGTCGTACTCCTTTTTTAATTTGCTCTTCAGTCAAACTATTCGGTAATTTACCAGGACTTGTTATTTCAATGCGATTTTCAAAGACAAATAATTTAATTGAATCGTGGATGAAATAATTTCTGTGAATGAGCGCATTTACCAATAATTCGGTGATAACAATTTCAGGTATTTCTGATTTACCGAGACTGTTGAATGATTGGCCAGCCTGAACTTTTTGTAATTTGGATAAAATAAAATCATAGCCCTTCTTATACATTTCGTCAAGGGTTCCAATTAAATTCTCACTACTTCTGTAGGTTGTGTCAGTAATAGTATTCCCTCTAAACCAAATGGCTGTAATAAAAAAAGTTGGGACTAGTTTTTGGACATTTTTGCCAAAAAGTAAAGCGCCTGCAATGTTTAATTTGCCTTTTGTACCTAGTCGCAAATTTTCGAGATACTTTAGAGTATCTTCTTTAATGGCTGTATCCTTGTATTTTTCCTCATAAAAGGCTTGGAATTTATCCCAATTAAAATCAGCTAATGAACTATGCTGCAACAACATTTCTTCAGCATATAAATTACCACTATGCTGCAAAAGACGAGACAATTCCTCCTTACTGATTACTTTGCGTTTATCTGATCCGTTTTTAATCCAAATAAGACCATCCTTGTCTGTATGTGGTTTATCCGTGCCTTCAGGAACAGTCACCACAATTAACCTTTTGCCATGTATATTAATTGTTTCAGTGGTTATAAATATAGGCGATTTAACATGGTCATTTGCTGCTGTTGAAATTAGGTTATTAATTCTTTGAATATCCTGAAATGAAAGACCAGTTACATCACCTGTTTTATCATCAACACCGATGATAATCATTCCTCCAAGAGTATTTGAAAATGCTACCATCTCCTGAGAAATACTAACGACATTATGCACATCACTTTTAAACTGGACTTTTGTAGTTTCTCCATTGCCAATAATTTCAAGTAATGCTAATGCTTCCATAATTTATATATCATTTTCATCTGTTCTGCATGTCAAAAAACAATTACATCATTGAAATAGGTTTAATGGTACCCAATATTACAAATTTAATTTCACTCCTTTTTGTTGAGAGCATATTTTGTTAACAGTTTTAATTACGTTTCTAAAGTTTTCTTTATACCTTTTTATACGCCTTCATAAACTTTTTGGCATTTATTTCACTCTGTCTGGTCTAAAATAATTGATTGAATATTAGTGTTTAATGTTTTTATTAACCGATATTTATACGTTTTTATTAAAAAAGAGCAGTTTATTTCACTCTTTTTGGCGTATAAAATATTTAGTACTCCTTCACTTTCTAATACCCCTTTCGGGATAATCCGGTCATCATCACTTTGCCCCGGAATGACCTGTTCAGTTTGATGGCGACCGGATTATCCAAAATGGTTTTTCTTTATTTTATTATTTAGATTTTGGTCGGTCTGTCGTCTTATAAACAGTCGTCCCTTAATTGCCACGAAACTCTAGCTGTTAAATTCGGTTTTTCTTCTTTCGCTCTAGTTGTCCGTTAGATTTTCACATTCAATTCAAGTCGTCCGCCAAAACCAAGTTCAATGATTTTTTGAAGCGTCGAAATACGAGCTTCTTTTACGTTGTTCTCTATTTTAGAAATATAGGATTTAGTTGTCCCAACCTTTTCTGCAAGTTGTTCTTGTGTCATACACATTTTTATACGAGTATCGTAAATCAAAGCACCGATCTTAAATCCTTCATAACCTGCTTCAAGTTCGTCACGCTCTTTTGTCCCACGTTTACCGTAGTTTTTGTCTTTGAACTCTTCAAGTGTCGTTAAGTTTTTATTTTTCGCTTTCATATTCTGCTTTTATTTTAAGTGCCATTTCTATTTCCTTTTTAGGTGTCTTTTGAGTTTTCTTTTGAAATCCGTTCGCTAAGACAACTAACTGTCCTTGGTCAAAAAAACAGAAAATTTTACATATATCGCTTCCAAGTTGAACTCGGATTTCATAAAGTCCGTTAGTGTTCTCTATTTGTTTTAGATACGTTTCAGGAATTCTTTGCAAATCTTCAACCAAGTCAAAAGTTCAAACAATTTTTGCTTTTACTTTCTTGTTTTGTTTGTCAAAGAAGTCTTGAAAGTAGTTCTTATAAAACGCAATCTTTCTATGCTTCTGATTTTTATCCACAATACAAAGTTACATAAGTTTCACTAAAGTGGAACATATTCGTTAATTTATTTTGTTGAAATGTTGATTTGTAGGGTTCTCAAAATCGCGTATAACTATCTTTTACCCGAAACAAACTTTCACTTATACACCTAGGTTTGGTTGTATTAGAGAAAATTTATTTCGTTTTTCATCTAAACATAAATACTATTTTTTTGTAATATATGAAAAGAGGTTTAAGAGCGGAATTCTATTTATTAGGTTTTGAAAGTGAAAAATAATAAGACAACGACATAAAAGTTAAAATTTGTTAATAGGTGTAACATAATAACTAACTATTCTCTCCGTCATCATATTGATAATTCTTTTGTTCATTTCCTTCTGAAAGGTTAGATATTCATCCAATTCATTTTTGCTGAACTGACCGATAACCATGCCAATCAATAAATGCTTAAAGGGTATATCTCTCTTAATATTGATATTCAACCATTGTAAGGGGTCTTTTTCTCTTAATTTCTCCCAGGTGACATTTCTGTATTTAAAAAATTCCTGTGCCAGCTTGATGATAAGTTCATGTTGTAATTTCAGGATCGGTCTTAAGGTTTCATTCTGAAAAATTTCTTCTTTCGAGGTTGCTTTTTTCAGAAACAGCACAGGCCTTGGTGTTGGTTCCATTCAGATAAATTTGTAATTTTGGAAGGAAGGGATGTTGGTCATTAAAACAGTTTAATTATAAGTATATGCGCTTTTTATCCTTTTTGTTCATTCTCGTTTTTCAATGCCAATTTAATTTTGCTCAGATTCCCGCTTTTCCGGGAGCAGAGGGATTTGGTTCTTTAACTACAACAGGTGGAAGAGGTGGAAATGTTTACTATGTTTCCAATCTGAATTGTTCAGGTACCGGATCGCTGAATGATGCCCTTAAAAACCAGGCCCAAAATATATTTTGTTTTCTGTTAGTGGCATCATCGATTGTGCTGCGGAAATAGAATGGGGCGATTGTTATATTGCCGGTCAAACTTCCCCGGGGGGTGTTATTGTGAGAGGCATTTTAATAGATGATTTTTATGAACCTTCAGGTAAGGCTCAAAACATTATTATCCGACACCTCAATTCCAGACCGGGTATTCCGGAATTAAGACCAGGTAAAGGATGGGTTTTAGATGATGCCCTGCGTATTGACGGAGCAAAGGATATAGTAATTGATCATTGTTCCTTTGCCAATGCGGTAGATGAATGCATTCAATTATCGAGAAGCTCGCGTGTCACCATTTCCAATTCCATGCTTGCTGAGACTTTGGGTGGACATTTTGATTTAGGAGGTATGTTGATTAATTATTCAACTGCTGCCCATCCTAAAGACAGCATTTCCCTGCATCATAATTTATGGAATAGGATTGGGGGAAGAATGCCCGAAATAAGCTGCGAGGAAAGTGGTGAAAAACCTGGAGACAGAACCTGTCTTACCCGACCTTTTCGATTTGAATTTTCGAATAATTTACTCTGGGATCCAAATATTCAGATTTATTATGGACCAGGATTTAGTCCGGCCAATACCAGTTCTTTCCATGACATATATGCCAATTTTATATCTAATTACGCTATTTCAAGACCTGCTTATTGTGGGGGACTTTTCAATTTTGATTTGCTGGCAAATAAAAACAATCAGTTTTATACCACTGGAAATGCCATGGCAAAATATCCTGATTATTCCGATTATCAGTTATTTTACTGTTGTAATGATTTTTGTAAGTATAATCCAAATGTAGAAAATGGAGCTGCTACGCGTAAGACAAACCGCTTCCCTTATCCATCCATTACTTATACCCCCTCAAATCAGTTGAGAAATTACATGATAGAACAAGTTGGTGCATTTAATAGTCAAAGTCCAGGTCGCAGAGATCCTATGAATAAAAGATTATTAAATGCATTGCGGAGTAATGTGATAGATTCAAAACCCGTTGATGGAGTGGATTATTATAAAGATGCCTTCCTGTTAGATTTTTCAACACCACCTCCTGCGCCAAAAGATTCCGATAATGACGGGATGCCTGACGCATGGGAAGTAAAGTATGGACTCGATGCAGGCAAATTGGATCATAATGGCACACAACTTTCTACCTTATTAACAGGAATTTCAGGTTATACGAATCTCGAGTGCTATCTGAACGAGCTATCCAAACAAATCATTACCGGCTCTACAACATCAATAAAGGAAATTGGAAAGCAAAAACCTGAAATAGCATATCTGGGAGATGGACGATTCAAGGTTGTATTTTCCAGTTTTGAGGAGGCAAAATATATCGCCACCCTGACTGAGCTGACGGGCAGGTTAATACTTCAGTTTCCCGTTGTAAATGGCATAGGAGAAGGTGCGGTAAAAATGTTGCCAAAAGGAATATATCTGCTGAGTTTATCTAATGGCGTTTACCATTTTTCAAGTAAATTATTCGTAGATTGAACCTGATTTAAAACAATACCTGATTTCATAAACTTCTCAAAAATCAACCATGAAAAGTATTATCTTTTTTACCTCTATTTTATTTTCAATCTCTGCTTTTTCTCAAAAGGATCAACTGACTTTTTACATTGAAAATAAAACAGCTACCGATCTTTATGGCATTTATGTTACGGGAATCGATAATGATTCCTGGGGTGAGGACATATTGCCAGACGATGTTTTTGAAGCAGGAACTACCTTGACAGTAACTATACCGATAAACAAACAAACGATTTGTGAGCAGGACATCAAAATTACCTTTTCTGAAAATGATGATAATCCATTGATTTTTGAAAATATTGATTTTTGTACTTTAGACAAAATGATTTTAACTCAAAAGGGTAAAACAATATATTATACGCTGGATGTACTGGAAGAATTAACTTTTGAAATAGAAAATAATACAAAAACGGACATGTATGGGATTTTTGTCAATGGTTCAAAAGAAAGTTCCTGGGGGGAGGATATTTTACCTGATGATACGTTTAAAGCAGGAACATTTGTGACCGTTACCATTCCTATCTTTGGAAGTACCACTTGTAAGCAGGATATAAAAATCACTTTTTCTGAGAATGATAGTAATCCGCTTATTTTCACAAAAATTGATTTTTGCAGGTTGACTAAAATGATTCTTACTGAAAGTAAAGGTAAGATATTTTACACCCTGGAATAATTAGTATAAAGAAATGATTGAATAATAACTAATAAATTTGCAAAGATGAAGTTAAATGTTTCAAAAGGTTTACTCCTTTTTTTTCTCTTGATTTCTTGTCAACTTTTTAGTCAGGGAACTCAAATCTGGTCAGAGGAGCCACCTGACAACATTAAAGACCTCAAGTTCATGACCCCAGCAGAACTTAATCAGCAATTCTCAACCTATCAAAAAGTACCGGCTTTTGCAGCTGTATTAAGTGGTTTGCAAAAAAGAGGATTTGTAAAACTGAAAATGAAAGAGGGAAACTGGGGTTTCACTGGAGAGTATAAAATGGAAAATGGCATTTATGCAAAATCTAAATTTTTAGCTTTTGACTTTTATAATCCTAAAGCTGGAAAAGGAGGTCAGGGGGCATCCATTATCATGAGACAGGTGGGAACGTCTATTTATACTGCTTATATCATTTTCCCTGAAGGTGATGTGAGTACCGAAGAGGCCTTTACCAAAGGAGAAGAATGGTATGCCGATGCTCAAAATAACCTGCAACCGGCAAAAAGCTGGATTCGATGCTTCTGGCGGGAAGTCAGGGATGATTGTAAGACAAGATGCATCGTTCGTGTAGCTGTTTGTACTGCACTCAATGCAGCCTTAGGTGTGGCCACAGGTGGGGTAAGTTTGTCTGCTGCAGTGGCAATCTTTGCTTCTTGTGCTGGAAGTTATTGTGCACCCTGTCTGGCAAGGCAAGCCCTTGAATGCTTTTAAATATAGCTAATAAGGAACTTTTTAGCC
>Ga0172367_10009837_pt1 | contig 10419 bp, 6 predicted proteins | sample Lak10m_FD_114542 | JGI IMG/M metagenome (GOLD analysis project Ga0172367, IMG submission 114542) | Freshwater microbial communities from Kabuno Bay, South-Kivu, Congo - kab_022012_10m | ecosystem: Environmental > Aquatic > Freshwater > Lake | place: Democratic Republic of the Congo: South-Kivu...
TAACATATATCCCAAATATATATTTTCTAGGGGCGCGCCAGCGCTCCGGACCGGGCTCGTCCAACAAACGGATCAGATCGTGGCTTCGCGTTGCTTCGCACGATCTATCCTTATTCGTTAGCATGACAATTCGCTTGGTCGGGTAACCGGCCTTTTACCGCCCCGGCTGAACCATTCGGTCGGGGCGTTTCTCTTGGCTGTTTTCGAGGCAGCGCCGAGATTGTGCCTGCGCTTTTCACCGAAATAAAGCCGAAACTTCGCGTTCTATATAAATCAACAACATAGAAATTCGGCTAGTAGCGCAGATAAAATCGTGCCACTATATATAGTAGTTTCATGGCTGCATTAATCTCGAAATACGCGCGGGTGTCAAAATGGGTGTCATGATCGTTACATCCGTAGCCATATAAAGAAACTAGTCACCCTGCAAAGCCGTCTACGCCGGTTCGATTCCGACCCCCGCCTCCAATAAATCAATAAGTTAGTAATTATGACCTTCCTAGTTTTGCCAGTATTTTCAACATTCGTTGGCACAATATTGGCACAAAATAATGGATGAGAAAACGATTCTTGCTGACCTTAAAGAGCGTTTCGGCGGTCGTGTGTATCTCACAATTGCAGACCTTGCCGAACTTTACGGGACGACACCAATGGCGCTTTACCACAAGCGGCACAGAGGGCGTTGGCCGTATGGGGAATTTGTAGGTACAGACGGTTCTGGGCAGATACTTGTTTCAATCTACAAAGTTGCTGAAGTCTTGGCTATGGAACTTGAATTAAAGCTGAAGAAATCAGCTAGGGCCAAGCCTGCTGCCGCAGCCATCATTCCAACTTCGAAAAAACTTCTGTCACCCCGTGAAGCTGCACGTGCCATTGCGCTGGCTCGTGCTGCCGCCGATGAACTATCTTCGCAAGCGGAAGCTATGCACCAACTAGCAGAAGCTTTGGATATGCGCTTTAAGGCGGAGGGATAGGTGAAGATCTCATTGAGTATCTTTATCTCGTTGGCGCCGATAAGGGAAATACTTCCATAGTAAGAAGATCGGCCGGCTAAGTGGAGTCGTGTGATCAACGCCAGGGCAAACGCATCAAAATGCAAATGACATTGCCGTAGACGGCGGGAATAGTTGTTTACACTCAACGAGTTGCAAGGGGGCTGTTCACAACGCCCTGATTTGTGTAGCTTCCTGTCTTTTTGGGGTGACTCATGGAGACGGAGAAGCAAGGTATTTCGAGCAAGCGATTGTCGTTGGCAGAAGCCTTCTCTGGGCTTCCAGATCCACGTGTAGCGGGACGATCGAAGCATGACTTGGTGGAGATGATGGTGGTGACGGTATGCGCATTGCTGTGTGGGGTTGACGACTTTGTTGGGATCGAAGCGTGGGCCAATGAACGAATTGACTGGCTGAAGCGATTTATGAAGCTCGAAAGTGGAATTCCCTCTCACGACACATTTGGCCGGCTGTTTGGCCTGCTGGATCGGCGCGCCGTGGAAAAGGGCTTCCGTCGCTGGGTAGGCGGTGTGCTGCCGACGCTGGCGGAAGGCACGGTGGTGGCGATTGACGGCAAGGCCAGTCGGCGCAGCAAGATGACGGGACAGCAGGCTTTGCATCTGGTCAGCGCCTTTGCCACGGAAGCACAACTGATCCTGGGGCAGGAAGCCTGTGCCGAAAAGTCCAACGAACTGACAGCGATTCCGGTACTGCTCGAAGCTCTGCTGCTCAAGGGCGCCATCGTCACCATCGATGCGATGGGAACTCACAGCAACATTGCCCAAGCGATTCGGGACAAGGAAGCTGACTATGTTCTGGCGGTGAAGGACAACCAGCCCAAACTGGCGGAATCGATCACGGCATTCTTCGAAATCGGCCAGGCCGAAGCATGGAAGAACACGCCCCACACCTACACCGAGTCGGTCGAGAAGGATCACGGCCGACTGGAGATCCGGCGCTGCTGGGCGTTCACCCAGTTGGAATGCCTCTCGGCTCCTCAACAATGGACCGATCTGAAGATGTTCGGGGTGATTGAGGCGGAACGCACAATCAATGGCAAGACCAGCCACGAGCGCCGCCTCTACATCGGCAGTATCGCCCCCGATGCCAGCACCCTGGCCAATGCGGTGAGGGCTCATTGGGGAATAGAGAATCGCGTCCATTGGTGTCTTGATGTGGCATTGAACGACGACCAGATGCGCGCTCGCGTCAAAAACGCTGGCGCCAATCTCGCCATCGTCCGCCGCCTCGTCCTCAATCTGTTTCGCCTCGATAAGTCACGTAAGGGTGGCATCCACACCCGGCGCATCCTTGCCGCTTCATCTGATTCCTATCGCGAAGCCCTCCTCGGGCTTAGCGCCGTTTGATGCAATCGCCTTGTGATCAACGCTACTGGCGGCCGGTATTGATCTAATATGGGCATGGTCGGTGCCCTCAATCCATCGGTTTGGCAGACCGCTTCCGGCATCAATCGGCCGCTGATTCCAATCAGATAATCTACTGCTAAGCGGCAAGCGCCACGTGAACGAGCGCTTTCGGCGCCGCTTTCGGCGCCGCTGGCGCTGGGTCTGCATCTCGGTCATAATGACAGCCTGCATGTCGACGGCGTTGGAAAATCACAGAAGGAACAGTAAAGTGAATGCCAAGTGTTTGCTGTTGACCCAAAGCTGCGATTCAACCATGTGATGATATCGGCATATCTTCACCTTGGGGATCTATGGTTGAATAAATGTCGCTGCTGAAGTAACGCACTTAGTGTTCGCGTCGAGACAAGAGAGCTGGGCATAAGTGCCTGTGTTCTTTTCTTTGCAGTCGACTACCGTCTTGAAAATTGGAATATGTGCGATTGAACTGATTCATGGCAAATGCTGACTTATTAATAGGTCTCGTCAAAGCTGGAACAAACGGCGACAACACTGCTTTTCGCCGACAGGTCGAGTCACTAATTGCAGAAGAGCGCGCCAAAAAACATGGCTTGCTCGCGGAAAGACTCACCGCAGTTCTGCGCAATGGATCTGGCCAGCCAACCCAACCCCGGTCAGTCGATAATGGCGGTGGGCAATTCCTATTGGAACAGACGCCACAACGCTCCTTGGAAACGTTGGCCCTAGCGCCGGAAGCTGAAGCTGTCTGCAGGGAACTTGTCGCCGAGCAGCACCGTAGCGATCTGCTAAAGACCTATGGCCTTTCCCCACGCCATCGACTGCTTTTCGCTGGTCCGCCCGGAAACGGCAAAACGACCTTGGCGGAAGCCATTGCATACGAACTGGCTGTACCCCTGCTGGTGGTCCGCTACGAGGGCTTGATTGGTAGCTTTCTCGGTGAAACCGGCAGTCGCCTACAAAAAGTTTTCGATTATGCCCGCACCCAACGCTGCGTTTTGTTCTTCGACGAATTCGAAGTCCTCGGCAAGGAGCGCGGCGACACAAGGGAGACGGGAGAGATAAAGCGTGTCGTTGGCACACTGCTGACACAGATCGACCGTCTACCGGATTATGTCGTCGCTATCGCAGCCAGCAATCATCCTGAGCTGTTAGATCGCGCCGCTTGGCGACGCTTCCAAGTCCGTATTCGCTTGCCTGCCCCCAACAAGCAGCAGACAGCTCGCTTCGTGGAAACTTTTTCCGCCAGTCGCCGGTTCAACTTTGGGCTATCGCCATCCACTATTGCCGACGGTCTCGCTGGACACAGTTACGCCGAGGTGGAAGAGTTCTGCGTTGATGTACTACGCCAGGCGATTCTGCAGGGCCAAATGGATGCCCCCATCGAAGTTACACAGAACAAGCTCAAGCAGTGGCACGAACGTGCCTCTGTGCGAACCGGGAGTGAAGCCTAGGAATAAGCTGCACCACCGATAACAACAAGAAGGGGCTTGACCGTGCCGGATTATCCGCTGTTGGTTTTTCCCAGCCATCAGGTCATGAACCGACCTGATGGTCACGGTCGTGGGGTTATGCCGCACAAGCCTGGACGCACCCGGCAAGTAGTGAGTCTCGGGCCGAGGTTCGATTCCCTTCGGCATGCATTCGAAGCTGAGCGTCTGGCCTTCCAGGCAAACCCTCAAGGATTGGCGCCGGAATTTGTGTTGGTGATAGAGACGCGTGGCCGAATCGAGGATTTCCACCGCGCGGCGCAGGCTATAGGTATGGACTGGCTAGGGGAACTTGACCGCGAAGACCTCGAACCTGATGACGATTTCTGGATTCCCAATCCGCGAACAAAGGAACGGACTGACAAGCCTCTCGAAGGCCGACTTTATTTGGGGATGACCAACCAGCAGGCAATGCAGCAGCTACTGAGCTTGTGGGAACGCTACCGCACGGGTCAGGACCTCGGATATGGCAACACCAAATGGCGCGATTTGTTTGACTATGCCAAGGAAATCCGTCGCTGGGCAGCACGTGACCGCTTGCGCCCCGAACTGATCGAAGTTTGGAGTGAGGAAAATGACACGCCAAGCGTTCCATTTCGGGTGGAATTATGGTTTCGTGAGGGTGACCACGGACACGAAGCCGCCGTTCGCAGCGCAATAACCGAAGCCGGTGGCGAGGTGCTTGCGGTATCGCGCATCGAGGAAATCCGTTTTCACGCGTTGAAAGGGCGAATTCCCCGCGCCATTGCTCAGGCTGCTATCGCCTTCGCCGAAGGAGGCGATGAGCACGCGCTGGCCACTATATTCCGGCGCAACGAAGTACGCGTCTTCCTGCCGGAAGCGCAGGGCGTGACCACTATGGCACCGGAAGTCGAAGCTAGCACGGGAGTGGTGCTGCCGCCCCCAGAATATGTGGAACCGGTGGTAGCCCTGCTGGACGGTCACCCATTTGCAGGGCATCACCTCTTAGACGGCCGCCTTCGCATCAATGATCCAGATGACACCCTTGCTCGCTATCAGCCAGGTGATATGAGGCATGGCACGGCGATGGCCTCGCTCATCCTTCATGACGAACTGGATACTGGCGCGTCGCCACTCACCAGCCCAATCTACTGCCGTCCCATCCTCGAACCCGACCCTAACTGCCCCGGGCGTGAGCATGTTCCCGAAACGGCCTTCGCAGAAGACCGGGTACACCGCGCAGTTGTCGAAATGTTCGAAGGTGAGGAGCCCGCTGCGTACGGAGTACGCATCGTCAACTTGTCTGTCGGCGAGAACGCTTTTGATGACGTACTCAGCCCTTGGGCAAGGTTGATTGACTGGCTTGCATTCAAGTACCGGTTGCTGTTCTGCGTCAGCGCGGGCAACCACACTGGTGCCATTGAAACTGGCATGAGTGATGCAGAATTCCAAGCGCTACCCGAGGCTGCCAAGATAGCCACAACCCTCGGCCATCTTGGCCAAACTCTTCGTGAGCGTAAGTTGCGTAGCCCCGGTGAGGCCATCAATGCGATAACGGTGGGGGCTGTTCATCATGACGGTTCCACGATCCAATACCTAGCAAATCGGGTCGATCTATTACCATCCACCGGGCTGCCCAGTCCAGTCAGCCGCGTTGGGCCGGGATACCGGAAGGCCATCAAGCCGGAAGTCCTATTCTCCGGTGGCCGGCAACTTTACGGTTATCAGGGTGCTAATGGTCGCTATAAAATCGCTCCAGTATCTATGCCGCCCGGACAAAAGGTTGCGATGCCGGATACGCAAGGCACCGGCAACATCACCTACACAGCCCACACCCGCGGCACCAGTAACGCCACCGCTTTAGCCAGCCGGGCGGCCGCGCGTTTCACCTCTATCTTAGCAACCCTGCACACCCTACCCGGAGGTGAGCGGATCGACCGCGATACCACCGCACCCTTGTTGAAAGCGCTACTGGTGCACGGCGCGAGCTGGCCGGACGACACTTCAGCCCTTGCACAAGCCATCCCCGTACCGAATCACCGAAGAAAACGTGCCATCGCCCGTTTTCTTGGCTATGGCATTGCGGATGCGGCGCGGGTGGAAAGCTGCACCGCCGAACGAGCCACCGTTCTGGGCTGTGGCCTTCTGAACCAGGATCAGGCGCATGAATACGCCTTTCCCTTGCCAGTCGAGCTCAGTGGCAGCACAGAATGGCGTCGCCTCACCATCACCTTGGCTTGGCTCAGTCCAGTCAACCACCGGCACAGAGCATATCGCCAAGCAAAGTTAAGTTTTGATCCTCCTACCGAACAATTGGCACTAAAAAGGCAACAAGCGGACTGGCAGCAAGCGCAGAACGGCACGGTCCAGCATGAAATTCTGGATGGCGCCAAAGCGCGTGCGTTTCAAGATGGCGACGTTCTGCGTATCAAAATCTCCGCACAAGGTGACACCCAACAGCTATTTGACCAAGCTGTGCCTTATGGCCTGGCGGTGACGCTTGAAGTAGAGGAGGCATGTGGCCTGCCAATCTACGAGCGGGTAAGGGAGAAACTTGCGGTAGTTATCCCAGTGACCGCATAGCAGTCGCATATCGCCTTGATGCAGCGACCTGAAGCTGAACCGAGGTTCTTCACAGCGCAAACCGCTTAGGCGGCACAAATTTTCAATGACCACCTTAAGCCGATGGGCTGCTCGCCAATGGATTTGATCGAGCGTGACAATCCCAAGCGAGTCAAAAATGTCAAAAGAATGCGCCAATGCGACTATATTTCGCGAATCAAAGGTAGCCTGAGCATTTTTTTTCTTGCGTTTTTTTGCCTGGATCGTATCACTGGGGGAATGTATGTCTCAAATGTCCGACGATCAAGCCCAGCCGCTCAATGCATCAGTTTTGGCTCCAATTGCCCCGAAGAAGTTCCTCACCAACCAAGGCGAGAATACGCTAAGCAAGCGGCTTGAAAAAATTCTGCCGCTGACGCATGACTTCGATTGCCTTGTCGGATATTTTTTTATCAGCGGATTTTTCCGGCTCTATCCAGCACTGGAGCAGGTAAAGAAAATTCGCATTCTTATTGGCCTGAAAAACGAGCAGGTCATACACGGCTTAATCCAGATTGCCAAAGATTCCCCGGATGAAAATACCCCGTCCACTGCCGAGGTAAAAAACACTTTTGGCGGAATGCTGCGCAAGGAGCTGGTTGAAGCGCAGGATTCTCTTGCCATCGAGATCGGTATCCAGAAATTTATCGAGTGGATTCGTTCAGACAAACTGGAAGTAAAGCTGTATCGAGAACAAAATATCCACGCAAAGATTTACATAATGACCCCCGAACAGGCAACACCTGATGTCCATCACGGCTATGTCATCACTGGATCAAGCAACTTGTCCCATAGTGGGCTGGAGGGTAATCTGGAGTTCAATGTCCTGCTCAACGAGCCAGAGGAACACGACTACGCGCTGTATCGTTTCAACGAACTGTGGGCGGATGCCGTGGATGTTAAGGACGTCCACGCGACCATTATTGACACGGTGGAAAAGGACTCTCCCTTTGCCTTTTTCACCCCGCACGAACTCTACCTCAAGTTCTTGGCGGAATATTTCCGCGACTATTTGGGCGACCGCTCCAAGCTGACCATGGGAATGCTGCCGCCCACTTTCAAGAAGCTGCAATACCAGGAAGATGCCGTATTTACCGCTCAGCAGATGCTCAAGACCTACGGCGGCGTCTTCATAGCCGATGTGGTTGGCCTGGGCAAGACCTATATGTCGGCTTTGCTGGCGCTACAGCTTGATGGCCGCTGTCTGGTCATCGCGCCGCCGAGTCTGCTTGATGAAAACAGCCCCGGCGCATGGCCTAGCGTGTTTCGTGACTTCGGCGTACCCGGCCACAAGTGCGTCTCTATTGGCAAGCTTGAAGAAATCTTGGATCAGGATGTCGAGAACTACAAATACGTCATCATTGATGAATCCCACCGTTTCAAAGGCGATTCAACCCAGCGTTACGAGTTGCTCACGCGCATCTGCCAAAACAAGGGCGTCATCCTGGTGTCCGCCACCCCATATAACAACACGGTTGACGACATCTACAGTCAACTGAAACTGTTCCAGCCACCCCGCAATAGCACCATCCCCGGCCTGCGCAATCTCGCTGCATTTTTTGAAGCCCTACGAAGCCGTCTCAAGGGTCTGCATCGTCTCGATAATGCAGAGGCGTACATCGCAGCAGTCGGACAAAATGCACTTGAGCTGAGAAATCGTGTGCTCAAATATGTCATGGTTCGGCGCACGCGCAGCGAGATCGAAGAGTTCTATGGCGACGACTTGAAAAAGCAGAATATTTGGTTTCCCCAGATCAACGACCCCGTTCCATTGCTTTACCAGCTTGATAAGACGGAAAGTGCCGTCTTCATGAACACCCTGGAACGTATCACCGGCGCCGACTTCCATTGGGCGCGCTATCAGGCGCTGAACCCTGAGTATTACACCGGGCCGACCGAAGACCGCGCCGTGCAGGGGCAGCGCAATCTCGCCAAATTCATGAAAATTTTACTGGTGAAGCGACTGGAAAGCAGCTTCAACGCATTCAGGGAGACCCTTGACCGGTTCATCAAGTCTCATGAACTCGTCTTGCAAGCATTTGATGATGGCTTCGTTTACACCAGCAAGAAATATAGCAACAAGGTGCTGGAGTTCATGGAGGATGGCGACGATGCCGCCATTGAAGCGCTTATCCAGGCGGAAAAAGTGGAGAAGTTTGCCGCCGCCGAATTCACTCCTGCCTTCCGCCAGCATGTTGAGTCAGACCTAAGTACTTTGCGCTCGATTAAACAATCATGGGCTACCATCAAGCGCGATCCAAAGTGGATAGAGTTCGAACGCGAGCTCACGTCCCAGCCGTGCTTCAAAACCGGGAAACTGATCATTTTTAGCGAGTTTGCCGACACCGCCCACTATCTTGCGGCGCGTATCCAGAAAGAAGTTGAACCTAAGACGCTGTTGTTTAGCTCGGCGTCCAGCCCAGAACAGCGCCGCGACGTTATCGCCAACTTTGATGCCAACAGCAAAGGTCGTGACGACTGCCGCATTCTCGTTACCACGGACATCCTCGCGGAAGGCGTGAACTTGCATCGCTCAGCCACGGTCATCAATTACGACATCCCTTGGAACCCCAGCCGCATGATGCAGCGGGTTGGACGCGTGAATCGCGTCGGCACCAAATTCAAGACTATCTTCACGTACAATTTTTTCCCCACTGATGAGGGCAACGATGAAATTGCCCTGACCGAATCCGCCAAATCCAAGATACACGCCTTCATCAAGCTGCTGGGCAACGATGCACGCCTCCTGACTGGTGACGAGGAAATTACCTCACACAATCTTTTCGACCGGATCAATACCAAGAAAGCTGCCGAAGGTGACGAGGCTGAGTCCAAGAGTGAATTGAAATACCTGCGTCAGATCCTCGATGTGAAAGAAAAGCAACCAGAACTATTCAAGCGCATTCTCGGGCTGCCACGCAAGGCGCGTTCGACCCGCTTGCATGCACCAGAGCCAGCCCCGGCAGATAATCCAGACGTCGTGACTATGCCGGATCGCCCTGCCGTGATTACCTATTTTCGTCAAGACCGGCTGGATAAATTCTTTCGCGCCCATGCCCATGCGGGCTTGTCTGAAGAGCTGGATTTCTTCACGACAGCCGAAACCCTTGAAACCACAGCCAACGAAGAAAGGCGGGTTATTCCGCCGGAACAGTTCTACCCGCTACTGGATAAAAACAAGAACGGATTCCAGGCTGCTACCAACCCCACCATCGAAAGCATGATGCCCGCAACCGCATCGGGCAGCGGCAACGAGGCAATTATCTTGAAGCGGATGCGTGCCAAAGCCTTTCGCTACTGCGATGGGTTCAAAGCGGATGACAAGAAGTTTATTACACAGGTCATGCAGATTATTGCGGAGGGCCGGGTTGGCAAGCACACCCTGCGCAAGATCAAGGAGGCATTTGATAAAACCGCCGATCCCGGTCAAATGCTGGCGAGTTTGCGCAATGAGATTGCCGGTCAATATCTGCGGGGCACACCGCATAAGACGGATAGGAACGCATCGACCGCACCCCGGGAAGTGATCCTTTCCTCGTACCTGCCTTAAGGAATTTGGCACCCAATGGACAAGACCTCCGCCCAGTGCATCGTCCGCGAAACCTTAAAGGCAGCCTTTGAGCGCAAACGTTTTCGCGACTTTATTAGCGAACTCTGCAATGGCTTTGACGAGTCGAAGGCGCAGAACATGCTCGTACCCGATGCCTTCATGTCGCACATCAAGATCTGCCAGCGGTTGGGTACATTTGAATCCGCCGATGGCGAATTAGCCGACGTGCTGATTGTTCACCTGACCGAATCCTTCAAGCTGGAACGCACCCGCACCGCCTTGCGTGATTTCGTCGCTCACAAGTTAAAACGGGGGGATAGCTACAAGGAAGCCGGCCTCGTCGCCTTTGTGGCGCCCGATTGTAAGTCATGGCGGTTTTCCTACGTCCGCATGGAGTACGAGACCAAACGCGATCCCAGTACCGGCAAGATCAAGTCGGAAGA
>Ga0172367_10009838_pt1 | contig 10418 bp, 1 predicted proteins | sample Lak10m_FD_114542 | JGI IMG/M metagenome (GOLD analysis project Ga0172367, IMG submission 114542) | Freshwater microbial communities from Kabuno Bay, South-Kivu, Congo - kab_022012_10m | ecosystem: Environmental > Aquatic > Freshwater > Lake | place: Democratic Republic of the Congo: South-Kivu...
ACTTAAATTTCTTAAATTTAAGAAAAGAACAATGTGATGATGTTAACGTCATACTTAAAATGTCAAATAGTAAAAATCAATATTCCGCAAGATAATGTACAATAAAAAAATTCTTATTGATGCACTAAAGAAGTTGGGAAATGCAAAAGCTCCAACTCAAAAGAAAGATGTAATTGTAGGGTCTACTAATGCAATGCCTATGCCTACTATGAAAAAAGGTGGTACTTCGGCAGATAAAAGATTAAGTGTAAAAAAATCTAATATTCAAGGTAGAGGTTTATTTATAAATGAACCAATTAAGAAAGGAGAAGTTATTGGTCTTGCTCATGTAAATAATCAAGCAACACCCATGGTTGGTAAATATCATAATCATTCTGAAGATAATCCTACAGCAGTTAATATATCTCAAGGAAATAAAAGATATCTTGTAGCTGCTAGAGATTTACCTGCTGGAACTGAAATTACAACTAACTACAGATTACAACCAGAGTTAGAACAACCAGAAGACTTTATGCAAAAAGGTGGAATGACTCCACAAAAAGATGGATATAGAACTTATTCACCTTTTAAACATTTACCTTTTATTGATGTAGAAAGTGATACTATTGATACAGATAATATTATATATGATTTACAACTAGTTGGTAATAATGGTGTCATAAAGAATGTAGAAAAAAATTCTGGTTTACATAGAATCCCAGGTGCTAGTGTAATAAGAGAAATTCCAATGGGTCGTAAAGGAGGATCTGCTCCTAAACTTCCAGGGAAGAAAAACTCTAGAGCATACTCAAGAAGTCTTGATGCTACTAATAGATTATTTGCAGAACATCCTTGGTTTAAAAAATCTAAATCTAGAAAGAATAAAATCTATGATCCTAATGCTAGATATTATCAACCGGGTGGGGAAACAGGTTGTCCAGAAGGATATGCTTTTAACCCAAAAACTGGAGAGTGTATAGAATGGAACCCAACAGTATGGAATACAGAAGATGAGTCAACTTCATTTGATCCAGTAGCTGATATAATTTATATGAATCCCAATGACAGACCAGATGGAATGTCAGATCAAGAATATAATCAAATGTATCAGGATCAACTTGAACATGAGCAACTACATAGATTACAATGGTTAAATGATGAGCTACAAGGTGAAAGTAAAATACCTTTAAGAATGCCATCATCAGTTGATAATCAAAAATATGACGGGCCACATTATTATAACAGAAGGCAAGAAGAAGCTGATTATTTACACAACTATTGGAAAAGCATGTATCCAGAGAATGCTCAGTTTATTCCAGATGATGTTATTTATAATAAGGAAACTGATCCTGCTATGTATCAATTACCCTGGACTGTTGAGGGTGAAGCAAGAGATTATGAATATGCTACTCATGATGGGATGCCATCATTTTTTCCTAAAAGAAAAAAAGGTGGAGCTTTAACTAAAGCTCAAAAAGGTCTATCATATAATCAACGTATGCAAGCATATGATGATAGTTTAGCATTATATAATTCATATAATCAATTTATGAATGTTTTAAAAAACCCACAATATAAACTACAATCTGCAGCATTAAACAGATATCAAGGTAGGAATCTGGGATTTGGACCAACCCAGTTGTCACGAAATCTTTATCAAAATATTAAACCTGTTAACGTATTTACATATTATCAAGGAAATCAACCATGGAGAGTAGCTAAATACAAAAAGCCTGTAATGCCTCAAAAACAACCTAACAACTTTGGTGTTATAATTAATAAAACTAAACCTTGTGTACCAAAAACAACTGTTATAAATAATGTACCTGACAAACCACCTTTTGGAAAAAGGCTAGTAGGTACAACTGAAAACACAACTCCTGTTTCAAGTACTAATAGCTGTGAATATATTAAAGTTATTGAACCTATATATGAAGATGCTTTTGGTACAACTGAACCAATTAAAATTAATCCCCCATCATTGGTGCATGGCCAACTACCAGAATTAAAACAAGCATCGAATATACTTCCTGAAGAATCTGTTGAAGCTCCTCAATATACTTTAGATCCATATACAGATGAAAGATTGCGTTTAGTAATTGAACCTGGCAAATCAAAAAAGAAAATTCATAGAGGACGTTTAATGGATGGTAAAGGTCAAAGATATAAATGGACTACTTATAAACAAACTAAAGATTTAGAGTTTCATAGAAAAGAAGTTACTAGACCTATAGCAGCTTTAGTGCAAAAATTAACAGGGTATGATCCTAAATACTTTGAAGGTTACTATGATGAAGAAGGTGCTGAAGAAGGTGATGAAATTAAATTTGTTCCTGGAGAATTAGACTATGGTAATGCAACCGGATCTAAAATGGAATTTAAAGGTGCTGCTTCATTAAGAGATCTTATGAATCAAAAGAAATATGAAAAAGAATATGAGGAATATGAAAAAAAATTAGATGAGTGGCATGAAAAATATGAACAATCAAAGAAAAAACAAGCAGAGGGTAGAGCATTTAAGTATGGAGGATTATTTAAATTTTTAGATGGTGGGGAAAATTCATGTGACCCTTTTTATAAATGGGATAGTACTTTAAATAAATGTGTACCATTTACTGAAGAAGAGAAGGCAAATTATTCATTGCAATACATGAAGGATTGGACAAAGTCACCTATGCATAAAGAAATGCTAACAGCATCAGTTAAAAAAGATGCACCATTAGGTGATATAAATAAATATGTAGATAATATTACCAATTTAAGATTAAAAGCATTAAATCCTAATTTAAAAATAGAAGATATAGATCCTAAACAAAAAGGAGTAATAGGTGAAGCAGATCCTCTTATTTTTAATCCATATATTAACAATGATCCTGTTACTATTCAAAATGGTAATAAGGAAACTATAAATCCAAAAGTTGCTACAGAAGATGATATTAAAAACTATAATACTTTTCGTTCTCCATTGTATTATAGCCAATTAAATAATGCTAAATTTAAAGATAAAAATTTTGAAAATTTTACAAAAGATTTTAAAGCTGATGTTACTTTTTATACTAAAAACAGACCAGGAGAACATGCATATGTATATCCACATGAGTATAGTCATTTAAGTGACTTTGGTGGGGAACTGATACCTATATCAGATAGAAAGTTAATTAAAGAATGGGAATCACATTATCCAGAATATTCAAGTGCATATGATCAATATGTATTTAAAGGTGCAAAGCCTTTGTATGACCAATATAATAAAAAAATAATAACTAAAGATGAATTAACTGAAAAACTTGAAAATTTACAAACTGATTGGTATTTGAATAATAAAGATAAACGTTACTATTCAGATAAAGAAATGTATGAAAATAATTTTAATAAATTTAAAAAACAAGGAGATTATAATGATGATACACTTACTAATGATTTACCATACGATGATTTTATAAAAAAAAATAAAATAAATTTTGATCCTGTTGATTATAAAAGATATGTTGGTACTAATACTGAAGTAAGATCAAGAATTAATGCAGCAAGAATGTTTGCAAAAGCTGCAGGAATTTATGATCCCTTTACAGAAAGACTCACTCCTGAAAAATATAAAGAATTAAATAAATTATTTGAAAATCAAAATCCTAATGAAAAAGATGCTAATCAGTTGCGTCAGTTAAAACATCTTTATGATGATGATGAAATATTAAATTTAATGAACACTCTATCAAAAAATGATTCTCAAATAGAAAATGATATTCAGCATAGTAAAAAAGGTGGAGCTCTACCAAGAGCACAGTTGGGCTTGACAGGATTAGGAGATAGACCAGGAATATATCTTACACCTTTTGACCTTAAAACTCAGAGTGGTCAGATAACAGATTTCCATAAAAATCCAAATTATAGTTTAACTTACACAGTACCTAAACTATTTAAAAAAGCTGAGTTGGCAGGTAATCCATTATCATTTACAATAGGTAGACCATATTATACAGATACGCAGAGACTAACTAATCCCGCACTAGATTATGATCCTATTTTTAGACAAGATTATCATTCTAATCCTGTGCAACAACTTCAATATGGTCCAAACTATCAACAATATTTACAAGATGTATCAGATTATACTGGCACTCCTGTATCTAATTTAAATCAAACTAAAGTTAATCAATATAATGCTGCACAAAATTTAGCTGCTGTTAAACCTAAATATAATAAACCAGGAGCTCCTGTTACTGCTAATCTTCAATATTCTGTATTTGGTAATTTACCAGGTAAGTCAAGTGCTGGACCTTTAACTGGAGCATTAACTTTAGGAGCAGGTTATGCACCAGAACCAGGATTCTATGGTAATGTTGATTTCAATGCGTACGGAGTTTTTGGAAAAAGAAAAAATAAATCCATGAGTCCAAAAACTTATTTTGAAAGAGGTTTAACTAGAAAAAAGGATAGAGCGTGGATACCAGGTTTAGATATAATGGATTTTTCTATTAGACAACGTTCACCATATAATGATGCACAAACACAAAAAATTTTAGAATTATATAAAGAAGATATACAAAATGGCACAACTACAGCAGAAAATTTTATTACAAATAAAGCTGATCAATCATCAAGTATGCCTTTTAGTATATCCGCATTAAGTCCTTCACTTACTTATCAAAGATATTTTGAACCACTTGGATTACCTGTTATATTTTCAGCAACAGCAGGATTAAGAAATACTATAGAGGGTAAAGATAAAACAAAAACTACAGTTGGTGGACAATGGACAACAAGACCTTATGGTAATGTAAGACTTGTTGTTCCAATGGATCGTGCTATAGATAGATTAAAAGATCTTGATTTACCATCTGTTAAGAACAGAAGATCTTATTATGACTATGTAAATGAAAATGAACAAACAGATGATACTAATGAACCACCAACAGATAACACATTCCCACCAGAAGATACAGATACATCTACTGATGGAAATACAATACAACCTAGTTACGATGGTAAAGGAGTAGGAAAAGGTCCATGTCCAAATGGTTATGAAAGACTTTGTGAAGAATGTAGATGTACTAAAATTAAATCTCGTAGAAGTCCTCTTTTAGATAAACGAGGAATCCACCCTTATATAGATGGACAGTATCTTCAAAATGGTGGAGAAGCAGATGCTATGAATGCAATGATGAAAGCAAGACTTGCCTATGCAAATGAGTTTGGTAATCCTGCTGCACAAAGAATGGTAGTTGCTCCAGATAATCCATATGATTTTGGAAATGGTATGATAGGAACACATTACATGTCTAGTATGGATAATTGGGCTGTTCCACAAATTCAGAATAAAAATGGCCAATTAGTACTTGGAGATTATGGACCTTTTTCTACTGAAGCAATAAGATTTGATAGACCTGAAGATGCAGAATACTTTGCAGAACATTATAAAGATGTATCTCCTGCATTTATTGAAACAAAACTAACTCCTGAAGAGATAGATGAGTATGCTAAAGGAGGATATATTATAGAAGACATTTCTATACCTTCATTAACTAGAATGGATAATGGTGGTGCTATAGATTGTCCTGAAGGATATGCTAAAGATCCTTATACAAATGATTGTATACCTGAAACTACTAAAAAAGAAGTGGTTACATCACATTATCCACAATGGAAAAAAGATAGAGATAAATATGGAAAAGATGAAATATCTTGGTATGAATCATGGAATCCTAAAAAATGGGGATTAAATGATTATTCAGATTATAGTTCATTTAATTCAGCTTTTAGAAATGCTAGAGAATCTGATGAATCTGAATTTGTTTGGAATGGAAATAGATACAGTACAGAGTTAATTCCACAAGCTGAATCTGATTTATATTGGGAAAGTAAAGATTTTATAAATCAATATTATAATACACAACCATATAAAAAATCAGATTCATATGATTATGGTTTAACTGAAAATACTAATAAGTATTTTAAGAAAAAATATAATACTACATTTTCAGAATTATATAATAAACAACAAAAAATAAAAGAAAAATTAGGAGAAAAAGCTTATAACAATAAAGAATATATTGATCTTGATACCCGTATGAGTAAAATACTGGATGAAGAAATAGCAATAAATAATAAAACAAATCAAGAATATAATTCTTGGTATAATGCAAATGTTATAAATAAAGCAAAAAAAGAAAGATTGCAGAGTTTAAATAAACCAAGTTATTTTTCAATTACTTCTCAAAAAGGAAATCTAGAAGAAGATGGATCATGGAATGAGAAAGAAAATAAAATGTTTACTACAACAGCAAAAGGTAAAAATTCAGATGAATGGGATAAATTAAATACAACCTATATTCATGAATTATCACATAAAGCAGATGATATTCTTGATGTACTAGATACTTATCCAAAGATTGATATAGCAAAATTAAATGCATCACCACTTGGAAAAACGATGTCTCAAGAAACTTTTAATTATTTGGATGATCCATCAGAAATAGAAGCAAGAAAACTATCTACATTATTTTATTTATATAAAAATAAAAGAAATTGGAAAACAGGTACAATAACAAGTCAAGATTTAAATAATCTTTATGACGATTATTATGATGATAAGTTACCTTATGATATAAAACAACTTTTAGAATTATATGATGGTCAATACGAAGATTTATTGGAGTATCTTAATAGTACATATAATTATAAAAAGAAAATGGGGGGTAATTCTGTACCTTCATTAAATAAGATGAAAAAAGGTGGTTTACCTTGTCCACCATTTTGTTCACCATTAATTGAACTTTCAAAAGGTTTTTCATCTATTGCAAAAAATGTTCCCAAAACTAATTTCTTAGGGAGAGGTATAGCAAATACTGCAACAATTGCAGATGAAGCTTTAGGTCAAGCTTTTCTAGCTAAACAAAATCAAGCTGCAATATCTGCAGGTAATAAATGGTTGCATAATTGGATACAACATCCTACAACACAAATGAAAATGCAAGCTGATATGTTGGATGTAATAAACAATAAAAATTTAAACCCACATGCTCTTAAGTATGAAACACCAAGATATGGAGACATTGTCCTTAATCCAGAAGATCAATATATAGGAGCATTAGAGATTGCTAAAAATTATATGCCTGATACTCAACCATACTCTTTTGAAAATTTCTTTTCTAATCTGAAAGAAGATAAATTAAATCCAATGATAGATATGGCAGGTATAAACTTTAGACATCAGTCTGATCCCATAAGGCGCGATTTATTTAGAACAGGATATTTTAAACCAAATAGTACTCAAATTGATACTGAGTATATACCTTTTAAACATTATGGATCATTTGTTAGTAGAAGTCCAAGATTCAGTCCTTATAAAAAAGAATTAACAGTAATACATGAAGGTACACATGATTGGATAACAGATAAATTATTAAAAGAAACTGGTCAAAAAGATTTAATCTTAGGTGGCATTGATCCTGAAATTAAAAAACTTTGGGAGAAGTGGTCAGCAAATCGTGAAACAAATGATTTAACTAAAGATGAAAAAACTCTTGCTTATCTAGCAAATCCAACTGAAGTTCATGCTAGAATAATGGAATTAAGAAGACATAACAATTTAACTCCTTCTGATTATGTTGATGAAGATATGGCAAAACAATTTTTTAAACAAATTGAAAATGGAGAAATAGGTATAAATAAAAATTTTGGAAAAGTTTTAAAAAATGATCCTAAAATATTATCTAAATTAATGAATGATTTATATGGTATTGCAATTCCTTTAGGTGTTGGTGTTGGAGGAGCATCTTTATTAAAAAATCCTTATAAAGAAGAATCACCAATTGGTGGATATAAAATGGGTGGGGAGTTTGAATTGGGTGATGAAGTAGATGAAGCTACTATGAAAGAATTAAAAAAATTAGGTTTTACATTTGAAAAAATATAATCATGGCTAAGTATAGAATTACTAGTATACCACAATCCTTACCAAAAGCTCAGTTAGGTTTATTTAAAAAGAAAAATACTGCTCCATTATGGGAAGCTCAATCTATTCCAGTAGAAAATTTATCACCATCTAGTGCACTGTCTGCATTTATGCCTAATGAACCTATAGCAGAACAAACTCCTGTTTATGACATAGGACCTCAAGATTATAGTAGACAAAGAACTCCTGAAGAAGAAGCTAATACTTTTGCAGAACCTTTTTTCTGGTCGGAAGGAAAGACTATACCTAGTGAGGATTATTCTTATATGGGAATATCAAATCCTCTGGGGGGAAACCCATTTTTAAAAAATCTTTATAATGACAGTTTAGCAGGTCAAATGGGTATAACTAATCCAGAGATTAAAATGGTTCCTAGAACTGTTAAATTAGCTGAACAGTTTATCCCTGATTATTTTGCACCTGTTACTGAAACAGGAGAAACTTTAAAATGTACAGATGGTAAAGTAGCATATAAAGGTCAGTGTGTTACTCAAGATGCTTTAAATATAATTCTTCAAAGAGAACAAGAAACTGAAAGATTCCAAGCTAAAGAAGATTTTAGAAACAAACAAATTGCACATAATAAAATGCTAGATGATTTGTATATAAAAAATATGCAAATTGCTCAAGAAGAAAAAAAGCTTTCTCAAAAAATTAGATATGATGATTATATAAAGGATTTTAAAAATTCAAAAAAGTCTACTCAAATAAAACCATATGATATATTTGATACAAATACATTAAGTGATATGGTTCCGGTTATTGGTGATGATGGTAAAGTAGTAATGGATAAAGAGACCGGTAAACCAAAAATGCAAACCAGAAGAGAAGCTCTCAGTTCACAATATCTTTTAATTGATAATAATGAAAATAGTAACGTTGGTTCAACAGGAACTACTTCTGTTTGGCCATTAGCAGTTGTTGCTGATAGAATTTACAATAATGGATTTCAACCTGATCAATTTAAAAATATTTGGAAATTTAATAATGACCAAATAAAACAATTAAAAGAACAAACTGGTTCATTAATGACAAATGCAAAAAATGCATATGATAATGAAGCATACAATAGAATTTTAAAAAAGGCTCTTGAACTTAATATTACACCAGAAGAGGCTGCAAAAATTGTTGCTGGAAAAAATTCTAGTTTTGGGTATGCAAAAGGTTTAGCAAAAGAATATGCTCCTGATGTTCAAAAAGCTATAAATATAGCATTTGAAGATGTTATGAAAAAAACAGGATCAGGTGCTGATGCAGAAAAACTTAGTCCTACTCAAAAAGAATTAATGATTAATTTAGAAGAATCAAAAGATCAACAATTCTTAGATATAAATGGTGGTTCTTTTGTAACAGATAAAGATGGTTACAAAATATGGGTACCTCCTGGAGGAGGTGCAACTTTAATACCTCAACCTGCTGAAAGTACAGCTGTAAGAAATAAAGTAGGTTTTTGGACTAAAGATCCTGCAACAGGTAAAGAACAATATATTGCACCTGATAATAGTACAGCTTATGAAAGGTATCAATCTGAAGAATTAGTTAAAGAACAAAAAATGCAAATTGCTCAATTACAATATGCTGCTTTAAGAACAGTAATTGAGTCTCCAGATATTACTGATACAGAAAGATTAAAAATAATTAATGACCCTAAAAAACTTGAAAAACTAATAAATGAATATGTAAGTTGGTCTTATTCACCTGAAGGAGAATTTGATCGCCGTAAAGCAGAAACTCAAGGAGAATATAGATATTCTCCAGGGCATCTAAAATCAGATTTTAAAGTAACTCCTGAAGGTGCAGAATGGACTCCTGGTGCTTATGGTAGAGGAAGATATATTGATGGTCCTGTAAGTATGGTTTATCCTGAGAAATATGTTATGGGACCTGGTGCTGGAGTTATTGGAGGAGGATTTAGATTACTTAATAAACCACTTGCTAGTTTTGTTGGAAGTAGTGCAGCACCTTGGTTAACTGGTGGTAATTTATTGGGTGCTTATGGTGTGTATAATGCAGTTAAACCAGATGGAACTATTTCAAATGCATATAATAAATTTTCAGAAGGTGACTATAAAGGTGGTGCTTTAAAAAGTCTTGAAGCAGGATTAGAGTTGTTACCTGCTGTTGGTATTATTGCAAAAGGTGCTAAGTTATTAAAAACAACACCAAGATTTTTTGAATATACAACTCCTTCAGGTAGAACTTTTGGTCTTGGAAATGCCAAATTACCAAGTATAACTACTGCAGAAAATCCACAAAACTTCATTAATTTAATGACAAGTGGTAATTCTTCTCAGTTAAAAAACTTATATTCAGCAGAAGCTGATATTATAAATGCAGAAAAAGCACTTGCTAGTGGTGAAGCACTTCCAAGATACACATTTACTCATCCTGCAAAAACACAATTACAACTTGAACAAGCATATCAAAATTTAGACCCTAAAGAATTTATGCTTCAGAATTTAGGATTTAAATTGGGAGAAGGTCA
>Ga0172367_10009839_pt1 | contig 10418 bp, 15 predicted proteins | sample Lak10m_FD_114542 | JGI IMG/M metagenome (GOLD analysis project Ga0172367, IMG submission 114542) | Freshwater microbial communities from Kabuno Bay, South-Kivu, Congo - kab_022012_10m | ecosystem: Environmental > Aquatic > Freshwater > Lake | place: Democratic Republic of the Congo: South-Kivu...
AATTATAGTAAGTCTCTCCGAGCGCCAGAAAATAAACTAAGTTTATTTTCTTGGGCGTCTAGTTTAAAATTGTGTTTATTTACATTAATACTTTTTGTAAAATTTTAATATATTTTTAATTGAAAATGATTAAAGGAAATAATAATATATTAAAATATAAATTATGAAACTCAATAATAAAGTTAATGATTAATTTATCATAATAAATAAGAAAAATGTGATTGTTTAATAAAAAGTTTGCTTGTTTTCCCTTATCAAACTTATTGCAATTACATTTAATAGTTTCATCATCTTATGATGATGTTGCATTTATGCAACTTTTAAAAAAAGTAAACTGAAAAAAATCTGTAATACCTTAATGTCATTGGTATATAAAGCAGATAAGCCTTAACCGGTCATTTACACCCCCCTGTACGCGTGTAGAGTGTAGTAAAAAAGTTTAATACAGTCTCAGTACAATTTTAAACTAGATACCCAAGAAAATAATTGTAATAATTATTTTGAATACAACGATTACTGTAATTATCAAATAAACTATTTGTCAATTTATAATCAGTGAAAATTACTTTTTCATAATTTGATAATAATTTATAATCTATTTTTTCATTAAAATGAGGACAGAATATAATAGTATTTCCTTTTTCTTTTGTTATATAATCCATTTTTATATATAGTTATCATAAGTAATATTATATAAATAAATCATTTTTTTTACAATTATATATATTTCTTGTATTTAATGTTCAATATAATTTCTTTTGTTATATGATGAAATTTACAAATCAAGAAAAAAATTTTTAATGAATGTATTACTATACATAAATATCAATATTATTTGTAAAACTTTTTGATAAATTTTCATTGAAAAGTTATTCATCACCCTATGGGTTTCATAATGCTTATGTATTATGAAGTTATTCAATTTTATCTTAATAAAAATAATGGTGCTGCAATTGCTGATGATAAACACCACAAACTAGGACTATTTGCTCTTCCTGATAAAATAAAGTATGAAAATATTAAAGTTCCCAGTAATACAAAACCAATATATTTTAAATATTCTGAACCAGTATCAAAAAAGATCCATAAAAACATTATAAAATACATTAATCCTAAACTTACATTTATTTTTGGATCTGACATAAAATTCCATTTTAAACAATTTGTTTCTGTTAAATTTATATTCACATCATTTTGAAAAACATTTAACATTATTATAAATGAAACAATACCACAAATAATTAAATAAATAGGATTTATTTTATAAATAAATGATGCTAATAAAAAAAATATTAATCCTTGAAAACCTAAATTTAATGCCAACATTTTTTTATAAATTTGATTTTTTTTATTGTTTCCATTACTTAAATATATATTTAATTCAAAAAACTGTATCAAAGTATAAAACATTACAAATAAGCCTATAAATATTTTTTCAAAATTTGTACTTGTTTTATCTTGATCAAAAATTAAAATTAATCCTGTGATTTCTCCAATTATAAAAGCCATTAATGATGTTTGATGATTTACACACATTGTAATATATTTAATATTATATATGATAAAAAAATAATTTATTGTTTTTAAATTCTTAATAAAATTTTTTTAAATGATATCAATTTTTAACCTTTTAATTTTATGACTTTTTACTAATTCATATAAATATTGTATTTTTAATTAAAATATGAATTTTTCAAAAATTTTTTAAAATTCATTTTTTCCCAGAATTTTTCACCTTCTCCAACTCTCTCTCAAATTTTGATTTTTTTATTAAAAGTTAACTAGTATACTAAAATTGCTTAAAAAAAAAATATAAAAAGTAAATAAGAAAACCAATATAAAAATTAAGCAAAAATTAAGCAAAAAAATTAAGCAAAAATTAAGCAAAAAATTAAGCAAAAATTAAGCAAAAATATATAAATTAATTTATTTTTTAATGAGTATAAATTAATTTTTTTATTTAATAAGTATATATATTAACAAGTATGGTAAAAAGAATATGTTATAAATGTAATGCTGTCTTTGACCGTAAATCAAATTATGATTTTCATATCAATAGAAAGTTTGATTGCTCTCAAAATAAAAATGAAAATAATGATTTAACTGATATTAATGATGAGAAAAATGATGAAAAAAAAATTTGCCGAAATTTGCCGGAATTAGCAAAAAATTTGCCAAAATTAGCAATAATTTGCCGAAATCAGCAAATTAATACAAAAAATACAAAAAATTCAGCAAATCGAAATCCAAATACAGAAATATCAAATTTATCAAATTTATCAAATTCAACAGATTTTGATGAAACAAATAATTCATTAAATATAAATAATAATATTTATGATGTTAATATTGTAGATGATATAAGTGAATTATCTTGTTATTATTGTAAAAAAATTTTTAGTTCAAAATATACTTTGGAAAGACATTTAAAATCTAATTGTAAAGCTAAAAAAGAAAATGAAGCAGAAAAAGAAAAAATTTTTAAATTGTTATTAGAAAAAGATAAACAATATAAAGAAGAAATAGAAGAATTAAAAAAACACAATAGTAAAGAAGTAAATGAATTAATAAAACATAACAGTAAAGAAGTAAATGAACTTAAAAAACAAAATAAATTATTAATGGATAGAATTGACAAATTGATAAATATGAATACTAAAACAAAATCAAAATCAAAACAATCAAATACATTAAATAATACTATTATGAATTTAAATTCAAACAATACATCAAATACACAAAACAATGTTGTTATGGTTAATTTTGGTAAAGAAGATTTAAGTATTATAGACGAAAAACAGTTTATTGATAGAATAGTTAAACAAAATAAAATTACTGGAGTTAAAATCCCTGATGAGGTTCTAAAGATTATTCATTTTAATCCTCAATATCCACAATTATCAAACATCTATATAAGTGACATTAATAGAGAAAAATGCATGGTTTATGAGGATGGTGAATGGAAACTTTCAAATGTTAATAATATTCCACAAATAATGGATAAAGTATGTGTATTTTCTTCAGAACAAATAAGTAATTTGAGAACAAAACATCCTAATAATAAACCATTAGAGGAACGTTTAAATACAATAGAAAAATATAATAATATGATAGATGGTGATTATGTAGAAGATTTGAGAGATGAAGGAAAACAAGTCGAAATAGCAAGATGTGAAGAATTTCAAGCTCATGCTTATAATACATTAAAAAAAACTTTGTATAATGAAGGAAAAAAACTTAAAAAAAATAAAGTTAAATAAAATTTTATTTAATAGCATTATGATAAATTTCAATAATTTTTATTTAATTCACAAATTTTGGCTAATGTTTTATTTGAACATTCACTATCATCAAATATAATCAAAGTTTTGTAATTGCAAAAAAGTACATAATTATAAATTAGATTATTTACTTTTATATTATTTAACTAATTTTCTAATTTTTTACACATTTAATAAAAAAAATGAAATTTATACATAATATAATACAACATATAACACAACATATAATATAACATATATATTACTAATAATGTTTGAAGAAGATATATTAAAACCAAATACATATGATGCTTTATGTGTAGTTCTATGTACTGATGAACCTAAATATATTGATCCAGATTCACATTATTTGCACATACCTGAAGCATTATTTGTTAAATATGTAAGTAAAATAAATCTTTCTAATGTATGTTTTGAATTAACAAATCCTAATAATACTAATACTAATACTAATAATACTAATACTAATACTAATAATACTAATAATACTAATAAAAGAGTGTATTTAAGAAAAATAGAACCAGCACAAGGAGAATTCAAGTCTAATATATTAATTCCATCATGGGTTCAAAATCAATTGGGCATAGGTATGTGTGGTTCTCAATTAGAATTAAGACCTGTACCAAGACCTCAATCAATTATTAGATGTAAAATAAGAGGTAATAACAGTTCATATGTTAAATTGGACATTAAAACTTTATTGGAAGAAAAAATAAATCAATTCAAATGTGTTAATCTTAATACAAATTTTACAGTTCAAGGAGTTATATTTACAATTGTAGAATTAGTTTCAAGTCAAAATAAATTAGTTGAATGGGGTATTATAAATAATGAATTAGAAATTGATTTTGATACACCAGATGACATTAAATTTATTGAAAAAAGAAAAACAATAATGGATAAAATTACATTAAAAATTGAAGACAAAATAAATTCAATAAATAAACAAAAAAGTGAATTTGGTAAAAAAAAAACAGGAGTATTTAAATTTAGTGATTTTGTAGCTGAAAAAACAGAACTGAATAGTTTGTTGAATCAACAAATCGATTGGAATGGATTATTAGTTGATGTTGATAAGGAATTAGAAAATGAATATACAGCAGATTTTATAGAATTAGAATTAAACAAAAATATTCTTAGAGATTTGATTGAGGAAGGAAAAAATATTCAAAAAAAAATTGCTGAAGAATTAAAAAAAACAAATTTAGAAGAAACTAAAACAAAAGAAGATAAATGTAAATTATTTAATACTAAAGCATATAAATTAAATGATGAAACTTCAAATTATTCAATGAGTGAATTAACACGTGAAGAAATTAGAAAAGCACGATTAAGTAAATTATGTTAAATCAAATTAAAAATATCATTGACTGCTGTTCTATGTCAATATTTGTATTAAAACATTATATAATTAAATTTTATAATATTTTATACTCTATTAAATATCATATGGCTGTAATATTTGTCATTTTACTAATTTTTATTTTTGTATTTTTTTATTTTTATCATTGTAATCAATCAAATTCAAATTTTAATATACATAATATCATAAGTAAAGAAAAATTTGAATCAGAATATTGGACTTTTGACAATGATTATAATTCTTGCTATGCAAATTCCAATTGTACCATAGAATTTTTACCTAATGGTTCGAATGACTTTGTTGTGTCGCAAAGCAATAGCATCAAAAATGACAAGCCCAAATGGGCTTTTGGGTTCTACTCTTTGTATAAAAAAATTCTTACAAGAAGATATATAATAAATTTATTACAAGTTATTATCACAATTAAATTTTATATTATTTCATCATACGTAAAAATTTATTGTGTCAATATGTTTTTCATACGATTTTTTTAAAAATAACTAAAATTTTTAATATTAAAAATTGAATTATTTTGATGTTCAGTTGTAATCATAACATTTATATTCTTTATTTATATGTGAATTATTTATTGTCAAAAGATTTCATTATTGTATTTTGATTAACAATAACTTGTAATATTTTCATTATATTTTTAATTTTAGATTGAATTTCAGGTTCAGTATTTTTTTCACTATTTAATTTTAAATGTTTAAATTTTGTTATATATTCATCATCATTTATTTCATTTTTTCTTTTTTTTGAATTAAAGATTGATAATATATTAGACATATTTTAAGAATTATTATAAAATATCAATTGATAATTATCATAATATATATTTGTATTATCAATTTTTTTTACATACATATATATAAATATATTATTCCACAATACTTATCTGTTTTTTATAAGCTGTTTTTTTGCTTTTTTTAATTACAGATTGTGGAATATTATCTTTAATGTAAAAATATGAACCTGATGATTTTAAATGTTCATCAATAATATCGATATTATTTTTAGGAATATTGGTTTTTTCATTAAAAAGATCTTTCCATTGTTTTTGCATCATATTTATATGATTTATTATATGATACATTTTTTATTATAGTGTTCAAACAATTAAAAAATCAATTTTTTTTAATTATAATGATATTTAACTTAAATAAAATACTTCACAATATATATTATCATTATCAGATAATGTCATCATTATTTTATCAGTATTATTTATTGAATATTGATATATATCAAAAAAATAATCAACATTTTGATATTTACCATTGTTTTTTAATATATTATATATATGTTTAATATTGCTACTATAATGTATTAAATTATTTTTTACGATAATACAATTCCACACATTTTTACTACAATATGAAACTATTTCAATATATAATTCTTCATCAGATATTAAATTATAACGAATAATATATTCATTATTTATAACTAATTGTTGTATCATTATATATATATAAATATATATTCATATATAAAATTAAAAATCACTGTCATAATCAGAATATATATCTCTATATATTTCATATTGTTCATCTATTTCTCTATTATGTAGTATTTCACTATAATCATAGTAATAATAATATTTTCCTTCAAATAAAACAGTACCATCTTTGCGATGACAACAATTTTCATCATGATATCTATATATTTTAGGAATTTTTAAATCTCTACAAATCACACATTCACTGTATATACTATTTTTTATTTTATCACATTCATCACACAATTTTTTATCACAATATTTTTTTTTTCTACATTCGTCGCATTTCCTATAATTACATTCACTGGTTTTATGTGATAAAACCACATCGATATTTTTTTTGTTTTTTTTACAATCAACACAACCACCTACACACATAAAATTTTCACTTAAATAATCTTTAATAATATTATTAAGTTCAATAGGTATTAAATAACTTTTTTCTATCTCAAAACAATATGGTAAAAATCCATTATGAATTGCTTTTTTTGCTCGTATTTTTCTTTTTTTAGCTAATTCTTTCATGGCTTCGTTTTGCCATGGGATACATTTTTCATAGCAGGATAACAAATTTTGTATGACTTTATTTTTTCGAGACTTAATGTATTTCATAAATGTATTATGTTTTGAAAAATCATCAATTTTCACTCCAGCTATTTCAGCTACAATAGAATAAAAATTATCATCAAATAAAATTAAATTCCACCAGCCATTTTTATTTGTTAAATTGGATTTGTATTTAAACTCAAGATTAGGTTGATTTATATCATCTTTTAATGCTTTTGATAAACCATTTTCAGATTTATCAGTAACAGATTGAACAATTTCTGAAATCATTTCAAATAATATTCTCTCTGTTGTGTCTGATTGTATATTTTATAAAACCTTTCAAGCATTTATATTTTCAATTTTTTATATATATATGTATTAATTTTCATTTTAATATCATTATCATTTTTTTCATCAGCCATAGAATTGTATTTTTCCATTAAATCATATTTTTTAATTGTTTTGTAATAATGTCCTAATTTGTACATTGATTTTATATGTCCTTTTTCAATAGCCATTAAATAATATTTTTCCATTAAATCAAATTTTTTTATAGTACCATAATAATGACCCAAAGTATACATTGATTCAACATCACCTTTTTCAATTTCAATTAAATATTGTTTTTCAACATCTATTAAATATTGTTCATCAATATTTATTGAATATTGTTTTTCTATTAAATCTTCATCAAATGTAATACTTTTATAATAATAATCAGAGTTTTTTTCATTATTTTTATTATCATCCAATTTCACTTTTGTATTGTAATATTTAGAATTATATTTTGTATTTTCAATTTTATTGTTGGCAAATTTTACTTTTTTATTATTATTTTCATTTTTTTTTTCTAAAACCCAACGACCAGATTTTTTATATAAATCATATTTTTCATCATTATTTTTTGAATTTTGATGTGGATTTTGATGTGTATTTTGATATGGATTTTGATATGGATTTTGATATGGATTTTGATGTGGATTTTGATGTGGATTTTTATTTTTTATATTTATATTATAATTATTTGAATTTTGATATGGATTTTTGTTTTTTGTATTATAATTATTTGAATTTTTGTTTCCATATTCAATAACTTTAGAATAGTTATTTTTCATTAAATCATAATTATGTTCTTTATATTGATAATGCTGTGCTAAATTATATAATGCATTAATTTTACATTTATCTATATCCATTCAATATTTTTATGTCTATATTTATATATGGTTGTTATTTTTTTATATAAAATATATTTTATAATAATTTATGCCATTTTTTAGTTGTTTCATTATAAACTAAGTTATATTTATCAAAATTATACATGTATATTTTATTTTGTAATTTTTCATAAAAAATATATGCTTCAACATTAATAAATTTAAAATATTTCTTTTGTTCTTCACATAAATTGATAAAATTGTTTATTATATCATATTCATATTTAATATTTACATAAACATTTTTAATTATCATATTATATTTTTCATATTTATCAATAAAATTATTATTCAAATGTTGTTCATTCCACACATATGGCATATTATCTATATATAATAATAATTTATTGTATGTGTTGTGTAAATTGTGATTTATATTATTATCTAAAAAAATAACTAAATCATCAGTCAATATAATATCATTTGGTGTTGTCAAATATTTATCAATATTAAATTTTGCTAATTGCTTGTTTACCAATATTTCATATTCCATAAATAAACTATTAAATAAACAATTAATTTTTTTGCCAAAATTATAATTAAATAGATTATCACCATTATCATGAATTTTTTTAACAAATTGAGAATTTATTTTTTTTATCAATAATGATGATATTGATTTATTATATGAATCCATATATATAAATATCTAATATTTTTTTTATAATGTATCATTAAATTTATTTTCTATGATAAATAATTACATTGTGTCAAATTGTGTGTTAAAATACAATCAATATTTTTGTTATTGTTCAAACATTTCATACAATAAAAATCATCATCACAATTGCTTATTTTTTGTGATATAATTTTTCCTCTATTTTTTCTGATATTTTTCAATATATCATATAATATTATTGAATTGTGTGATAATTTGCTTTCTTGTTCATTCTCAACTAATGTATCTAAATTTAAAAATTTCAAAGCATTTATTACACATATTAAATATTCATCTTCTGTATCAAAATTTATATTTATTAAACCAATTATTTCAGCATATTTTTTGTAATAATAGTGATTTTCAGCAGTTTTATTATTCCACCAAATTAATGAATTATCATTTATATATGGCACAAAACTTAATTCATTATTTTTTTCATTATAATTTATGTCTATTTCAATATTAGTTGTCATTTATATTATTATAAATTCATATTTTATATATTATCTTTATCAATTTTTTCTAACAAATTATTACAGTAATATGTTTCAACAATACCAATAAAAAATAATAAAAATAAAGTCAATAATAATGTGTGTATAAATAACATTTTTCAAATAATATAAAAATTATTAAATATATACATATGTTATTTCAATTTTTTTGTTATCAATATAATATGAATAAATTTTTTACCAATAAATTATTTTTATATTTTTAGGTAAATTATTTAATTTATTTTTATCATATTTTTTACTTAATGTTAAAAATTTTAAAGATGTTGGTAAATTATCTATTAAATCATTAAATTTTGTTCCTAAGTCTAATTCTTCTAAACTATCAGGCAAATAATTAACCATTGATGTTTTTTCACAATATAAACACAAATATTTTAAATTCCATGGTAAATCTACTTTTTGATTAAAATTTTCACCAAAAGTTAAATGTGTTAAATTTAATGGCAAATCTACATTTTGATTAAAATTTTCACCAAAAGTTAAATGTGTTAAATTTTGTGGTAAAAATATTTTTTGATTAAATTTTGATAAACTACCAAAAGTCAAATAAATTAATTTTTGTGGTAAATCTACTTGTTGATTAAAATTTCTACTAAAAGTTAAATGGGTTAAATTTAGTGGTAAATTTACTTTTTGATTAAACTCATTACCAAAAGTTAAATGAATTAAATTATTTGGCAATTCTACTTTTTGATTAAACTCAAAACCTCCAACAAAATTATTTATAATTTTGTGAGGCTCCAGAAAATTATTCATAATTTTCTTGGGAGACCAAAAGTTAAATGGGTTAAATTCTGTGGTAAATCTACTTTTTGATTAAAATGAACACCAAAAGTTAAATGGGTTAAATTCTGTGGTAAATCTACTTTTTGATTAAAATTCAAACCAAAAGTTATATGAGTTAAATTAGGTGATAAATCAATTTTTTGATTAAAATTCGAACCGACAAATTTATAACCATCAAAATCATTGAAAATTATTTTTTTATATTCTGATAATAATTCTTTATCAATTACTTTATTAAATTTATAATTAAATATAATGGTGTTTTTTTTTTCTATATAATTCATTTTAAATATATTTTGTTATTCATATTATATAAATAAATCAATTTTTACCAATAAATTATTTTAATATTTTTAGGTAAATTTTTTAATTTGTTTTTATCATATTTATTACTTAGAATTAAAGTTTTTAAAGATGTAGGTAAATTATCTAATGGACTTATAAAATCTTCACACAATTTTAATTCTTCTAAACTATCAGGTAAATAATCAACCATTGATGTTTTTTCACAATATAAACATAAATATTTTAAATTCCAAGGT
>Ga0172367_10009841_pt1 | contig 10417 bp, 9 predicted proteins | sample Lak10m_FD_114542 | JGI IMG/M metagenome (GOLD analysis project Ga0172367, IMG submission 114542) | Freshwater microbial communities from Kabuno Bay, South-Kivu, Congo - kab_022012_10m | ecosystem: Environmental > Aquatic > Freshwater > Lake | place: Democratic Republic of the Congo: South-Kivu...
AATTAAATAAGCTTCTCTTTCTTGTATCTGCCAACTTTCACCTATTTTAATAAAATCTGGTTCTTCCCCGCCAATACTCAAAAGTAGAACTTCATAACCATTCTTCGGTTTGTGCTTCCATCTCAATTCACATTGTTTATTAAACATCTGTCCCTCCAGCATAGGGAAATGTTTTTCTTCAGGTCGTTCTTCCCAATGTTTACTAACTTCATGAGTCCAACGCAAAAAATAGTAGCTAGGTTCAATTGCGAATTTCTTGATTAAACTTAGCAAATCCGTAACTGATAAATATTTTTTAACACCAACAAAAGTCATACCACGTAGTTTAAACCTCTGAATTACGAATTACGAATTACTTATTTACACCCAATAATTGACTCCAACACCTGACACCGCGCTCAAATAAATCATGAACAGTACCTTCTGGCCAAGTCAGTGCTACACCAAAACCTAAATCCATTTCTTGAGCAGCAACAGGTGTATCTTGATGGTCTGACGAGGGGAAACCATATAACTGTGCTTCTTGTGATTCTAAAAACTCTCCAGCACCTAAGAGGTAAGTGTGAGGCCATTGCTTTTGACGACCTAAAGCCAGAATTTGTTTATCTTCCGACAAAATGCAACCAGGATATTGCACCACAGCTTGATTTAATTTCACCTGTACAGTACCCAAACCGCGAGATTTAGCGAAACCTAAACCAAACCAACCATCATTCAAGTCACGCAATACCAACCCAATTAAACCCAACTGTCCCAAAGTAAAGTTTTTTAAATGTATTTTGGTGTGAAATTCACCGGATGTACAGACTTGATAATTAAAAGGACCAACTGCTACTGAACCAAAGACTCTATCAATAGCTACCCCGTTTCTTTCTTCAAGTTTTAATGGTACGGATTTATCAGGATAAGCATCTTCTATTCTCAATCTGCTAGCGATAGAAGTATTACCAAAAATTTGGTCTGTGAAAGACGAAAGTTTATAAATATCGCTGGTTGATTTATCCTTCAGATATTCATATTTATCATTTAATGGGTCATTAGCCCAAGGTAAACTCGAGTTAGTTCTGCTCTCTTTACCCACAGTCCTCACTATCCGTTCCCCATGAGCGCGAATCGCACCCTTTAAGCTGCTTCCTGGTAAATATATAGAACGTCCCCCAGGGTGGTAGGTTTCCACAAACTCCATATCTGGCTTTGTGGGGTCCGCTCCTTCTTTACCGGATTTAATCAGCATGGGGCCATCAGGTATGATGGTTAAATCAATAGTGCAGTGGTTAACAAATCTTTTGTGCATGGCTAAATGGTATTCAGATAAATATTGAAAGTCACATGGAATTATCAAGAATTTGGCGTTACCTCGGCGGTGGAAATCTGATTTATATTGTTTCTTAAATGATTAATCAAAGCCTCAGTCCAATCCTGCTTAAATTGTTGAGCATCTTCATAGCTGGGTATGTCATCACCAGGATTGCTACTGACTAATTCTTGTAGATATGTCAGTAATTTCTCTGGATTGTTACTGACATCAATCCAACGCATATTACCTATACCTAGCTTAACAACACCCAACCCACGCGATCGCCCACCTCCCAGTGGTATCTGTTCTATCTCAAATTGATGTAACCCAATCATCAACAAACCCAATTCCCATTCCTCAGCGTTTTCTACCACCGCCTTAAATTCAAACCCTGTCCCAGCCGGAACTACTTGAAAGTCATACAATTTACCATCTGCGGCTGTTTCCGTGTCTCTGTCAATGGCCACACCGTCTCTTTCTTGGTACTGTCCAAACCAAGTGTCAGGTAATACCGTTAAGTCCCGCACTTGAAATTTACTAGCTATCCAAGGTGAACCAAACAGAAGAGAAATTAAGTCGCTTTCATTGATAATCTTTTCAGTTAGTAGTGTATCTCTTCTTTTACTACGTTCATTCTCTGGATATTTCTCTAGTTCTTTTTCCAGTTCTTTTTTAATACCATCTTCACCATTAAGACGTGCATTTGTAATTGACCATTCCGCCTCAATGGCTGGATTTGCAGCCAACCTGGAATCTATACCTCTGAGGAAGCTTTCGAGACGCGATCGCAATGCACCTTTAAAGCTAGATCCCGGTATTAATGGTTGTCCTAAAGCATCTTTCATCACAGGTAAATCCGAGCCTATCGGTTCTGTGGAACGTCCGTTGCTGATGCGTAAGGCTGTAACTGTGGTGAGTACACCTGTGATTTCTAGGCGGTTTTTGAATGTGTCAAACATAATTGATTTAATTATTTTCAGCAAATTTTTCTTTTAAATGCAAAGCTATACTATTTGTTTCTGCTAAGTTTCGTCCTGTTGTTTCAATACATAAACCAAATCCTTTATCTGTCCAAGTTAAAACAAATTCCACAAGTCCATCCTTAGTAGTATTAAGAATGGGATTAGTACGCCGGGGATTAAATGGTAGAGAATTGACTACTTTTTTCACATACGGAGAACGACAAATTTTTTTGGCAAATTTATGAAGAATATCTTTTCCGTGGTCATCTCTCAAACTTATGGGTTTACGTTCAGGGTCAGTATCATCTTGAGGGACTAAAGACAGAATGCTAGTTTCTTGTTTAGCAAATTGCAATCTAGAACGTTCATTAAATAAAACTCCCATTGCAGAAAGACTCACCAAAATTGTTTCGCCTTCAGGTACCTCATCAATTATGGAACTTAAATATTGATTTTCTAAATATCCTTCAAATTTTGATTTTTCTATAATATCCTCATCTTCAAGTTGTGCAAATAACACATAGTTATTTAGCCAAAAAGCCAAGTCTAAAGCAACAGGTTGTGGCGGAAGTTCAATAACTTCAGAAAACTTTTCAAACAAGTAGTAAACTGGGATTTCTAATGCTTGTCCAATCATACCTGCAAATGATATCTGTGCTTTGTAGCCACCAGTTGCATTAATAGCAATTGCTTCCGAACTAAATTTTCTTACCTCCGTACTAATTTCCCGTACAAGATTTTTGAGACCTTGCTGCTTAAACGCCTTAACATCATTATCACGTAATCCTTCTAGTACACGCACATCTACTTTTTCAAAATGCAAAGGATTACTTTTATTTTGGTAATACAATTTAAGCAGATTGCCAATATTTTTACCATCTTCTGTATCTGAAACTAGGAAAATTAATCTGATTTTCGATGTGAGCAAATTTTTATGACAAATGCTCGTAATTGAGTTAATTTCAGCGCCACAGATACGATCTGAATTTTTTTGCCCTAGCAATAACAGGGACAGTTGATTCCAGTTTTTCTCTTGAAATACTTGCTTAATTGCTTGGTCTGCATTGTTAAGATTATTGAAAAGACTTGTACCAACTGTACAAATAAGTGTGTTTCTCATGCTTTTATCCCTGATAAAAAAATTTTCTTTTGTATAGTCAAAGACTTTTTATTTATGCTGCACCTTCGCGTTTATATTTCAAATGACGTGCGCCATAACCTAAATAGCGGCGAATTAATTCCAACCAAATCGGCTTATACTCTGCTTGATAATCGCCAGCAATTTTTTGAGAAGCTTTTTTGATATCATTATCAATATGTAAAATAATCTTCTCAGCAAGAGAGTCTTTACCTCTTCCCCATTTTTTATCCCTTCCTACTTGATAGCGGATAAAATTTTTAATGACCTCTGCACTATCAGTAGTATCAGCTACACGTAACAAGTTACGAAATTGAGATTCTTCTAAATCACCGTAATTAGTTTTATCTAAAGCATCTTGAATCCAGATAACTAAATCATCCTCACACTGAAGAATACGTTTTTGGATTTTTAGTTGTTGGTGCTGTTGCGGAAAGTCACTCATTTTGCATTCTCCCTAAATACATTATGAAACTCATTACAAATCTGTACTTGACCAAAACCTTCAGCAGTGCGATCGCCCACTCCTTTCAGTTCTAATTTGTTTAACTTATCTATCCATATATCTGGTTTATTTGTACTAAATAAATATACTGCACCTCGGTTAGTAACTAATTCTATATCCTTCATCAATCCCCAAGCTGAATTCCACCCAGAACGATAGTTGTAACTGCTATAGGCTACTTCCAATTTGAGAAAATCTTTTTTGGCTGTGTCATTGGGAAGTTGTGCAAATTCATCTTCCAAATTGACAAATTCACATAACATTGATGGTGAAATGACTGTAGTTCGTTGCCAATTTTCCGAGAGAATAGCATCAGCTTGGAGGTCTAGGGTAAAATAGGTACGGTTTTCCAACAGGTTTTTCTGTGGTTCTCCAAAAACTGACCAAAGTTCCCAACGTGACTTCAGTTTCTCATTAAATGCTTTAATTGGACTTTTAACATCCGTTGTAGCATCCGCAATTGTGGCTTGGGTGTGAACTTTCCCCAAACCCCTAGAACTTCCACCACCCAAACGAAAAATCCTCGGATTTTCATTAATAAAATGTGTCAGAGATTCAGCTAATTTTCCATCCTCAACTAAAATTACACTGCTGTAAACTACAGGCTGCCAATTTTTATCTTCCCCACTTTTGACAAATTCATTTAAAACTTCAATACTGTAAAGTATACCATCCTGAGAGGTAGCACGTTGACGGTTAATACCTACTCTTGTTAAAAATCTTTGGCTAACGGAATGACTGCGATATTCACCATTGTGACAACTATAGAAACCGCCAAAAGGTTCAACTCGTGTATCTGTCTTTTCCGCTAAAGATTTTGGATCGCTAGGGTCAAAGAGATAATTGTATGCATCTGCACAAAAACGGTCAATTAAAGTATCAAAAACTCCGTTACCCTTAGGTTTAAAGCCTGGACTTGTTTTAGAACTAACTGCTGTAGCTGGTAAAACCATCACATCATCAGTACTTTTAGGTACAGCAGGATAAGCATTATGAAAAATCGCAGGTTCATCATTTAAAAATAATGCCTGAAAATCCCCACCATCTGGTGCTAAATTTTCCTCTGTAATCCCATATATTCGCAATATTTGAGACGCCATCGCCCCTCGAATCACAGAACCAGGAATATAATCCTCAGCCTCACTAACAGAACCGGATTTTTGACTAGCCATGGCTAAAGGAGATAAAGCTGTAATCTCTAATTTAATTTGCTTCATATTTCACCTTGGGTAACAACATTTCCCAGCCTTGATCATCTTTTGATAAAGTTGATAAACTTTTCCAACTCAGCCAACCCAACCCAGCCGATTTACTTCCACCCAAAGCATGAATATGACGCAAACCTGCTAAAATCAAAGCTTCGGCGTATTTTGGACAATCTGGTAATAAATGAATTTCTCCCCTAAATTCCAATTGATTATGGGGTGGGGAAGTTTCCAGAAAATAAAGTTTTTTCTCTTCTGCAATCCGACGACGGCGATTTATCGTCACACCGGGACGGATAACTTCTGGTAAATCCTCCCGTGATAGCTGACAAATCAAATCATCCACCACAATTCGCGACGGAAGTATGGGATTACCGAAGATTTGAGAAATTAAACAGTGATAGCCTTTGTAGCCTTTTACTTGATACTCACATCGAAATTGGCCACTGACTTGTTCTTCACTGGGACAAAGCACTTCAGCTTTTGGTGACTCAAAAATTTGCCATCCCAACCCCCTAGCCAGTTTTTCGCACTCATGGCGCAGTTTACCTTTAACTTGAGAACCAGGGATAATCAATTGTCCTTGGGCGTTGCGGATTATCGGTTTATCTGCAAGAGAACCATCAGAACCGCCAGCACCGACACACAAAGCACTATCAATAATGGCTGTTAGGTCAATGGTTTTAACCTTATTTGGGGGTATCCGTAAATCTATCATGATTGTAATGTTTGTGGCTGTGATGTTGTCAGCGCGGAATCATCCTGCTGTTTAGTAATAAAAGGATATAAATCTACCAATTCTCGCCAGATAGTTTCATAGGTAACTTTATCCCCTTCCTTTAAAGACATCCAAGGCGCAAGATTACCATTATTAGATGGATCTTTAGGTTGACACCAAGCATCTTCAAACTCAATCTTCAGCAAGTCTTGAGCTTTTTTATCACTTAATCGCACTCGTAAATAACGATAATTGAGTATAGCTGTCTGTTTACCCTGTTCTAGTAAACTGCGGATTTGGTAAAGTTGCGATCGCGGAAATTCTGAGTTTTTTAAAGCTTCAGCCGTTTTCAACAGTCCCCCCAGTTCATATAAAGTATAGGGTGCTGCATACAATTTAAGTTTTTGCCGTTTGCTACTAAACTTGGTTAATCCCTCAGAACGAAAGTCATTAATATTAGAAGAAATCATAGTTACAGATTTCATCACTAAAAAATCTACCGTTCCACCATAGTAATCTTTCTTTTTCAATTCCTTCGCTTGTTTTTTCGCAGATTTTAACAGCTGTCCCGTCAGCCTTTCTGCATAATATATGGGTGTATCATCAGCCGTAATCAATACCCCGGTAGACATACTTAATTTACATGGAAATTCACATTTATTTTCTCCACTAACTTCCTTTTCAACTTGATACCTGTGTACTGCTTTTGGATTATACTTCCCATCGGTTCTGTATCTTTTTCCTTTACTTAACAGAATTTTCTCAAACTCTTCGCCAATGGTTTGAGCAATAGCCAATGCTTTATCTGCGGGAACAATCAACATCACATCATCCCCACCAATAGTTAAAATTTCAAAAGGATGAATCCAAACTTCCTTATCACTATTTCTTTCAGCTTGCAAATTTGGATTTAACTTATGGGGTGCGAGATGCTTTGTTAAAGCCGCATAAACTGATTTTTCTGTAGCCTCCACAATATCCCGACTAAAATTTTGGTAATCTTTGGGATTTTTAATTTCTTTTTGGATGTAGCCACCCATATTATTACCATCTGCATAAATATAAGCCACGAACCCAGGAACGATACTAGCATCACCAATTTCTCTGACAGAAATAGCTTCTTTCACTTGAGCAGGATGAATCTTTTCTGAGGGAATCTTACCATAATACTTATGTGGCGTATGATACAAAAAAAACTCAAATTTATTTACCCAAGTTTCAATTGCTTTTCCTGGTTTCCAACCAAAACCAGCTTTTTCATACCAGGTTGTAGAACTGTAATCTTTTTTAGCTATTTGTCCAACAAGACGCTTACGAGCCAAACTCTCAGAAAACCAAGGTTCATTAGGAAGTTGTTCGGCTTTGATAACTGCGGATCGGCGATCATTTTCATCTCTTACTACATAAGGATGAGTTTCAAACATTGGCGGATAACAGCGCAAAGGTCTATTTTTGCCCACTAAACTATTACCATTACGCCGTTGATTAAATAAAGATGCTAGTTTACCAGCCAACTCATTAAATGTTTTACGCTCCTGAAAAGCTTCCTTTGGTGACATATTAGGCTGCTCAAAGTAAGCTTTGATGAGTGGGTTTTTATCCCATTCAGCCACACATTTTTCCATCCAAAATGTGTCCTTAGTGATAGTATTTGGTAGCAACCCAAATGGGATTTCTAATAACTTAAATTTACCACCAACTGCACAAGAATTAGCCGTTAGAGTTTCCTGAGTATAACGTTTTTCAATAGCATTGGCTAAATCATCCACAAAACCAGGAGGACAAAATGCTAAAATGTTTCCACCTGTAGAATAAATAATTAACTCTGGAATAAGCGCCTCAGAAAGCTGAGGAAAATTGTCTGGTTGATTTAACCAATTTTCTCTAACCTCTTGACAGTAATCTTGAGCCCGTTGACACTGCTCATAGTCTGGATGATTTTCACCCCCAAAAAATGCAGGTAAATCAATTAAATTAATTCTGTCCAATAAAGCCGAAGCACCCCGGATATCTGGAAGCTTAGAAGCCTCAAACACATATTGTTTAATCTTCGTTGCACCACCATAAACTAAACCGATTTTAGAGTTCCACAGTTGGGGAAATTTCTCTGTTAACTGCTTCAGTTCTTCAACTTTTTGCGGAAATAGTAAACCTTCTAACTCTTGTACCTGTCTAACTAATTCCTTTACTTCTCCTGGTACCTCTTGACCTTGATTTAAAGCCTCTTGCATTTGGCGTAAAACTGCCAAATCAAATTGAGGTGTTTTCTCATTACCCCAGGCTAAACACCAAGCCATCGCCGTTGTCATCCAATTACTGTTCTTCATATCAAGTAACTTCTGGCCTAGGTTTTTAAATTATTTAAATAATTCTTCACAAACAACCATCTAAACTAATCATCATTTGCTGCAAAATACTATAGATAATAGTAAAAAATACAGCAATTTACCCAAAATATTTACTGAATAGGAGAGATTAATCCTCTCACCCGTCTTAACAAAACTTGAGGTACAGTTGGAGCTTTACCACGTATCCACGGGCCCACCGTCATCTCTAAATAAGGTTGCTGCTGATGAATTATTTCCGTCGTACTCAGAACACTATTAATCACCGCAATAGGTTTTAAATTACCGCGATCGCCACAAAATTCATGCCAACTGTCAATAGCTTCCGCCTTGGAACTAATAATTAAATAATGGCTACAAGCTTCTAAAATTGGTAACTTTTCTGGCTGTACCATTCCCCCTACATCCACAATCACCAGAGACTTTTGTCGTCGTAATTTCAGGATACCTTGAGAATGGTAAAGAAAAAATTCTTCAGTTAAAACACCGCGATCGCGGTGCTTAAAAGCTTCAATCTCTTTTTCACTCGTATCTGCATCTAGTTCTAAAAGATAGTTACCCTCACCATCCCAGTGAGCGCGTTGCAAATATATATCAGGATTTTCTGCTAACAAAGCCTGAAACAAAGCATGAGAAAGTACACTTTTACCGCTATCCGGCGGACCCACAACCATTAGGGCCGGACATAATTCCCTCTGGCGACCATTGGGAGGTTCTATAGGAATTACATCACCAATGCGAAAGAAATGAGCGTGAGTAGCCACAACCACAGCACCAGATAAGCGAGGATCATAACAAGCTACCCAAGCATTGGGATGTAGTTCGTGGGTCAGATAAGCATACAACCAAATAGGAGCACGTCCAGAAATCACCACACCACCGCTAATATCAATACCAGATGGAAATTCTAAATTTCTCAAATCTGTTGGTTTGATCACGCGATCGCTTTTCGTCAACGAAATCAACAAAAATTGGTATTTCCACCCATGCCAAATCAGAGGTTCACTTAATTGTAAACTCAATGCCCGTTCCGCCATTAGCGTTGCCTCCTTTGTTGTAACGTTGGCAAATCTAAATCATTTAAAGATGCAGCATCGATGTGCTTCCGCTCCTGACGCGCTGACATCCCATCAGGGTAATTCTCACCTAACAAACCGAATACAAAGCCATCCCACACCAACCCAACGGCTAAACTGCTAATAAACACCCCTAAAGTACAAATAATCACAGCAAACAATCCCAGGGGAGCAATAATCAGAATCATGCAGGTAATCCCTGCACCAATCATTGCGACTATGCCATTGCGGTACATCAGCAGCCTTTGTACTACCAATAAAGACATAAAAGAAAATCTGCTTTTTTTGGACGAATTCATTATTACACCCGTATGGAAGAAGGGTATTCCAGCATCAAGGAAAATAAAATAACCAATACCCCACTCAAAAACCTACACCAGACCAATGAAATACCGACAACAGAAAAACCCTTATTTACTCAGACTCGGTATAGAACTTTATTTCCATAACCCCATAACCGCAATTTTTCATCAACTAAATTTCACACCATCGCCACAGTATCTTTTAAACAGGCAGAAACAGTCATTGGCTACCACAATGAATCCTGAGTCATGATCAAACAGGAAAAATCCCAAAATTATGTCTCCTCCTCCCTAGCGGGGTAGGGTTTATTGATTGTGATAATCTATAATCCACTAGACCAACACCAGAAACCCAGTATCCGCCACATCCATGATGCCCCAGGCCATTCGTTCCCCAACACCCCAAACCCTACATTGGTTAGCAGCCGGACAACTTGCCAACCGCTTACACCGCGCCATTAGACACTGGTGGATATTAAATCAACTTTATGGCATCGAAACACAATGGGCTCATTCTCTTCCCAAGCATTTTACCTATTCCCAACTGCGCGATCGCCTCTTTGCCCAAACACACCCCAACAGCGAAAAAATCGACAGCCAAGAAATCACCGCCAAATGTAGAGACTTTTCTTGCATTTGCCATCGTACCTGTGTAGAAATTCTTCAGACATCAGGATTGCACATATCCGAAACCCAATGGCAACCAGAAATATTACAAATCACCGGACTCAGCCCCCAACACCTACAGCAACAACTACAACAACGACCCTTTGCCACAGTACACCGCTCCATCAGAGACGACCTCAAACAGCTAACTCATCTCAAATGGCTGCGAAAAATCAGTAAAGGAGAATACCAATGTCTACCCC
>Ga0172367_10009843_pt1 | contig 10417 bp, 13 predicted proteins | sample Lak10m_FD_114542 | JGI IMG/M metagenome (GOLD analysis project Ga0172367, IMG submission 114542) | Freshwater microbial communities from Kabuno Bay, South-Kivu, Congo - kab_022012_10m | ecosystem: Environmental > Aquatic > Freshwater > Lake | place: Democratic Republic of the Congo: South-Kivu...
ACATCTAATCCAACTGCATTTTTTATAAGTTCTTCTAACTTCTTAATCTGTTCCTGTGAACGTGGTTCAAAAACAATTTCTGTTTTATCGCCTTTTTGTACTTCTTTAGGAATATCATTTATAACCGCAGCAACACTTAAACGAGTTATGTTTCCGCTGCCTTGTATAACACGTTCAACCGTTTTGCCAATTTCATAATTTGTTGTACTGCTTTGATTATTTTGTGCAGAAGTATCACTTACTGTTTTACCTGCATTTACAGACATCATAGTCTGCTCACTTACAACAACTTGCTGTTCAGGATCGTAAGTTTCCATCGTCTTTTCAACCTGGTCAAAATTAAGATCAGCATTTACCTGAACCATTGCATTGCCGTAACCAAGTATGTTATCGAGCAATGTTTGTGCTTTTTGTATAAGATAACTTTCTACAGAATTTTTTATTTCATATTGTTTATTGCTCGAAAATGAAATTGAGTTTTCATCATCTTCTTTCCACAACAGCTTTCCTTTCGTATCAATAAGAGTTATTGCATTTGTTGTAAGCCCTTCAACCGAGCTTGCAACAAGATTTACTATTGATATGGAACTTGAACGCGGTAAAGAAAAATTATCGCTCATTTTTAACACAACCGAAGCTGTCGGCTGTTTTTGTTCATCTCTAAAAATTGTTCTTTCCGGAAATACTATGTGAACTCTAACTCCTTCAATTCCCTGTATTCCTAAAATCGTTCTTGATAATTCACCTTCGAGTGAACGTTTGTAATTTAGCTTTTGCATAAACTCAGACATTCCCATCTGGCTTTTATCAAACAGCTCGTAACCAATAGTTCCAGATGTTGGAATTCCTTTACCAGCTAAGTTTAAACGCGTTTCATAAAGTTTATCTTTAGGAACCAAAATTGTTTTTCCATTGTCTTCAATCTTGTACTGAATTTTTTGTGCATTCAAAAACTCAATTACTTTCGATGCATCATCAGATGTCATATCAGAATATAAAGGCGAGTATGCTGGTTCATTTAGAAAAGTTAAAAGTACAATTAAAAGTATTGTTGTAAGAATTGCTGATCCGCCAATTATCACTTTTTGCTGAAGTGATAACTGGTTCAACATTCCCATTATTGCATCAGTAGGTTTTTTACTCATATTATTTTTTCAGATTAAACAGACATTCTTGTTAATTCGCGGTACATATCAACTGTTTTATTTCTTATTTCCATCAACAGTTCTAAACTTGTTTTAGCTTTTTCACCGGCAATCATTACTTCGTGTATTTCAATCTCATCACCGTTAATAAAACTTTGTGTTGATTTTGCAGAATCGAGCTGAGCTTTATTTACATCGCCGATAAAATCTGTAAGTAAATTTCCAAATTCTGCTGCAGGTGCTTTTTTTACTTCCGGTTTTAATAAAACTGATGGAAGATTTGAGCCAATTGATTCAATAGCCATTTTATCCTCTCCTATCTATGTTTGTTCCCAAAGCTATTCCATTCATCTTACCGTTTTTCTCGTAATAGTATTCCATAATTTCTGTTTGCTTTGCAGGATACATTTTCGCAAAAAATTCTTTCTCGTCACTATTAATATTTTCGCTTTTCGATTCAGAAGTTTTTGCTAACACAGTTTTGTTTTGTCTTGCTGCGTTTAATCCATACGCTGAATAATTACCAATTGAATTCATACCAACCGCCATTTAATAATCTCCTAAATATCTAAAGAATCTTTTGCCATTTGTTTTGATGAATTGAAAGCAGTAAGATTTGCTTCGTAACTTCTTGTTGCTGCAATCATATCAATCATTTCGTTTATTGTGTTTATGTTTGAAAGCTGTACATAACCATCTTCGTTTGCATCAGGATGCTCCGGCATATAAATTATATCACCTTGCTTTGTATCTTCTTTAACATTGAACTCCAGTCCATTATCCTGCGGATTTTTAAATTCAAAATTTGTTGGATTAGAAATATGATTTGAATTTGTTGTAGATAATTTTATTGTTCCTTTTATATCATTAAAGGCTGTGTTAAAAGGAGTTTCTTTTTGTTTTACATTTAAAATTTTTCTGTTAATTGGTTTTCCATCTTCAGTTCTAACTGTATTTCCGTTTGCAAGATTTTCTGCAATAAGATTCATCTTTTTGCGCTGGATACTTAAACCTTTAGCACTTATACCGAAACCAGAAAAGTTATCACCGATTTTCATAATTTACCTCCGCCTTTAATAACGTTTTGTAAACCTCTGTAATAATCACCAATTTTTCTTGAAGCAAATCTGAACTGAATTGAATTTGCAGCTAACTCAGACATTTCTTTATCAATATCAACATTATTAATACCTGAAGTATTTTCTAAAGATTTGTCTTTTGATATTTCAAAATTTTCCTGGTTAAGTTCCGGAAGTTTTAGATGTTTTGAATTGGTAGCTTTCATCTCGCCGATGTTGTTAAGAACTTCTTTAAAGTTTACATCCTGGCGCTTATAATTTTCAGTTCCGATGTTTGCAATATTTTTACTGATCACTTTGTTCTTAACTGAACAATAATCAATAAACTTTTCTAAACTTTTTATTCCCGATGACTGCATCTTCTTTACTTTTTTTTATATCAAAAAGACAAGAATAGTACCAGCCGAAAAATGGGCAGAAATGCAAATTATTTGAGGAAAGTTGAGTGTGATTGGCTAAAATTAAACAGTTGCGAGTTATTACTCAGAATAGTCTAAAGCAATTGATTTTGTCTGTCCGCAAGAGCAAATAAACTTAATTTCTTTAATGTTGTTCTCAGCATCTTTAGTTAAAACAATTTTTATTCCTTCTGCATGGTCTTCTTCAAACTGAATTTTTGAAGCACCAATTATTTTAACATCCTCAGCTTTTATCAAACCGGATTTTCTGCTGCCATTTTTACAAGTTACTGAGTTAAAGATTGCTTCGTCAATTAGATCGTTCATACAGCACACGCCTTGTTAATTTCATTTGCAATATTTTCAAGCGGTAAAATTGCATCAGCATATCCAGCATCTACAATTGCTTTTGGCATTCCATACACAACACAGGTTTCTTCATCCTGTGCAATGGAATATCCGCCTTTAATTTTTAATTCTTTTATTGCATCGGCACCATCACGCCCCATTCCAGTCATAATAACACCGAGTGCATATTTGTTATAAGTTTTAATTACAGAGTTCATCATAACATCAACAGAAGGGCGATGAAGAGTGTCTGAAGGATTTTCTGAAATGATTATTTGACTATGACTTATAGTTGATTTTTCAACTGTCATGTGGTATCCGCCTGGTGCTATATAAACAACACCGCCGCGTACAACTTCTTTATCTTCAGCTTCTTTAACTTCAACTTCGCTAAGTCCGTTTAACCTTTCTGCAAGCGATTTTGTAAACTTTGGAGGCATATGCTGTACAACAAACATTGGTATAGATAATTTGCCAGAAAGTTTTGGAATAACTTTTTGAAGTGACATCGGTCCGCCGGTAGAAATACCAAGAGCAATTGCTTTGTATCCAATTTGAGGAATTGCTTTTGAAACATACTCAATTTTAGGTGCTGAGTTAGCAGATTTTGCAACACTTAAATTATGTATTCGCTGCAAACGCAAACTTAAAGATTTTTGGCTTACAATTGCTTTTACTTTAGCAACAAGATCTTCTTTAATTTTAATGATGTTTACATTTACATAAGAAAGTTCTTTTGGGATAAAATCAACAGCGCCGTATTCTAATGCCTTTAATGTTTCTTTAGCACCTTCTGATGTTAAAGAGCTTACCATTAAAACAGGTGTTGGATGTTCCTTCATTATTTTTTGAAGTGCAGTAAGTCCATCCATTCTCGGCATCTCAATATCCATAGTAACAATATCAGGATGTTTGGTCTTAACCATTTCTACACCTTCCAAACCATCTCTTGCCGCAGCTATAACTTCAATTTCGCCGGTGCTTTCAAGCATTAACGAAAGTGATTTGCGCATAAAAGCAGAATCATCAACAACAACAGCTTTTATTTTTCTTGCCATATTTTACTCTGCGTAATGTAGTAATTCGTTTACATCAACAATCATAACAACAGAACCATCGCCCATAATTGTTGAGCCGGCAATTCCGTGTACTTTGCCAAAGTAGTTACCTAACGATTTTATAACAACTTCCTTTTGTCCTACCAATCCATCTACTTTAATACCATAACGTTTTTCGGCAATACCAACAATTACAACATACTGCCAAATTTTGTTTTCATCTTTTTCTTCAAAACCATTTAGTCGTTCTTCCACAGAAACAAGCGGCATAACACTATCGCGCATTTTAATTACAGGTTTTTGATTTACGGAATATATGTTTTCGCGATGTACTCTTAATACTTCTAATACAGTATTTAATGGAATAACAATTTGCTGGTCTTTAACTTTTACAATCATTCCAGGAATTATGGCAAGAGTCAGCGGAAGTTTAATTATCATCTTTGTGCCAACACCAACTGTAGATTCGATGTTTATTATACCACGCAGTTTTGTAACGTTGGTTTTAACAACATCCATTCCTACACCACGACCAGAAATATTGGTAACAACTTCTGCAGTTGAAAATCCCGGCAAAAATATAAGATTAAGAACATCTTGCTTGGATAATTCTTTTGCTCTATCTGCAGAGATTAAACCTTTTTGTACAGCTTTATTTCTGATAACTTCAGGATCAATTCCCTTTCCATCGTCTTCTATTGTAATGATAATGTTATTGCCTTCGTGTTCAGCAGAAAGTATTAATGTTCCTGTTGGATTTTTTCCTTTTTCTTTTCTTACTTCAGGCGTTTCAATTCCGTGATCAACACTATTTCTTACAAGATGCACAAGCGGATCATTAATTTCTTCAATTAAAGTTTTGTCTAATTCTGTTTCTTCACCTTTAATAACAATATCAATTTGTTTTTTTGCATCGCGCGACAGATCTCTAACAAGTCTTGGAAACTTGTTAAATACTTTTCCTATCCTGATCATTCTTGTTTTCATCACAACAAGCTGCAGCTCATTAGTCATAAGATCAATTTGTTTTGTAACATCAGAAAGATCGCGTGAAAATTTTGTTCCTTCATTTTCTAAAGCAAACTCTCCATTAACCTGGGCAAGCCTGTTTCTGCCAAGCACAAGTTCAGAAACAATATTTAATAATTCATCAAGTCTTTCTACATCAACACGGATTGAGTTTTCAACCTTTTTAGTTGTGTCTTGTTTTGCTTTGTCGTTGTTTGTTTGTCTTGCTTCTGCCTGCGGAGTTTCAGCCTCCGGTTCTTCTTCAAGATATTCTACTTCGTCTTCTGCTTTTTCTAAAGATGCTTTTATTTCTTCAGTTTGTTTTATTTCTGCTTTTTCTTCCTTTGCAGCTTCAGTTTTTGCAGATTTCTTTTTTGATTTTTTACTGGTTTCTTAGGCTCTTCAGCAGCTCCGCCATTTTCTAAAGTGTGAATTAAATCCACTAATTCTTTAACAGTATCATCAACATCAATATCTTCATTCTGAAATTCTTCAATACTTATGAGTAAGGATTTCATCTTATCATAAGCATTAAGCAGCGAATCCATAATTGTAGAATTTAATCTTGCTTCACCTTTGCGAAGTTTGTTTAGTATATCTTCACCTTTGTGTGTGACTCCGGTAAGTTTATCCAAACCAAGAAAACTTGAGGTACCTTTTATTGTATGAAAATGCCTGAACACACTGTTCAATAGTTCATTATCATCCGGTCGTTTTTCCATTTCAACAAGATCAACGTCAAGTTTATCAAGTATTTCTTTTGTTTCTACTATAAAACTTTCAACGATTTCCTTCATATCAGGATCGATGAGCATTGGGTTTTGATTTACTTCAGCCATATTAGTTAAATAATTTATCTATTTCTGCCTGCGATGCTGTTTGCATTGATTGATTAAATATTGTGTCAGCTTCGTTTTGATTAGCAGATGATTTTGAATATCGTGCGTTCGGATCAAATGTTGCGCCTTCCGGTAAATTAATCTTATCATTAGAATCATTAATATTTGTGTTATCAAAATCTTCTATCAACGAAGCAAGTTTATCCTGTACTGATTCTATTAGATGATTTACTGTTGCAAGCTGCTGCGATGTTATATCCTGCACCTGCAAGGAAAGTGTAATACTGTTTGTATCATCTTTCATCTTTTTGATCCTATCAACAACAGAATTTAAGTTTGATGATAATCTGTTCTTTTCTAAAAAATCTTCTACAAAGGCTTTTGCATTTTCTTTTTGAAGATTGGGAATAAGACTTCTTAAAAAATCTTCTTTATCTTTTTCTTTTTCTAAACAATCTGATGTGCATTTTTGTATTGAATCAAGATCAGCATTTAAGACATCAACAAGATCTAATATTTCTGTAGTAGCTAATTCTGTTGCACTTGTAACGCTCTGTATTTGATTTGATGCTTTTGGTATTTTTGAAGTGCTTTCTGCTATTGATTTATTTATGTTTTCAAGCAGCGGCACAGTTTCTTTCATAAACTCGCCAAGACTGTGTATAACAGGTATTAATCTTTCGCCGTAAGAAAATACTTTTTTTAGATCATTTAGTTTTGCAAAAAGTTGAGACATGTTTTCTACACTCATCATTTAATTACTCCCTCCGTTACTTGCAAGAATAGCATCAATCTTTTCTCTAAGTATTGCCGGTGTAAAAGGTTTTACAACATAGTTGTTTACTTTTGCTTTTAAAGCTTCAATAATATCATCTTTAACACCGCGTGTAGTAACCATTAACACAGGTATCTTCCCCATCTTTTCGTCTGATCTTATAGCTTTGATTAATTCTAAGCCGGAAAGAACAGGCATATTCCAATCTGTTATTACAAAGTTTAATGATTCATCTGCCGATAGTTTTACCAATGCTTCTTTTCCGTCACCAGCTTCAACAAAATCATCGTAACCAAGATTTTTTAATGAGTTTACAACAATACGTCTCATTGTTTGTGAATCATCTACAATTAAAAATTTTAAGCCCATAATTTTCTCTCTAGTTTAAAAATTTAGATACTTCGTATAAAACTCTTTTAGAATCAAACGGCTTTAGTAAGTAAGCATCAGCACCGCATTGAATTCCTTTTTCTATATCTTCGTTTGCCGATAGTGATGAGAGAATTATTATTGGTAATTCTCTATAATCTTCGTTAGATCTGATTGTTTTGATCAACTCAAATCCATCTATATTGGGCATATTTAAATCGGTAATAACAAGATCAATTTGCTCCGAAGGTAAAACTTCAAGCGCCTGCATTCCATCGGCAACCTGTATTATCTCATAACCTTTTACCTTTAATGAGATCGAAACAAATTTTCTTATTGTAGGTGAATCATCTGCAACAAGAATTACTTTCTTCATATTTTATTACTCCTTTTTATACCCAATAGTTTTTGGGAAACTTGTTAGCTTAAATGCTTTTGATATTCCATGTAATGTTTCTGAGTAGCCAATAAATAAGTAACCGCCTTTATAAAGCGAGTTATATAGATGATTGATTACTTTAATTTTTGATGTTTGATCAAAATAGATTAAAACGTTTGCACAAAAGATTACATCAAAATTTATCATTGTGCGCATACTTAAATCATCATACAGATTTAACAGCTTAAACGATGCCATACTTTTTATTTTAGGATCAAGATCGAAGGATGTACTGTTTACTTTAAAATACTTTTTAAGATAATACGGCGGAGTGTTTCTAACAGAATATTCTTTATATGAACCTCTTCTTGCAACATCAACAACAGCATTACTGATATCAGTACCAACAATTTCATAATCCATATTAGGATATTTTGGTTTAATAAGATCATTTATCATCATCGCAATAGAGTATGCTTCTTCACCGCTTGATGATGCTGCACTCCAGATACGAATTTTATTTTTGCCAAGTTTTTCTTTTGATGCAATCACTTCAGGCAATATTGTTGTAACAAGTGCATCAAGCTGCGGCTGATTTCTAAAAAAGAATGTTTCATTAATTGTTATTGCTTCGTACAAATATTTTATTTCTGCAGAGCCTGAAGGATTAAACTTTACAAAATCTAAGTACTGCTCAAAAGTACCCAGGTTAAGATGTGTAATTCTTTTTTGTAATCTGCTTTCTAACAAATACTTTTTATTATCCTGAAAGTAGATACCGGTGCTATCGTAAATGTATTTTCTCCAGGTTTCAAAAGCCTTAAGTGAAAGACTTACTTTAACCCCGGGCATTGCTATGCCTGTTTGTACATTTGAAAAACTTCTTGACGTAAAATCTTGCATTTGCTTTTCCGTTAATTTGGTAAATAATGTTTACGGAGTGCTATCTCTTTTGCTTTTTCGCTTACCATCTCTTCAGGATCGTTTGCCAGCTTATCTAATGCATCTATTACAACCGAGTTATCAAGATCTGTAAACATATCAAGCAATCTTATTCTGTTCCAGAAATTTTCATCACTTATCATCGTATCAAGAAAAAGCAAAGCGGTTTCAGTGTCTATCTTAAATAATAATTCTGCAGAGGTTATCCTTACTACTTCATCAGGATTTGTTAGTGTTTCTGATAAAGCTCCTGTGAGTCTTCTTTTTTCAAGATCATTTAATTTTGCAATAGCGGTATAATCTGTTTCAATAATATTTTGTAAAAGATCTAATATTGATGGTAAATATTTATTATCGTTTTCTATTACTGTATTAATTTTTGAAAGTATGCGGTTTACATTTTGCATAAATTTTTCGTGCAATATTTCATTTAACTCCGCATCCATTCCATAAATGCTAAGACAGGCAACTAATATTTCCGGATCATCAAAAACTGTAACAAGATGTGCTGCTACAATCTGGTATCTTGGTTCTGAGTTTGTTATCGTTTCCAGAACACATTTTTTTATCTTTTCATCAAACGGAACTTCCAGATCATATTTTATCTTTAGCTTGTAAAGTGCTTCTAATAAAGGCCAAATTAAAGCACCATTTAAATTTTCTATCTGTGATAGTAAAAAGTAAAATGTTTCTTCATCACCAATTTCACCAAGACTTTCAATCATAGTAAACTTTAGCAAATCATCATCCGATTTAAATTTTTCTGTGATGAACTTTAGGGATTTTAGTGTTCTTATTTTTCCTGCAGCCTCTACTACAACAGGTTTTAAGAATTCAGATTTTTCATAGAATGGAATAATTTTTTCTACAGCTTTTTCGCTGTAGATGTTTCCGAGTGCTTCAATACAGGCTACAATTACGTTTTCATTCTGGTTTTTTGTAAGTATATCAATTATCAAATCTTCAGGACATTGATCGCCTATCAAACCAAGAATATCAACTAAAAATTTTATATCATCATCATTAGTTATGTTTGGTAAGCGTCCGCATATTGTAGAAAGTGATTCGCTGCCTTTTCTAAGAAGTATCTCACCCGAAAGATTTCTAACAGAAATATCTTCTGAACTTATATAATCAATAACCAGTGCAGGAATTGTTGGATTATTGTTCTGTATCAAAAAATTTGAAGCAGCATTTCTTATGGCTTTATCATCGGCACAAATAAGTTTTGTTATCATCTCAACTGTGCTGTTATCAACTTCTTCAAAGGTAAGATTATAAAGTGCTTCAGTCTTTAAGACGGGATCTTCAGAAGTTAGCATTTCTAATAAGTTTTGTTCGTTGTTTTTTTCACTATCCATATACTTTGCTTCTTGGTTAGTTAATATTTATTTAATGCTCATTGATTTTTTCAATTATAATGCCGTACCCTTTTGTTTAATATTTAGTCCTTTTGGCAGCTTTTTGTTTAGCATTTGCAGAATATTAGCCAACTGAAAACTGCTATACATTTAACATTTTTTAAGAACTTAACAACTGCAAAAGTTATTTGTGCAGCTCAAACAAATCAATTTCGGCAGAATTAAAAACACTTTGCTGCTGTTCTTTAGAACCGAGATTAAACTTAGAAATAGTTTTTTCTAAGTTTGTAGTTAATTCATTCAAACTTTCTGATGCGTGTGCAATATGCTGTATGCCTTGTGCAGCCTGGTTACTAACATTGTTTATTGATTCAACATTTTTACCAATCTCTTCAGAAGTTGAAGACTGCTCTTCACTTGCAGCTGCTACATGCTCTGCTAAAGATATAAGCTGTTGTGCCTGTGATTTAAGATTTAATAAAACCTCGCCGGCTTTTGATGCAAATGCTTTACCTTTATTTACAGATTCAGTTCCCTGTCGTATTGAATCAACTGCAAGATGTGTTTCCTGCTGGATTTGTTTTATCATATCAGAAATTTCTTTTGTTGCGTTCGAGGTTCTTTCAGCAAGTTTTAAAACTTCATCAGCAACGACTGCAAAACCTCTGCCGTGTTCACCGGCTCTTGCAGCTTCAATTGCAGCATTTAGTGCAAGC
>Ga0172367_10009844_pt1 | contig 10416 bp, 6 predicted proteins | sample Lak10m_FD_114542 | JGI IMG/M metagenome (GOLD analysis project Ga0172367, IMG submission 114542) | Freshwater microbial communities from Kabuno Bay, South-Kivu, Congo - kab_022012_10m | ecosystem: Environmental > Aquatic > Freshwater > Lake | place: Democratic Republic of the Congo: South-Kivu...
AACCGCAGGAATTATTATTTTTTTATTTCTTCTTTTTGGTATTTTTTCCAATTGTGTCTTAGCGAGCGATTCTCTGGACTCCGATGGTGATGGTTATTCTGATACGGAAGAAATCGAGAATGATTATTCGCCCTATAATCCGGCTAAGGTAAAAATTACCTTGAGCGATATGGATAAAGACGGTTTGAGCGATTATTGGGAGTTAAAATTTAAATCTGATCCCTTACAGGCGGATACTGATGGCGATGGATTTTTAGATGGGGCCGAAGTCGATGCGGCGTATGACCCGATATCTACCTCGACCAAAAAAATCGCGCAGGGAATTGAGATAAATTTGCACGATCAGCAATTGACTTATTTAGTGGGCGGCCAGCCTTGGAAAAAATTTACAGTTTCCACCGGCCAGGCGAGTATGCCGACCCCGACGGGAACTTTTAAGATTTTAAATAAAGTAGAAAAGGCGTGGTCGAAAAGTTATGGCCTCTGGATGCCTTATTGGCTGGGTTTAAATCGTGGCGAATTCGGGATCCACGAATTACCGGTCTGGCCCGGCGGTTATCGCGAAGGCGCCAATCATCTCGGTAAACCCGTTTCGCACGGCTGTATCCGTCTTGGTATCGGCGCCGCTCAGTATATATACGAAAGAGTAGCGACGGGAACCACAGTCGTGATTAAATCGGGTAAATAGGCGAGCCTATAAAATAAGGGAAGCTTGTATGTCTAGCGTTGCGACGTCAATTAAAAAATTTATTCAGAAGAATTTTTGGGTCGGCTTGATCCTATTGGTTTTTTTATTATTTTTTTATTTGCTTTATTGGAATTCTTTTAGCGCCCCTTGGGAAGGGGATGAGGGGGAATATGCTTATTCCGCCTGGCTGATGCGTCAAGGCGAGACGCCTTACCTCAATTCTTTTTTGCAGAAGCCGCCGCTTGTTATCTATACTTATTATCTTGCGCATTGGCTTAAGCCTTTTGCTTTGTGGCCGCCGCGCTTAATCGCTTTTCTTTTTACTCTAGTTAGTTGTTTTTTATTAGCTTTAATAGCTAAGAAAACCTATGGCGTCAAGGCGGCCTGGACGGCCTTATGGATTGCCGCGCCGCTTCTGTCTTTATCGACTATTGATGCTTTACCGGCCAATACCGAAAAGTTTATGATGCTCCCTTTAGTCGGCTTAATCGCTCTATTTGTTTTTAAAAAGGGGCAAGAGACTCATTGGACTTATTTGGCGGCGGGCATTCTAGGAGCGCTAGCGATTCTTTATAAACCGATCGCTCTGCCGCCGGTATTTGTTTTACTGATTTATTGGTTAGTCGCTAATTGGCTTAAAAACAGGAATGGCCGGCAATTTCTAAAAACGGGAGGCTTAGTTTTAGGGGGTGGATTATTGGCCGTCGGCAGTAGTTTATTTTATTTTTTTATTAATGGGGCATTGGGAGAAATTTGGCAACAGGTGTTTGTTTTTAATCTAAACTACGCCGCTGCCAGTGAAAAATACTTTCCGACTTTCTTTTTTAAAAATATTTATATCTTTCTTTTTAATTTTTGGCCGCTGGGCCTGCTCGCAGCCGGTTCTTTTTTTTATCGGCCGCCGCGTATTTTCCTTTGGTGGTCTCTGCTCGTGGTAGCGCTTTTACCGATCATGACAACTAGTATCGGTCATTATTATCTCTTATTATCGCCCTTTATGGTCTTGATCGTGGCGGGGACGGTCGAGCGGATTTTAACCGGAATAAAGACGTCAGAAGAAACCTGGAAAAATATTATTTTAGTCGGCCTGATCGCTTGTATCTGGGGGGTATTTTTTTGTTCAATCGGCGAACAGTTTTTTTTGAAACCGCTGGAGCTCTCAAAATGGGTTTATCGTACCAGTAACTTGCCGGAAGCGATGCTTGTCGCGGAGAAAGTCAAACAATATTCGCAGCCCGGTGACCGGATATTTATTGCCGGTTCCGAGCCGCAAATATATTATTTTAGCGAGCGCCGGTCCGTTTCCCGTTTCGATATGACTTATCCTTTTTCGATTGATACTCCCTGGAGCGAGAGCTATCAAAGGCAGGCGATCGCTGAGCTGGAACGAGATAAACCGCAGCTGATCGTTTTCCCCTTGGGTGTTAGCGGTTTATGGAGTGAGGAAACTCCGAAATTATTCATCGATTATATTATCAAGGAGATTTCTACTAGTAGTAAATATCGTTTACTGGGCGGCACGGTCTCTGATTATCGCGTTTCGACTTATCTTGGGCCGGCCTGGGTCGAGCCAGAGCAAATCACGAGCTCCAGTATCCTTTTATACATAAAAAATGACTAAAACTTGGCGACCCTATCTTTTGATATTTATTCTGACTGTCCTGCTTTATGGTCAGACGGCTTTTTTTAATTTTAGTCGGCTGGATGATAATGTTATTTTAGAAAAGGCGGAGATTCTCGGTAATTTTAAAAATCTGGGAAAGATTTTTTTCAGCGATGTCTTTTTATCTGATCATCGACTTTATTATCGCCCTTTACTAAATTGTTCTTATCTAGTCGACGCGCTTGTCGGCGGGCAGTCGCCCGTCATTTATCATCTGTCTAATATTTTTTGGCACTTCTTGGCCGTTAGTTTGCTTTATTGTTTTTTAAAGAAAATTTTACAGCGTCCGCCTTTGGCTTTTTTTCTGTCTCTGCTCTTCCTGGTTCATCCGATCTTGACGCAGGCAGTGGCCTGGATCCCCGGACGCAATGATTCTTTACTGGCGGTCTGGGTTTTAGCCGCAGTTTTGGATTTTATTAATTTCTGCAAACGACCGACTGCGATGTCTTTGAGCGGTTATTTTATATTTTTTTTGTTAGCCGTCTTAACCAAGGAGACGGCGATTTTTTTGCCGTTTTTACTAGTCGTCTATCATTATACCCTCGGTCGGGAGCAAAAATTAACGCGGCGCAATCAGGTTAAAATTATCTTAGCCTCGCTTGTCGCTTTTTGTCTTTGGTTGCTCCTGCGTCAATTGGCTTTAGGGGGTGGCGATAATGCGGTTTTTGCTTTATTTAAAAATTTGCCCCAGGGGTTAATGATGGGTCTCAAAATAGTCGGTCAGATAATTTTACCTTTCCATTTAACGACCGTTCCGCTCGCAGCCGATACTTCGTTTTTATTGAGCCTGGTCGCCTTACCGCTACTAATTATTTCGCTCTACGCCTCTTCTTATAAAAGGAGCGCTTATCTTTGGTTCGGAGCAACCTGGTTTTTGGTCTTTTTTATTCCGCCTTTATTATTTTCTAACGGTACCAGTTATTTCGACCATCGTCTTTACTTGCCGCTTATCGGTTTTTTGATCATTATTGGCGAGCTCAGTTTTATTAAAAATTTAAATTGGCGCGACCCGCGGGTGATCGCGGTCGCCGCTTTACTTTTATTAATTTTATCAGTTTTAACTTTTCGCCATAGCCTTAACTTCCGTGACCCCTTCGTTTTTTGGCGAGCGGCGGTTACGGGTTCGCCGCATTCTTTACCCGCCCGCGCCATCTTAGGCGACATCTACGCGGCTCAAGCCGATTGGGCGGCGGCCGAACAAGAATTTTTAGCGGCCTTATCCTTAAATCCTGAAGAACCGATTATGCATTATAATCTGGGCGTGGTTTATCTGAATCGCGGTAATAACATGGCCGCTGAGATAGAATTCCGACGGGAACTGGCCGTTAACCCCGGTTACTATAAAGCTTTAGCAAATTTAGGAATTTTAGCTTATCAGTCGGGTCAGACCGCTGCGGCCGTTAAGTATTGGCAGGCGGCTGTCGCGTCTAATCCTGACGATCGACAAAGTGCCGAGCTTTTAAAGATGGTTAAATAATTAACGGCTGGTTTTTAGTCTCAAGATGTTTAGCGTTCGGTTGTTATTTGCCGTTAAAAATGGTAAAATTATCACAGTGAGACCAATATCAAATTTTTTGTCATATGTTAAAAAAATTTTTTAAATTACCCCTTATTTTAATCGCTCTTACCCTGCTTATTAGCGGTTGTACCTTTCCTTGGCAGAAAAAGAACACTCCGACGCCTGCCGCTAATCAGCCCGGCACTCCGACGACGGCGACTACGACCGGTAGCACGACTAATACCAATCGACTAAAGAAGTTCGATAATTACGAACAGTTGGCTGAATTTTTATCCGCCAATAGTAATCCGGCGATAGGGGCCCAATATGGCTTATTAAAAATGACTTTGGCTTCGGCGCCGGTTAGTTCCGCGGCCAGCGAAAGTTATGGCGTAAGTGATAGTGCTACGGCGGCCAGTAATGGACAGCCTAATAATTCTTTAGATTATTCCGGGACTAATAATCAAGTTGACGGAGTTGACGAGGCCGATATTATTAAAACCGACGGTAATTATATTTATGCGTTAGTTAGAAACGAACTCCTGATTATTAAAGCGATGCCGGCCAGTGAAGCGACGGTGATTAGCAAAATAACTTTTAAATCGCGGCCGCAGGATATCTTTATTAGCGGTAAATCTCTAGCGGTTTTTGGTTCGGATAATCAGATCTATGCTCAGCCGATGTATCAGTCTTTTCGCCGTCAGAATCCCTATTCATTCTTTAAAGTCTTCGATTTAAGCGACCCGACCAATCCGCGCCAGGTACGTGACTTGGATTTTGAAGGGAGCTATCGTGACGCGCGGTTAATCGGTAGCTATGTTTATTTCTTAACTGATACTTATAATAGCTATATCGCCGGCGAGCCTCTGGTGCCGCGCGTTCTGTCTAACGGTCAGACCCTAACTACTCAATGCGACGGCGAGACTAAATGTTTCGCGCCGGATGTTTATTATTTTGATATCCCTTATGACTCTTATACTTTCACTGGGATTACCGCGATTAATATAAAAAATAACGACGAAGCGATCAGCGGTCAGATTTATCTTTTAAATAGCGGCCAGAATATGTACGTCTCGGCGCAGAATATCTATATTACCTATACGCAGTATTTAAGCGAATATGATTTAGAATCCCTGGTCAAGAGAGAGTTAATTTATCCGAAATTGAGCGCCGAAGCCCAAAATAAGATTACACAGATTGAAGCGTCACCCAGCTTTGTTTTAAACAATAACGAAAAGAAGACTAAAGTACTACAGATTATCAGTCGTTATTTCGACGCTTTAAGTGAGAGTGATCGGATCGCTTTGCAGACGGAAATCGACAGCGGCCTCAAACAGAAATTAGTCGAGAAGGCTAAAGAAATGGAGAAGACTATTATTCATAAAATTGCTATTTCCGGCGATAAGATTGAGTATCGCGCCATGGGAGAAGTGAGCGGCCAGGTCTTAAACCAATTTTCTTTGGATGAAAACGGCGATTACTTCCGGATCGCGACGACCCGCGCCCAGCAATCATCGCGTTTTTCCGATTTGACGAGTGATTCTTATAGCAATATTTATGTTTTAGATGCCGATTTAAAAACGGTCGGTAGTTTAGAAAATTTAGCGACGACGGAAAGGATTTATGCCGCCCGTTTTTTGGGTGACCGGGTTTATCTAGTGACTTTTAAACAGACTGACCCGCTTTTTGTTATTAGCTTGAGTAATCCGACTAAGCCGGCGGTCTTAGGCGCCTTGAAGATTCCGGGATTTTCTAATTACCTGCACCCGGTTGATAAGAACGGTTCTAAATTGATTGGGCTTGGCCGTGAAGCGGAAGTAGCGACGAACGGTAGCGTCAAGGTTAAAGGTCTAAAATTATCCTTATTCGATTTTTCCGATCTAGCCAAACCGAAAGAACTTGACAGTTATTTAATCGACGACGCCAGTAGCGATTCAGTCGCTTTAACCGATCATAAAGCTTTCTTGTATTCGGAAAATAAAAATCTTTTAGCGATCCCTGTCGCTTTGCGTGATAATGGTCGTTTGTCATTTGCCGGTTCTTTAGTTTTTTCTATTGACAAAGATCGGTTAAAATTAAAAGGACGAATAGATCATTCGGCCGCTGGCCATTTTTCTCAGGCCGATTATTGGGGCGGCTTCAGCTATTATGATAATACAGTGAAGCGTAGCTTATATATTACTGACAATCTTTTTACTTTTTCCAATAAGTTTTTAAAGATTAATAGTTTGTCCGATTTAAGCGAAGTAAAAAGCCTGGAGTTGACTAGCGGCGGGGATGATTATATTATTACGCCGTCTCCCGCTACCGCACCGGGTAGTACTCCTGACGCCGGGGCGGCGACCGGCACTCCGGCCGCGGTCGCGCCTGACGCCGGAAGCGCCACTAGTACGGATAATCCCGCGCGACCTTAAGTTAATATGAAATACCAACGCCTTGTTCCGTTAATAGTCCCACTTTTGATTTGGTTTTTAAACCAGATTTTTCTCCGTGAACCGGATTTATTTTATGTCGCTCTCGCTTTGAGCGCCCTTCTGATTACTTTAAGCGTTAAATATCTTTTGCCCAAGGAGCCAGTTTTTTGGTTGCCTTATATTATTCCGCCTCTTTTATTTTTTATAAGTTTTTCTTTTTTTAGCGCGATTATTGTCGGCCTGTTTTGGCTCCAACTCTGCAGTTTATTGATCTTTTGGTTTCTTTTTTCTTATCTGCGCGCTTTGTATTATTATTTTGCCGCGCCGGACAAGCGGCCGCTTTGGGCGACTAAGGTTGATAATCTCTTACTGTCCGGCGGTTTTCTCACGGCTTATGCGGCGGCTGCGATTCTTTTTGACTTGCTGGCTTTTTTTAATTGGTCGCTGCTTGCTCTTTTAGCGACAGTCGCTGTTTTAAGTGGCTTGTTGCTTTTTCAGTTTTATCTATTCCCGAAAGAAGGAGCATCCCTGGCTAAATATCTATCCCTGTTGAGTGTTTTAGTTTTAACCGAGCTAACCGGAATTTTTGCCCTTTTGCCCCTTAATTTCCATATCCTAGCTTTGTTTTTTGCTATTTCTTATTATTTATGTTTGACCGTTATCCGGTTAGCGAGTAACGGAATTTTAAATAGGCGAGCCTCAAAGTGGCCTCTAATTTTAGGGGGTATCATTATTACCGTTTTGCTTTTAACGTCTCGTTGGTTATAAAAAATATTTATGTCTAATCATCATTCTCACGATCGGAGTTTTTGGATTATTATTGCCGTTGCCGTAGTCTGCGGCTTGTCGGCCGGAATCTTGGGAGAAATTATTACTCGAGTCTATATTTTAAAGGATTTTTCTTCCGCTTTCTCTAGTGAGGTTAACCTTTCTAATTTAAACGCCAATAATTCTGGTTTGATTATTCGTGATCCTAAAAAAGTCGTGGTTAATCAAGACCTTAAGGTCGCGGAAACCGTGAACAATATTCGTCCGGTTCTGGTTGGGCTATTTAAAGAAGTCGCTACTAGCAGTTTGGCTGTTTCTAGCGATAAGACCGATTATTATAAATTAGACGAGCCGCTTTTTGTCGGTCTAATTATCACTTCTGATGGCTGGGTTATGGCTTTAGCCCCCGCGGAGTTTAAAGATAATTTTAAATTTAAGAATTACGTAGCAATCGGTAGCGATCGTCGCGTCTATCGGATAGATAAATTAGCTAATTTAAAAAATTTACCGGGCGATCCTTTGGTATTTCATCTAGCCGGCGCGGCCAACTTGCCGGTCAAGAAAATTATTTCACGTGCTGAATTAACTCTGGGCGAAAGTCTCTTGGCGATCGGCGCCTGGGATTCGGTTTGGCCGACTACTTTAAATTCGCTCGTGAAAACGCCGACAGTCTTGAGTAGCGATTCTTTAAATGTGCGCTTAAGTCTTGCCGAGATCGGTTCTTTAAATAATTCTTTTGTCTTTGATTTGGCTGGTAACTTGGCTGCGATTATTACGGCGGATCAGGAAATTATTCCCGCTTTTTCTTATAATTCCGCTTGGTCGGTTTTAGCGACCGGCGGTAAATCGAAGCGGCCTTATTTAGGCGTTAATTATTTGGATTTGAGTTTAGTCAAGAGTTTATCGCTCGACTTAGACAAAGGGGCCTGGCTTTATCCGTCCGCGACTCAGCCGGCGCTCGTCAAAGACAGCCCAGCGGCGCTAGCCGGTCTTAAAGCAGGGGACGTCATCACTTGGGTTAATAATCAGAAGATAGAAGCCGGGATTGATTTGGCCGATCTTATCGCCGCGCATCAGCCCGGCGACGTCATTACTCTGACTTATTGGCGCGCCGGAGCGGAAAAGTCAGTAGAACTGAAATTAGGCGAATTAAAATAACGCTTAGTCTATGGTTATTAAATCTGTTAAAAGATTAAAAAATCTGCAAGGCAAAAAAATTTTTTTGCGAGTTGATTTTAATGTACCGCTAGCCGCAGGAAAGATCAAAGAAGATTATAAGATAAAATCTGGCCTAGCCACCATTGAATTTTTACGGGCGCAAGGCGCTTGTCTAATAATCGCCAGCCATTTGGGCGAGCCGGCCGGTCGCTATGAAGCAGTCAGTTCACTTAAGCCGGTGGCGCTGCGTCTGAAGTCTTTGTTAAAGCAACCGATTAAATTTTTGCCGTTTGGTCTGGGCGCGTCGACTCGAACTAAGATAGAAAAAATGCGACCCGGCGAAATTGTGCTCCTAGAGAACTTGCGTTTCTATCAGGGCGAATATGATAATGATAATAAATTTGCGCGTGAGCTCGCGACTTTAGCCGATATTTATGTTAATGATGCTTTTGCAGTCTGTCACCGTAATCAGGCGTCGGTCTCTAGCATCAAAAAATATTTGCCCGCTTATGCCGGCCTGCTCTTGGGGCAAGAAGTTGGCGCTATCCATAATATTTTAAAACCGAAGAAGCCGCTTGTTGTTATTATGGGCGGTGCGAAAATAAAAACTAAAGCGCCGCTACTTACTAAATTATATCCGGCCGCGTCGCAAATTTTGCTCGGCGGCGGTTTGGCTAATAATTTTTTTAAATTTCAGGGGCTAGAAATTGGCCATTCGTTAGTCGATACTGGTAGCGAGCCGGACGTTAAGAAATTTTTTAGCGGCAAAAAATTAGCTAAAAAAATAATTCTACCGCTCGACGTCGTCGTTAAAAGAAAAGACGGCAGCGCCCGGGTAATTTTGCCCGACGCCGTGAAGAAGAGTGATCGTATTTTAGATATCGGACCGGCGACCATCGCTTCTTTTGCCAAATATATCAAGCAGGCGAAAACTTTGGTCTGGAACGGACCGCTGGGTAAATTTGAAGAAGATAGTTTTAAACATGGTACTTTAGTCATCGCCAGTCTGGTGGCCGCCCGTTCTTCCGGACGTGCTTATGGCGTAGTTGGCGGTGGCGAAACGGTAGCCGCTTTAAAGTTAACGAAAATGTCGGAGTATGTTGATTGGGTTTCGACGGCCGGCGGCGCTATGCTCGCTTATTTAAGTGGCGCTAAGATGCCGGGTTTGAGTTTAATAGTTAAGAATTAATTTTATGGCCAAAATAAAAAACATTACCGCCCGGGAAATTCTTGATTCGCGCGGTCAGCCGACCGTAGAAGCTAAAGTCTATTTAGATAACGGTCTGAGTGCTGTGGCTAGTGTGCCCGGTGGTACTTCTATTGGTAGTCATGAAGCTATTGAGTTACGCGATGGCGACCGTAAACGTTATGGCGGTCGTGGCGTCTTGAGAGCCGTTGGTAAAATTCAAGATATTATCGCGCCGGCCTTAAAAGGCCAAACGATAACCGACCAAGCCAAGATTGATAAAATTCTGATCGGTTTGGATGATAGTGTCAGTAAACGCAATCTGGGCGCTAACGCGACTTTGGCCGTTTCCTTGGCTTGTGCGCGGGTGGCTGCTATCAACGAAAAACAGGAGCTCTTTGTTTATCTGGGAAAAACTTTTTCTTTTTCCGCGCCGCAGATTCCGACGCCGCTTTTCAATATTTTTAACGGCGGTAAGCACGCCGATACTAATCTTGATTTTCAAGAATTTTTAATCATCCCTAAAAAAGCGCCGGCCGCGGAAATGGTCCGCCTAGGCGCTGAAGTTTTTAGTGAATTAGGCCGGGTCTTAAAAGAATCGGGCTATGATACTGATACGGGTCTCGAAGGCGGTTATGCGCCGGACCTTGATTCCAGCGTTGAGGCCTTGGAATTAATCATGGCCGCGTCTATTCGAGCCGGCTATGAACCGGGGAAAGATTTATATTTAGGGATTGATGTCGGCTCTTCATTGCTCTATGACCAAGAGAATAAAAAATATATTTTTCCTTTGGATTCGGCTTATTTCAGTTCGGCTAATTTGATCGGCCTATATAATGAGTGGTTGAAGAAATACCCTTTGCTCTATTTAGAGGACGGTTTAGCGGAAGATGCTTGGGTCGACTGGCGGGAATTGACGGCGGAATTAGGAGGAAAGATGCTTGTTGTCGGCGATGATTTATTTGCGACTAATCCCGGTCGCCTGCGCCAGGGGTTAAAAGAAAAAGCGGCTAACGCTATTATTATTAAACCTAATCAAGT